>Ga0209629_10000134_pt1 | contig 34142 bp, 24 predicted proteins | sample TergutCu122P5_FD_187286 | JGI IMG/M metagenome (GOLD analysis project Ga0209629, IMG submission 187286) | Cubitermes ugandensis P5 segment gut microbial communities from Kakamega Forest, Kenya - Cu122 P5 (SPAdes) (version 2) | ecosystem: Host-associated > Arthropoda: Insects > Digestive system...
TTGGTCCGCTCAATACATGCTGCAAGTATCAAACCACAGTTTCACGTTCATACGCGGAAATGGGCGTAAAGACCGCGCCGGGCGCGATTATACCTACCTGGTGGATACGACCATACAGATCGGTGAAGGGGCATAAAATTGACCAAACCAAACAGCGCGGCCTGCCGCAAAACAGGCCGCGCTGTTTGCCGCGCGGAAAAAGCCCGCTTAAAAAACGGCGCCCTCCGCCCGGTTCTTTAACCTGTGATTACTGCGGCAGCCTTTTTCGCCGCTTTTGATGGCGCCGCTTGGCGCTAAATGTGTGCGCGGGGCTATTGACAACGCATTGAATCAAATGTACAATAATTTTGGTATTACTTGGGCGGGACAGAATGCGGAGGAATATTGATATGCGGGTGCTGATGACCGGGGCAAAAGGCTTTGTGGGCAGAAATCTATCGGTTTCGCTGCCGGAACATGAGTTGCTCCTTTACGATGTGGACACAGACCCGGCTCTGCTGGACGGGTTTTGCGGGGAAGCGGATTTTGTATTCCATTTGGCGGGGGTTAACCGCCCCGCGGACCCGAAAGAATTTATGGAGGGCAATTTTGGGTTTACATCTGTATTGCTCGGCAAACTCAGGAAGCATAACAACAACTGCCCCATTGTCCTGTCCTCGTCGGTGCAGGCGGCGTTGGACAACCCATACGGGCAGTCCAAGCGCGCCGGGGAGGAGTTATTGCGGTCCTATGGCGCTGATACGGGCGCAAAGGTCTATATTTATCGCCTGCCAAATCTCTTCGGCAAATGGTGCCGTCCAAATTACAACAGCGCGGTCGCGACATTCTGTCACAATATCGCGCGCGGGCTGCCCGTGATGGTCAGCGACCCCGATACGGAGCTTACGCTGGCATATATTGACGATGTAATCGATGAGTTTAAGCGGGCGCTTATCGGCGCCCCTTCCGGCATTACAACGCACACCGCATCGCTCGGGCATATCGTCGGCCTTTTGACGGGATTCCGGGAAAGCCGCGGATTGTTGTCGGTGCCGGATTTGAATGACCCCTTTACCAAAAAACTGCACGCCGCGTACCTGTCATACCTGCCCGAAAACGACTTCGCGTATCCGCTCAGGATGAACGAGGACAGCCGCGGCAGCTTTACCGAGATATTGCGCACAGAGCATCACGGCCAATTCTCCGTGAACGTAACCAAGCCGGGAGTAACAAAGGGCAACCATTGGCACCACACCAAAAACGAGAAATTTGTGGTGGTCAGCGGCAGCGGCGTCATGCGTTTCAGGCTGGTGGGCGGTTCCGAGGTCATCGAATACCCCGTGTCCGGAAAAAGGCCGGAGGTTGTGGACATACCCCCGGGCTATACCCACAGCCTTGAGAATACCGGCGATACAGATTTGATCACATTCATATGGGCGAGCGAATGCTATGACCCGGATCACCCGGACACCGTATTTTCGGAGGTATAGCGTTTGAATAAGCTCAAGCTCACAACGATATTGGGAACGCGCCCTGAGATCATACGCCTTTCGGCCGTAATCAAACTCGCCGGGCAGGTCTTCGACCACACGCTCGTCCATACGGGGCAGAACTACGCTTACACGCTCAACAGGATATTCTTCGAGGATCTGGATCTCGCGGCGCCCGATCACTATATGGACGCGGTGGGCGGCGATCTGGGCGAGACTATCGGCAACATCATCGCCGGGAGTTATAAGCTGCTGTCTGAGACACGCCCTGACGCGGTGCTGATCCTCGGCGACACCAACTCCGCGCTGGCGGCGATTTCCGCGAAGCGCCTGAAGATACCCGTCTTTCACATGGAGGCGGGCAACCGCTGTTTTGACGAGAACCTGCCCGAGGAACTCAACCGCCGCATCGTGGATCACATCAGCGACGTCAACCTCCCGTACAGCGAACAGGCGAGGCGCAATCTGCTGGCCGAGGGGCTCAAACGCGAGTATACGTTCGTAACCGGCTCCCCCATGCGCGAGGTGCTTCAGAGCCGCAGACCGTCGGATATAGTGTCCTGCCTGGGGCTGGAGCCGCGCAGGTATATCCTGTTGTCCGCGCACAGGGAGGAAAATATCGACATCGAGCGCAATTTCCTTGAACTTACGGGCGCGATCGACGGTTTGGCGGAGCACTTCGATATGCCCGTGCTGTATTCCGTTCACCCGCGCAGCCGGAAGGCCATAGACCAACACGGGGTTGAGTTCAACCCCCTCGTCAGGACGCATGAGCCGTTCGGGTTTTCAGATTATGTTGAGCTGCAGCGGAACGCGTTCTGCGTGGTCTCGGACAGCGGGACGCTGGCGGAGGAGTCGTCAATTCTGGATTTTCCGGCCGTGTCCGCGCGGACGAGCACGGAGCGCCAGGAGGCGATAGACCGCGGCGGCGTTATCGTCGGCGGTATCGGCAAGGCGGCGGTTCTGCAGGCCGTCCAATTGGCCGTAAGCCTCAGGGACGCGCCGCGCGCCTGCGTCCCGGATTACGCGGACGCGAATGTCAGCGCCAAAGTCTGCAAAATCATTCAGGGGTATACGGACGTCATCAACCGCATGATATGGAGAAAGCAGTGAAGCCGCTCGTATCGATAGTCATTCCCGTCTACAACGGGGATAACTACCTGAAAGAAGCCATAGACAGCGCCCTGGCGCAGACCTATGAGCCCATAGAAATCCTCGTCGTCAACGACGGCTCGCAGGACAAAACCGAAGACATCGCGCTGTCCTACGGCGACAGAATCCAGTATTTCACGAAGGAAAACGGCGGCGTGTCCACGGCGCTCAACATGGGCATAGCCAATATGCGCGGGGAATACTTCTCATGGCTCAGCCACGACGACCTGTACAAGCCGGAGAAGATTGAACTCCAAATCGCGGCCCTTGCCGGCGGCCCGGAGCGGATTGCATATTCCGACTACGACGTCATCGACAGGGACGGGGCGACAATCGCAAGGATGAATATCGCGAAAAAGTACCCCGGGGCGGATCTGACGTTCGGGCTGTTCCCGATACTGCGGCAGGTATTGAACGGCTGCTCGCTGCTGATACACAAAAGCCATTTTGCGCGCGCCGGGATGTTTGACGAGCGTCTGCGCGTCACCCAGGACTATGATCTGTGGTTCAAGATGTCCAGGGGCGCAAGTTTCGCGTATGTCAACGCGCCGCTGGTGATGTCGCGCGAGCACGGGTCGCAGGTCACGCACAACTATGAGCGCAACCGCGCCGAATCGGACGAGCTGTGGCTGAATATGCTCAAAAACATCACGGCGGAGGAAGCCCGCAAACTCGACGGCACTGAGCGGGATTTCTGGTACAGGCAGACGGAATTTCTGCGATACACCCCATACAGCAACGCGAAATCATTCGCGAAGGACCGCCTGAAAGCCCTGGGCGGCGGAAAAATCACGCCCACGAGGCTTATCAGGAGAGCGGCGTATAAAACGCTCTCAGGCGCGTCGCAACTGACGCGCGTGCTGGGCATACAAAAAGTGGTCAGAAAAAGCAAGCTCTTTAACTGGGGCTATAAGCTTTGGTTTAGAGTGAGATATAAGTGATAGGCAGCATCTTTAATCTGGAGTGAAGTGTAGTGGAAGTAGATAATGGCATACCCCCCGAGATGGTTGACCGTGAACTCGCCTATGCCTATGCGGTGACCGAGCTGTTGTATAAGACCAACCGGCTGGGCTTTTCAGCGGTTAAGCGGAGCATGTTTGAACGCGCGGCGTCATTTGCATGGCAGCTTGGGCTGGCGCCGATGGCGAAAAGGGTTTTGCGACTGATTGGGCTGGAGCAGACGGTGAAGAAGATGCTAAAGGATTTGATGTGATGAGGGTCTTACAGATCAACAGCTTAGATTTGTTTGGCAGGAGATTTAATGGCTATGATCTGAATACCGCGCTTCGCCGTGACGGCATTCAAGCCTCACAAATGGTTGTAGTTAAATTTAGTCGAAATAAAAACGTCATCGATCTCTCTAAAACAGTGAGAGACTCCGAAAATCTTCGCCAGCTTATCAACGAGCGCGAATCTGAATTGTCCATGCGCGGCATGCTGTTTCCATTCGGCCACGCGATCAAGGAACACGAGGTATTTCTGAACGCGAATGTTGTCCATTACCACCTGATCTACAATGAGGTACTCTCGCTCGCGCATTTCGCTGAACTTACCCGCAAGAAACCCAGCCTGTTGACAATACACGATTGCACTTTGCTGACCGGACACTGCGTGCACCCAAACGGCTGCTGCAAATTTGAGACGGGTTGCAGAGACTGCCCCGATGTAGAACGGCAATTCAGTATGAAGGATGATAAGGCCGCTCTCATGTGGGCGGTTAAGAAGCGCGTATTTGAGGAAGCGTCCTTGGAGCTTATAACGGGTTCTAGGTGGATGTTGGACATGATTAAGCGTTCCCCCATACTCTCCCATCTGAAAACACATCTCATAGAATTTGGAATCGATGTGGATTTTTATGCCAGACATCGTGAAAATCCGCGTAAGAAATTGGGCATACCCCAGGACGCGTTTGTTTTATTCTTCCGCGCGCAGTACGTCCAGAAAGGACTGGAACACATAATAAGCGCGCTTGGCCTGATGAATAAAAAGCCACATCTTATAACATGTGGCATAACGAACTGCTTTAAGGATTATCCAGGTTATGTCAAAGAACTGGGTTTGGTCACGGATGACAATCTGATGGCGGAATTATATGCCGCTTGTGATGTGTTCCTGATGCCTTCAGAGGGCGAGAGCTTCGGATTCATGGCGATTGAGTGCATGGCTTGCGGCAAACCCATCATTGTTGCCGACGGAACCGCTCTGCCTGGCGTTACGTTTTCACCCTATTGTGGGGTCTGCATTCCTCAGGGCGATGTGGAGGCGCTTAAGCGCGCCATAGAGTGGTTGCGCGATCACCCCGACGAACGCGAAAAGCGCGGCTCGCGCGGGCAAAAGCTCGCGCGGGAGCATTACAGATTCGAGAATTATTACAGTAGGCATAAGGAGCTATATGAAGCGGTTACGCAGATGGGAGTCAGCCAATGAAAGTAATCCTTACCCGGATACGTCCCTTGCCATAATTCTCTCGGACATGTCATAATTGACACATGCCGAGTATACAAAAAGTTGTTAAGAAAAGTAAGCTCTTTAACTGGGCTATAAAATCTGGTTTGGTGTGATGCATAAATGAGCAAAGAATTTCACCCCTTGGTGTCGATCGTAATACCTGTCTATAATGGTTCAAACTATATGCGCGAAGCGATAGACAGCGTTCTCGCGCAAACCTATGACAACATCGAGATAATAGTTGTCAACGACGGTTCCGATGATAATACTGAAGAAATTGCCAAATCTTACGGCGATAATATCCGGTATTTCGCCAAAAAAAACGGTGGGGTCTCCACCGCATTGAACATGGGCATCATGAATATGCGTGGAGAGTATTTTTCTTGGCTCTCGCATGATGATCTGTATACGCCCAATAAGATTGAAAAGAACATCGCCGCGCTGAAGACTGAGCCGATGCGCATTGTCTACTCCGACTACGATAACGTGGATGAAAAATGCGGGTATATCGGTACGGTAAGCGCAAAAAGGCTTCACCGCGCCGCAGATTACGAATTCGGTCTGTTCCCCATTATAAGCGGGCTTATTCACGGTTGCTCACTGCTCATACACCGGTCACAATTCGAAAAGTGCGGACTGTTTGACGAAAAGCTGAGAACCACACAAGATTATGACCTGTTTTTCAAGATGTTCAGAGGGCAGAGGCTGATATATATTCCCGAAGCGCTGGTAAAGGGACGGACCCACCAAAAGCGGACCACATTCACAAGCAATAAAACCATTCCAGAATGTGAAATACTCTGGATAGGTATGTTCGAGTCTCTGACTCATGAAGAAATGTGCGTTATAGGGGGCTCAGAGCGGCATTTTTGGATCAATCAAGCGCCCTTTATGAAAGAAGTAACGCCATATGTAAAAGCGACTGAATACGCTTTCAAACGGCTAAAAGAATGCAACGATAAACTTTGCGGGGGACTTGTCAGCATTATCACTCCATTTTATAACAGGGTAGATATGGTTATCCGGAGTATAAACAGCGTGCAGCAACAGAGCTATCAAAACTGGGAACTGATCTTAATCAATGACGGTTCTACGGATAATATCAGTGAGATAGAACGTCGCATCGAGCCTGACTGCCGCATTAAACTGATCAATTGTGAGCACATGGGCGTGGCTCACGCGAGGAATACCGGCTTGGACGTCGCAACCGGTAAGTTTATTGCGTTTTTGGATTCCGATGATAAATGGGAACCGCTAAAACTCGAGAAGCAATTAAAATTTATGATAGAGAATAATTATTGTGCGTCGCATACAAGCTATAATCGTATTGATACGAGCGAAAAATTTTTGGAAAGGGTTGATTTATCTGGGATGCAAGGTGATGTATTCAGATATTGTCTTTATTCGTGCGTTATTGATACGTCATGCGTTATTGTTGAACGCGAATTTTGGGGCAGCCTTCGTTTCCCACAGGATGTAGATTATGGAGAAGATGTTTGTGTCTGGTTAGAACTGGCTTGGCGTGGTAAATGGGGGCTCCTGCCAGAGGCGCTTACATCCTTCTGTGTTAGGGAAAACTCCGCGTTCAAAGACAGACACAAACAACAGTTGGGTTGTGCAGAGATCTTACGATATATTCTTAAAAAGCCGGAATGGGAAATATATCAGCTTGAGATTGGTATTATAGCGCGGAACTTTGCCGATATGTTTGTCGAACCAAAGAAAATTGAATCACTTAACACTGCCGAGCCACTCGATTATAAAGAAGAGGAAGTGCGGCCTGAGCTTCACACAATACGCCGCAACATTTTTTGGAGACTCTTTAGGGCTTTGAAGATCTACGGTTTACGCGGAACAACGCGAAAGTTTTTTGAAAAGCTCAGCCGCTGACAAAATAGGAGAGACATAATGTTTGTGCCGTTTATTTTCACTCTTGATACTCTTGACAATTCGGAAAACTATTTTCATTGGCGCCAATTTTATATGTATGCGGACGCATGTATCGGAAACGAGTGGCCGTTTATATCTCATGAACGATATTTTAAACACTTATCCCGTGTGAAAGAAATGATATTTGAAGACTCAATGCAGAGCGTAGCTACAAACTTTTGTATGAGCAAGGTTCCGACTACGGACGAAATGCTTGCCCTCAAAGCCTATCCCATCCCTCAGGCGGAGGAGGACGCGCTTATCGCCAAGTACGCGTCTCAGTTTGACTGCTGGATAGATTTGCTGAAAAATGAGAACCCGGAGTTTGAGGGGATTATCGGGGGATTGCTGGACGAAATAACCGGCGACTTCGGCGAAAAGCCGGAGGGTATTTTGACTTATGAGTACTTGCCCAAGGCGTTGCTGGCGGCGGCTAATAAACGGGGGATTCCGGTTATTTTCCAGGGCGGCGGGGTTGTGCGCCAGCCGTTCGCCCCGGCTCTGAACGCTTTCAGCCTAATAAACGATAACAGTGCCGAATTTGTCAGGGCGAGATATGACAGGTTCATATCCGGGAACGCAGGCGTTCCGATGCTCTCGCGCAAGGGCGTATTGCGGCTGTTCGCGTCGGAACAGTGGATGATGGATATACACAACATCGACAATGAGCCGGAATATGATGTCGGGGTGCTATATAACAATGCTGAGCAGGTAGCTTTTTTTCATGCAGGGCAGGAGTATATGTCCGATCAGGAGATGAGCGCCAGGGCCAGGGAGAGATACGGCAAGGTGCTGATCCGTACAAGGCCGGGGTTTGAGCCAACGCCGGACGCGCTGGACAATTCGCCGACTTGCTTTCATTTCTGTTGTAAGTGCAAGCGCGTTCTGGGTTTAAAGACCAAGGGCATGTTTGAGGCGATGCTGGCGGGGCGTATCGCGCATGAATACGGCTCTTTTATTTTTCACGGCTTTTGCAATCACGGCATTGAGGACGACAGCGAGGGCCCCGCGCCGATAGAGTTTATTAATTTTATTCTATTTGGGCTGTGCACGCCGTTTACATGGCTTACCGACCCGCAGTATCTGCGCTTTCTGCTCTCCGGTCCCTGCGAAAAAGATCTGTATATGCGTTCGTTTGAGTATTATACCCGCGGCATATCGCGGGACGATTTGCGATTCTATTATATGTCCGACGACCGCGCTTATCGTTTGGGCGATCCGCTGTATTTCACAACCGGCCATCTGCCTCACCAGTATGCGCCGTATTACTGTAAAAGGGGTTTGCACGTTCATGAGGCGACGCATATATGGTCTGAGGGCGGCGTTACCGAATTTGAGTTTGATTTGGCCGAATGTCCTCAGGAGGATTTGATAATCTCCGCTGTGCTGTACGCCGTCGCTTATAATTCTGAGCAAGGGGACTGCCAGACTGTGCGCTGCGAAGTAAACGGGCGGGTTTGCGGCGAAATCAAGCTATCCGGTGAAAACAGGCTGCTTGAGTTTGTAATCCCCCAATCGCGTGTTTCTGACAAGCTCAATATTCTATTTACTTTTGAAAATCCCCAAACCGTTCAGTGGGGTGACGATCAAAGGCGCATAGCCGTTGCGTTTGAAGCCATAAAGCTCAGCCTAAACGGACAACACCTTTTTGAGACCGCCATGCGGGCCGAGGCCGATAACCTGCGAACTGAGGCCGATAACCTGCGGGTTCAAAACGATACTCTGCGGGTTGAAGGCGATAACCTGAGGACCGAAGTTGACAACCTAAAGACCGAGATCGACAATCTGAGGACCGAAGCCGATAATCTGAGGACCGAAGCCGAAAGCTTGGGCGAAGAGCTAAGCAATATAAGGAATTCGCGGGCTTACCGAAAAATCGTACTGCCCATATGGAGATTGCGCTTAAAGCTGGATAAGCGCTGAACAAAACGCTCAATCCAAAGCGTTCCGTGACATATCCGCGCGCCATGCCGGTATTGACAAAACCGATACGCCTGGGATAGTATTCAGGTATTAAAATTCAAGGTGGGGATTAAGACGTTTGAATTGACTTCTCAAATGCGCTTTGATACAAAAGCCCGGGGTCGGGGCCTGTTTATTCGTGACGCCGTCCAGATGTACGCCTGGAGAATGCAGAAGGTCACGACACTGGAGTGCCCCTTGTCTTTTGGAAATGTTTCCCTGGGCGGCGCCGCCGCGCAGTATGATGTGGGCAAGATCGGGGCATTCACTTTTATCAACGGCCGTCCCCATAACCGGTATTCATACCGCACCACAAATATTGAAGCGCAAGCTATCGGCCGCTTCGCTATGATTTCGCAGGACGTCCAAATCGGCGTAGCCGGACACCCCGTAACGCCGATTTCGGCAAGCGCGGTATTTAGCGGCGGCAACGCGTGGACAGAAAATTTTTACGATTCGCCGGACAGGGACCGCTGGCTTGATGAAATAACATTGAAATATAATGATGCTTTATCGAACAAAAGACAGACCCCGATTATCGGGAATGACGTGTGGATAGGGCTGGGCGCGACGATACAAAACGGCGTAACAATCGGTGACGGCGCTGTTGTTGCGGCCGGGGCGGTTGTCGTCAAAGATGTGGATCCGTATACGATCGCCGGGGGCGTTCCCGCGCGTACAATCAAACAGCGCTTTGACGATAAAACGGCGGAAGCGTTGGGGCGAATAAAATGGTGGGATTACGGGCCCGATATCCTTGTGGGCCTTGATATTTACGATCCCGATGAAACCGTCAAATACATTGAAGAGCGCATCGCGGGCGGTTTTCCAAAATATGAAATCAACGCTTTTGAGTTCAACTGGGAAAAGAACACGGTGTACCGCACCACAGGGGATCGGCGTGAGTTTTACGCCTATATCGACAGATTATACTGATTCCTATTTGTAATCAGTGTCATGGGAGGCCGGGGTTTGGCATTGTCAAACAAATGTATGCTATGCGGTTGCGATAAATTTGTTTTTGTACATGAATTGCGCGACGATAACAGCCGCGATGCGGTTCGCTGCAAGCAGTGCGGCCATGTGCAGGTAATGCCATTGCCGACAGGCGAGGAAGACTACGCGTTCTATCAAAGCGGTAAAATGTATGACCGCGTATTCAAAAATCCGGAGGAGTTAAGAGATTTAGAAAATACGGCGAACCGAATGAGAGCGTTCGTCGAATATCAGCCTCGGAAATTAATCCCGTATCTTCACGCCGACTGGAAAATACTCGAAATCGGTTCCGCGTTCGGCTGGCTGGTTGAGTATCTTCAAAACCGCGGGTATAATATTGACGGTGTGGAAATCAGCGATGACTACCGCAGTGTTTATAAGGCCCGCACGGGCAAAGAGCTGCTCTCCTTCAATTTTCTCACGGACGAACCGGAAACGCTTGAAAAAAACGGGTACTACGACTGCATTTGCAGTTTTCACACCCTTGAGCATATTATCGACCCCGTCGCTTTTATCAACAGGGCGGCCAAACTCTTGAAGACCGGCGGCATGATATACGTCGATGTGCCAAATTTCAACGACTATATGAAATCATTGTGCGCGGAGTACGAGCGGCATCAATATGCCCGGGCCCACGTAGCTTATTATATGCCGTCCACGCTTGCGGCTCTGATTGAAAAGTGCGGCTTTGTAAATGTCAGGATAATCGGAAATCAGATATATTCGCCGGAAAACGCTTCTCAATGGCTGCGTTTGAGAGAGCCGTTCCATGATTACCATCAGATTGATCTGCCCGAACCGATTCAATGGCTTAATAACATTTACAAAGAAAAGCTTGAGTCGGAATTAAAATCCTATGCCATAATAGGCATCGGATATAAAAAATCATAAATTATGCGAGGCGCTTTATGAATATTATTGCCATGATCCCGATGCGCCTCGGCTCGGCGCGTATACCCAAAAAGAATATTAGATATATGCTGGATAAGCCGCTCATGCAGTATCCTATCGAGCTGGCGCTGGGCTGCGGGCGTTTTGACGGCGTCTGGGTCAATACCGAATGCGAAGGGCTTAAACCGTATGCCGAGGCGTTGGGGGCCAGTTTCCACAGACGCCCAAACGAACTGGCCTCGGACACAGCGACAAACCGTGATTTTACGTATGAGTTTTTGCTGGGACACCCATGCGATTATCTGGTAATGCTCAATACCACTTCCCCGCTGCTCAGGCCCAAGACGCTTGAGGCGTTTATCGGAGTTGTCGAGGGCGGCGGATATGACACCGTCGTTTCCGTGGTATCCGAGCGTACCGAAGCGTTTTTTGAGGGCGCGCCCCTCAATTTTACGCTCGATAAAAAGGTTAACAGCCAATGCATTTTGCCCGTTGAAAAAATCGTCTGGGCGCTGACGGCGTGGAGGCGCGAAACATTTCTGCGCTCCCAGGAGCGCGGCGAAAATCCGGTCTTTGGGGGGCGGCTCGGGCGATTTACCATTCCCAAAGATGAATCCTGTGATCTGGACACGCCTGAAGACTGGAACATCGCCGAGGGCGTTTTACTTTCGAGGCGGCGCATATCGGAAGCGAGGTATCTCCAGTTATGACGGATTATTTATTATCGTATACCGAATCTGTTTCCGCCGCGTTGCGTAACGCCGCGGCGTCCGACGCGTCGGGCGGCGCTCTGGAGCTCGGCCGCGCGCTTGAGACATGGGTTGACATGTCGAAAAACGCGCGCGATAACGGCGGGGTTTTCTTCTTTGTCGGCAACGGCGCCAGCGCCACCATGGGCGAGCACATGTCGCACGACTGTTTTCAAAACGCCGACATGCTCACGCAAACGTGTTCGGAAACCTCGCACATCACCGCTATCGCCAATGATCTGTCCTTTGACGACGTGTTTGCCTATCGGATAAGCAAGATGGCCGCGGCGAAGGATATGCTGATCGCCATCTCATCATCCGGGAACTCGCCGAATATTGTTAAGGCGGTCAAAGCCGCAAGAGGGATCGGGGCGTATGTCGTCACGATAACCGGGATGTCGGCGGGCAACAAAGTCCGCGCGCTGGGCAATTTGAATTTTTACGTGCCGCTCAGTACATACGGCCTTATCGAATCGGCGCACGCCGTCCTGCTGCACTGCTGGCTGGATATGTTTCTCGATAAATACATGGGGGGGCGGCATTGATGAAGATCGTTGTGGGCGCTTCCTCGTTTTCGCGTACGGTTCCGGGCTGTGAGGTAATCCTGAACCCATACGGGCGCAAAATGACGGAGGATGAGATAATAGCGCAACTGGAGGGCGCAGACGGGCTGCTGGCCGGCCTGGAGCCGCTTAACAGCCGTGTTTTTTCGGCTTGCCCCGGGTTGAAAGCCATTGCGCGCGTCGGGGCGGGTATGGACAACGTCGATCTTGAGGCGGCAAAGCGCCGCGGCATCAAGGTCAGCGGCACGCCCGACGCGCCGACGTACGCTGTCGCGGAAATGACGATGGCCGCCCTTCTGACCATTGCGCGCCGGATCATACCCGCCAATGCCGATATGCACGGCGGCGTCTGGCAAAAACAGGCCGGCATGTCGCTGGAGGGCGCGGCTGTGCTGCTGATCGGTTACGGCCGCATAGGCAAGCGCTTCGCGCAGTTACTGGAGCCGTTCGGAGCGAGGCTGATGATATGCGACCCCGCGTACGCGCAAATAAGAACCGACTTAAAGGCGATGCTGGCTCAGGCCGACGTCATTTCACTGCACGCCTCGGGTAAAGACGTCATATTAGGCCCGGAGCAGTTCCCTCTGCTGAAAAACTCCGTCATCATTTTAAACAGCGCGCGCGGCGGCCTGGTCGACGAAGACGCCCTCTGCCGCTTTCTGGATGAAAACGGCGGCGCATATTACTGGGCGGATGTATTTTGCGAGGAGCCCTACGCCGGGCCGCTCACCCAAAAGGCAAACGCCGTGCTGACCCCGCATATCGCGACGTATACGGCGCTTTGCCGCGAACAAATGGAGGCGCAGGCCGTGTCCAATCTGTTGAGGGACCTCGGGGTGCGGGAGCTGGGATGAAGGAGCTGGGATGAAGGAGCTGGGATGAAGGTGCCAAATGGAATATAGAGACATGCTCGGATTGGCGGTAAACGCCGCTTTGGCGGCCGGCCGGTTTCTCGGCGGCCGGCAGGGCGTAGCGGTGGTATCGGCGGACGGCAGGGACATCAAACTCTCGTCCGACAAAGCGAGCGAGCGGATTATTATCGACGCCCTAGCGCCGTCAGGTATTCCGATACTTTCGGAAGAACGCGGCATGATTGGGGGAGGCGCGGGGCTTTGCTGGGTCGTAGACCCTCTGGACGGATCCATGAATTACTATAAGGGGCTTGACGATCTGGCGTGCGTTTCCATTGCGCTGTGTGATGACGGCGTTCCCGTATTGGGGGCGGTCAACAGGTTCGCGCGCGGCGAACTGTTCACGGGCGTGACCGGCGGGCGTGCCGAGCTCAACGGAGTGCCCATAAAACCCTCAAACACAGCCGTGACCGGGCAGGCGGTCCTCGCGACCGGTTTCCCGTTAAATCGCGATTATTCAAGCGTGGCGCTGGCCAGCTTCGTAAAGCAGGCGCAGCGCTTTAAAAAAATCAGGATGCTCGGCGCGGCGTCCCTCATGGCGGCGTTTGTGGCGTGCGGCCGTGTGGATGCTTATATGGAGGAAGGCATAATGCTCTGGGATGTCGCGGCGGCGGCGGCGATTGTCAGAGCGGCGGGCGGAGAGGTTGAACTTCAAGAGCGGGCGGATCACGTATGCGTCTGCCGCTGTTTTTCCACGCGCGGGCTGATGGAGGATTTTGATGCTGAAAGCGTATAGCTACATTGAAGCTGAGTATCTGGATGTAGGCATTTTGGACGAACACTTATTTGAAAATGAAAAGCAAATCATATTGGAATTTGTCAATAGCAACCCCACGCCCATGCTGGAGACGCCGTGCGTTGTCTGCGGGGGCGCCGCGTCCCGTTTTGCCGTGGTGAACGGGGTGCTCTATCAGCGCTGCGGCGGTTGTTTAAGCATTTTCGCGCGCGTGGAAAGGGAAACGGCCGAAAGGTACGCGGCATATAAGCCGTTGGCCAATTTTCGCGATTCCCCCGAATATCAGGGTTCCGCGGCCGAAAAGCGCGCGGGCATCTGGGACGAGATGCTTTTTTGGATCAGTTACCGCCTGGCGCGGTACATGCCGGACAAATCCCGGCACGACATCATCGACGTCGGGAACCGTTATCACGCGTTGGCCGAAAAGATCGCTCGCGCCGGCTTCTGCGCGAGTTACAACGAAGGGGAAACAGCCGGCGTAGTCCTGTATCTTGACCAGCTTCGCGGCCAGGCGGACCCGATGGGCGCGCTGCTTAAACTGCGCGGTATGCTCAAGGACGGCGGCCTGCTCATTATGAGCGCCCGCGCGGGCAGCGGCTTTGACATACTGACATTGAAAGGCTGCACGGAAAACATCTTTCCCTATGAGACCATATTCCTCCCGTCGATAGAAGGCCTCAGCACAATACTGCGGGACGCCGGCTTTGATATACTGGAAATTTCGACGCCGGGGGCGCTTGACATAGAACGCGTACTCAAATTTAAGGACAAGATTGATCCCGGCGACTTCTTCGTGCATTACCTGCTCAACAAGACCGACCGGTCCGTTCTCGCCGAATTTCAGCATTTCCTGCAAAAAAGCGGCATCAGTTCATACGCCCGCGTAATCGCGAGGAAAAAACCTTAGGGGCAAACAATGAAAGCAGTTAAAACAGCAATAATCGGCATGGGGAAGATGGGCCGGATCCGTCGCGACGCCATGCTGCGCCATGGCGGCTACGACGTCGCCGCGGTGTGCGATATCAGCGAGGAAGCCTTGAAGGGATACGGTCAACGCAAATACGCCGATTGGCGGGTATGTCTGGACGACGCCCGTCCGGCGGCCGTGATCGTATCGACTTATAATAGGGACATAGCCGATATCGTATGCGGCGCGCTGGAACACGGCTGCCATGTGTTCGCCGAAAAACCGCCGGGACGGACTTTGCGGGAAACCATCAGGATGCGGGAAGTTCATGAGAACAGCGGCCTCGCGTTAAAATTCGGCTTTAATCACCGATACCACAATTCGGTCATCGAAGCCAAGACGCTCATTGATCACGGGCTTTTGGGCGATCTCGTATGCGCGCGCGGTGTATACGGCAAGTCCGGCGGCGCAGGGTTTGAGGGCGAGTGGCGCAACGACCCGGAGCTGTCGGGCGGGGGCATTCTTATCGATCAGGGGATACACATGCTGGATCTGCTGTGCTATTTTTGCGGCAATTTCTCGGAGGTGCACGGACTTGTGGATCATATGGTCTGGCGGGATACGGGGACCGAAGATTCCGCGTTCGCCATACTAAAGACCGATGACGGCAAAGTAGCCTCCCTGCACTCCTCGGCCATTCAGTGGAAACATAAGTTCGATCTGGATCTGATATGCACAAACGGATACATCTCGCTGAACGGGCTGCTCACATCGACCAGAAGTTACGGGGAGGAGCGCATTACCTATTACTTAAAGGACCTGGCGCAAAAAACGGGCGGGCCCGGCAATCCGTCCGAACATACCATATGCTTTGACGAGGACAGCTCATGGGATTATGAGATGGCGGAGTTCTACGAGGCCATAACCGGCGGCGGACCCGTGAAAAACGGAACCATTGACGACGCTTTGCGCGTGATGGGCCTGATAGAGCAGGTCTATTCGAACAGGTAACGCAGAAATAGAAAAAGCGAAAGCCAAAAGCGCGGCCCGCCAAAAACGGCCGCGCTTTTGGCTGGGTTGCTCTGAAAACCGCCAAGACTTAAAAATATACAGGCGCGCGCGGATTTTTTCATTCTGATTATTGTAATTAAGGTTGTTTATGGTATAATAGAGTATAGTTGTGGGAGTAAATACATAAAAAAGCGTTGCCCCTGCCGGATATATTGATTATTTTAACCTAACAGCTTTATTGCAAGCTGTATTATAAAAGGGAGGATGTTTTAAATGAGATCTCAAATCAGGTTCAGGCAATTGACAAGCGCCGCAATCGCGGCGGCTATGCTGCTCGGCATGGCCTTGCCCGCTTCGGCCGGCACGGGCGCGGCGGGCGCGGCTCTGGCTGCGGGCGCGGGGGAGGTTATCACGGCGGATGTGTCCCCGGTTCCCAGCGGGACCCTCGTGAACCTCAGCGATTATGACGATTGGACGCAATACGGCATGGTCACGTCAAGCCCCTGGACGACGCGGAAGGCCAGCCCTAACCCGCAGATAATCGGAAACCTGACCAACAGGGGCGGTTATTGGATAAACGAAAACAACAGCGGCTCGGTTTTCGGCTTTTCCTGGAACGACGGGACCCCCAACGCGGCGGCATCGGCGGACAAAGACTTTGTCTGGAGCAATCAGGGGCTCAACCTGCCGCTCAACATGCCGGCGGGCAGTTATCAGGTCATAATGTATACGACCGGCGTCAGGGGCAGATCGACCATCCAGATCACCGACGGTTCGGCCGCGAAGGTCGTCGACCAGCAACTGCTGGTGAACGCCGGGGAGACGCGGCAGTACGGAAAGGTCACCGTCGATTACGAGAGCGATGCGGCGCAGACCATAAACGTCAGCCTGATTATGGACATGTCTGACGTGATGCCCGCGAATTACAGCGTGGGCCTCGCGGCCGTCATGGTCAAGAACCTCGCGCCGGTTGCGCCGGCGGGGCCCTTTACGCTGACGGTCACGGCCTCAGACGGCGGGACGGTCTCACCGTCCGGCGCGAGTGAACACGATGTAAACGACGACGTCACGCTGACCGCCGTTCCCAATGATGGCTACGCGTTTTCCGGGTGGCAGCTCGTGAAAGGGAATGTGCCGTTGTCAGACGGCAAGGCCAACCCCGTCACCTTCAAGATGCCCGCCGGCGACGCGGAAATTATGGCAGTCTTTAAAGCGCAGGGGGCGCTGGAGGATCTCACCCAATACATAAATATGCGGATCGGGTCACTTTCCGGCGGCAGCAATACCGTCATCGGCCCGCAAAGGCCCAACGCCTCCGTGAACCCCAGCCCGGACACGAACCCGCAAAACGGCAACACCGGCTACAACGGCACCGGGCAGATACGCGGCTTTTCGCAGATTCACGTCAGCGGCACCGGCGTCGGCAAATACGGCGAATTCTTGATCTCGCCGCAGACCGGGCTGGCGACGCGGCTCGACGGCCACGACTCGGACAAGGCCAATGAAAACCCGCTGTGCTCCGAATACAACGTCACGCTGTCGAGATACGGGATCGACTGTTCCTTTACCCCGGCGGAGCATTCGGCGATCTACAAGTTCGCTTACCCGCAATCGGATAACGCCAATATCGTCGTCGATATGGCCCACAATATCGCCAACGCCAACGCCACGAACGTAGCGGTCAATATCGGCACGGACGCGAACGGGCAGACCTTTATCAGCGCCTCGGGTAATTACGGCGGCGGCTGGGGCCCGGCGCATAACATATATTTTTACGCCGTCGTGAACAAAACCCCCAAGGTGACGGGTGTGTACAACGCGAACGGCCCGCAGCCAGGCGTCAACGCCCTGGGCCCCGTGAACGTGACCGACCGCCTGGCGGGTATGGGCGCTTATCTGACGTTTGACACGGCGGACAAAGAAGAAATATTAATGAAGGTCGGAACCTCTTTCAAGAGCGTCGATCAGGCCAAAACCTGGCTGGACAGCGAGATACCCGCCTGGGATTACGGCGCGGTCAAAGCGGAGACCGATCAGCTTTGGAATCGGGAGCTCAACAAGATAGTTATCGACGACAGCACGTCCCTGACCGACAAGCAGATATTCTATACGGCCATTTACCATTCCCACGTCATGCCGCGCGACCGGACGAATGACATCACAAAATACGGCAGCGCCGATTTCATCGACGAGCATTTCGCCCAGTGGGATACCTGGCGTACATTGTACCCGCTGTATACCATAACCAATCCGGACCTTGTGGCCAAGACCGTCAACAGCTACATCACCCGTTTAAAAACCAACGGCATGGTCCGTGACTCGATCGTCGCCGGCAACGATATGCTTGAGCAGCAGGGCGGCGACAATGTCGACAACGTCATAGCCGACGCGTACGCGAAGGGTATCCAGGGCGTCGACTGGAACGAGGCGTACAAGGTCGTGAAAAACAACGCCGACAACTACCGGCTGGACTGGCAGGGCTGGGGCTCGGCGAAGCCCGGCGCCTCGACTTACAAGAGCCTCGGCTGGATAGCGGGCGACAACAACCTGACGTCCCGCATGATGTGCTGTTCATATCAGCTCGAATACGCCTACAACGATTACTGCGCGGCGCAGATGGCGAAAACCCTGGGCACGCAGGCGGATTATGAAAAATACCTCGCGCGCAGCAACAGTTGGACCAATATCTGGAGGGACGGCGTCGCGGACAACGGCTATGTCGGCTTTATCTGGCCGAAGGCGGCGGACGGCTCCTGGGTCGTCCCGGATCCCAGCCTCAGTTATTCGCCCGTAAAGAGCATGGGCTCCTGGGTGGAATATTTCTATGAGGCGAGCGCGTGGAACTATTCCTTCTTCGTGCCGCACGACGTCCCCCAGCTCATCCGGAAGATGGGCGGCAACGACATGTTCTGCGACCGCCTGCAGCTCGGCATACAGAAAGGCTGGGTCGATTACGGCAACGAGCCGGCTTTCCTGGCCACGTATCTGTTCGCGTATACCAACAAGCCTTATCTGACTACCGACAGCGTGCAGCTTCAGCGGGCGAAATTCACCCTCAACGGGGTGCCCGGCAACGACGATTCCGGGGCCATGAGTTCATGGTACATCTTCTCATCCATAGGCTTCTTCCCGAATTCCGGCCAGGATCTGTATTATTTCACAAGCCCGCATTACGCCAACACGGTCATAAACCTTGACAACGGCAAGCGGTTTAAGATCATCGCGGACAATTTCTCGCCCAACAACAAATATATACAATCAATCACATTGAACGGCAAGCCCTATAAGAGCACCATGTTCAAACAGGAGGACATAGTGAACGGCGGCGAGCTGGTGTTCAATATGGGCAGCGCCCCGGTCGATTACACGAACGTCGCTTCCGCCGGCGTGACGTCCGTGACGCCTGTGGCCGACAGCACCACGATAAACCTTGACGACGCCAAGTACGCCGATTGGGCGCACTTCGGGAAAGCTGTGGATTCCTACATCAACAGAAAGGCCGGCGTGGCCGGCCCGATCATCGCGGCCGACGGCGTGAGCCATCTCGGCACATATCTGGGGGCCGAAACGCTGCCTTCAAACGCGCCGGCCTTCACGTGGAGCAACGGGACCCCGGACGCCGCATCGGCGGCCAATAAGAGCATCATATCCGACAGCGACGGCTGGGCGTTTAAACTCAATATCCCGGCCGGCGTCTACAGCGTCGATCTCTATGTCACGGGCGTCAACTCCGGCGCCAAACTGGAGGTTTACGATTCGGATTCAAATATGGTCGCCAATAAAGACGTCTTCGCTTATCTGGGCAGCGGCGACAGTACGCGCCAATACGTCAAAGTCACCTTGAAATTTAATTGCGCCCTGGCCCAGGCGTTCGACGTGCGCGTTTTTAACGATCCGTCCGACAGGGGCGCCGCGGGCTACAGCGTGGGCCTGGCCGCGGCCGCGGCTCAAAAGATCGACACCTACACCGTCACGTTCAACGCCAACGGCGGCACCCTGGTGCCCAGCCAAATCATACAGAGCGGCGGCACCGTTGCCGCGCCGGCGGACCCGATACGCGCGGGTTACCGGTTTGACGGCTGGTACAAGGAATCGGCGTTTGTGACGAAATGGAATTTCAATACGGACACGGTGACCGCGAATACGACCATCTACGCCAAATGGACGGGCCTGTTCACGGTAACGTTCGATACCGGCGCGGGCAGCGCGGTTCCGAGCCAGGCCGTGGACCAGGGCAATCTCGTGACAAAGCCCGCCGACCCGACGCGCGTGGGCTATAAGTTTGCGGGCTGGTTCAAGGACGCCGGCTTTACCGCGCCCTGGAATTTCGATACGGACACGGTTGCGGGCAATATGACGCTGTACGCCATGTGGACGATGCTCACCGGCGCTTCTATCGGGGCAATTGAAAACGTCCCGTCGGGCACGGTCGTAAACTTAAGCGACTATACCGACTGGGCGCAGTACGGGGCAAACGCCTTGGCCAGCGGCATCAGCTCCAACCGCAAAGACGTCCCCGACGCCGGCAAACTGATCGGGGATCTCATCAGCATCGGCGGCGCGTATTCCACCAATGAAAACAATACGAGCCAGCCCTTCGGCTTTACCTGGAGCGACGGCACCCCGACCGCCTCGATGGCGGCAGCGACCAAGTATTTTGGATGGTCGTCCCGCGGGTTGGATTTAAAGCTCAGCCTGCCGGCCGGGGGCTATGAGACATCGCTGTATATAACCGGGATCCGCGCGGGAGCGAGCGTTCAGATCTTGGACGGCTCCGGGGCTTCCGTCCTCGCCGAGCAGGCGTTGTGGGCGGATACGCAGGAGACCCGCCAATACAGGAAGGTCAACCTAGATTTCTATATCAGCGAGCCCGAGGAATACACAGTACGCCTGCTGGTCGATCAGAACGACAGGGAACCCGCCAATTACAGCGTAGGCATCGCGGCCGCGGCAGTCGCTCAGGTCGCGGGCAGCGTCTCCGCAATAGCGGACGATAACGGGACGGCGAGGGGCGGCGGCATATTCGAATTGGGGAAGGCCGTCACGCTGACGGCGACCCCCGTCCAGGGCTACGGCCTCAAGGAGTGGCAGGTCATAAGCGGCAATCTGTCCCTGACGAACCCCTCGGCCAATCCGCTCGTCTTCAATATGCCCGCGGGCAATCTGGTGATCAAGGCGGTGTTCCAGCGGCAGGTCGTCTCCATAAATAACCTGGAGGTGCTCGCGGATCAGTATAACGTGAACCTGAGCGACCCGAAGTATACGGACTGGATATACCTGGGGTACACCTCCGGCCCCATAAGAAAGGCCGGCATGGTGAACACGGTGTTTCCAAGCAATGTTTCGGCCCTCAGCGGCAGCCTGTCGCAAACGGACATGAACGCGAATTATCCCCACGCGCCCTTCTTCAACTGGACCGGCGGGACCCCGACCGCCACCGGGACCAACGTCAGGGTGGCTATATGGAACAGCACCGGCCTTTCGCTCAACCTCAACATGCCGGCCGGCAACAACGAGATGCTGCTCTACGCGTCCGCGGTCACGTCGGGGGCGTACCTTGAGATCCTCGACTCCGGAGGAAACAGGATCAATTACCAGAAAGTGTGGTCCCAGACCACCGGCAAACGCCCGTTCTTCAGGATTACCCTGGGCTTCGAGTGTGAGACGGCCCAGCAGTTTACGGTACGCCTGATAAGCGATACGGCCGACAGATCGGGTTCCTACAGCGTGTCGCTGTTTGCCGCGACCGTCGAGTATCTCGGGCCGTACATCGAGCCGGTCGGCTTCAAGACCGTGAGCACCGTCACCTCGTCGACGCAGTCCTCGGCCGCCGTCGAGACGGATCTGATGAACTTCCAAAGCTTCGACCAGGACTGCCAGGTCATATTTGCCATGTACGATGAAAGCGGCAGGCTTGTGGACATTGACGCTCAGGCCGTGACAGTCGCGGCCAAAGACACCGTGACCGTCACGAGCGAAGTCAACAGTCCATTGCCAAACGGCAAATACACGGCCAAGCTGATGGTTTGGGACAAAGCCTTCGCGCCCCTGGCAAACGCGTATGCCGTTGAATTGAAATGATTTTTTAAATGACGTGGGTTCGATTGTTCGCTTAGACTACAACCGGCTAAAGCCGGAAGACTTAGTACCGCCTGAAAGGCGGACGGAATGGCTGACCGCGCGGCCGTAAGTCTGTAATTATAGTTCGCTTTTAATTCAGAGGGCGGACAGCTCGTCCGCTCCTACGGAATACGAAAGCTCGGCTTTGCCGATTTCGCTGAAGAAAGTCAGTCGAACTCACGTTAAATGGTATTGAACCGGAAACAATAAAGTGAGTTTATGAAGGAGTTTATGAAGGCGGTGAGAATTATTGGAAGCGGTAAGGGATAATAAATACTACACATACGCGGATTGCGCGGATTGTGGCGAAGACGGCGTTCGGTATGAATTGATTGACGGGGCGGCTTACACGATGCCCGCTCCGTCGACAGCGCATAACCGGATTTGCCGCAGGCTGCTCCGGCAGATAGAAGATTTTCTGGAAGGCAAGCCGTGCGAGGTTTTTAACGCGCCGTACGATGTGAGATTAAACGCGGCGGGCGATGAAGACGATACGGTTATCCGGCCCGATCCGCTTGTGGTCTGCGATAAATCCAAAATAGACGCGAAAGGCTGCAATGGCGCGCCTGATATGGTGATCGAGATATCATCCCCCTCTACCGCGGGCCGAGATTTCATTCTAAAGTATCAGAAATACTTGAAGGCCGGGGTTCGTGAATACTGGATCGTAGACCCGGGCACAAAGATGGTGCAGGTAAATATTTTTGAAGGCGGCGGATATGCGCCGCGCGCCTATACCGCGGCCGATAACGTGCCCGTCGGTATACTGGAGGGTTGCGCCGTCAATTTGCCGGATGTGTTTTCGTCGATTTGAGTTATTCAACAATAAAGGGGAGGAATTATGAAACGGTTCAAAAGATTCATGTCGTTTTCCGTCGCGCTGGCCGTCACGTTCGGGTGTTTTTCGTTCCCGGCCGTGTCCGCCGGCGCCGCGGAGACCGCGGTGCAGTACACAGGCGAGCGCAAGCTGAGTTTCAACTCGGACTGGAAGTTCAACCTGCTCAGCACCGCCGCCAATGTGGACAACTCGCTCGACGGCACGGCGGGTGCCATCGATTACGACGACACCGGCGGGGCCTGGAAGGACGTCGAGGTGCCGTATGACTGGAGCATTTACCAGACCTACGGGGCCGGGACCCAGACCCCCAGGGACAAACAGGGCTCCCTGGCGGGCGGCACGGGCTGGTACCGCAAGAGCTTTACGCTACCGGACGATTTCAAGGGCAAATCGGTCACGATACAGTTTGACGGCGTCCAGATGATCAGCGAGGTCTGGGTCAACGGCGTGCGGAACACGGCCGAGTGGAAGCAGTATCTGGGCTACAACACGTTTCAGTACGACATAACCCGTTATCTCAAATTTGACGGCCAGAAGAACACGATCGCCGTCAAGTGCTTCAGCGGCTATCAGAGCGCGCGCTGGTATCCCGGCGCGGGCATCTACAGGAACGTGTGGCTGATCGCCACCGACCCGGTGCATGTGCCGGTCAACGGCGTCTCGGTCACGGCGCCCGAGGACGGCCTCCTCCCGAAATACGACCTGTATCAGCCGATGACCAATCCGACCAGCGCGCAGGTAAATATCCGGACCGATCTCGCCAACGACAACTCGAATCCGCAGACCGTCTCCGTCAAATCGACGGTCTATAACAAGGCGGGCGACGTCGCGAGCGTCACGGCGGACGACATCGCGGTCCCCGCGAACGGCACATACCGGCTCAGCCAGACCGCTTACGTCCCCAACCCCAAGCTGTGGTCGACCGACTCGCCGAACCTCTACTGGGTAAAGACCGAGATCATATCCGGCGGCAAGACAGTCGATACGCTTGACACGCGCTTCGGCATACGCTATATCGACTTAAACCCCAACGCGGGCATGTACATAAACGGCGTGCTGACCAAGCTCAACGGCGTCTGCGAGCATTCGGACCTCGGCCCGCTGGGCATGGAGACCTATCAGGCCGCCATCGACAGGAGGATCCTGGAGGACAAGGCGATGGGCGCCAACGCCATCAGGACGTCCCATAACCCGGTCTCGCCCGAGTTTACCGAGGCCTGCGACCGGCTGGGCATGATGCTGATGGAGGAAGCCTTTGACCAGTGGGCGCGGTCCAAGAACTCCCAGGACTATTCCAACTATTTCACGAAATCGACCGCCGACGGCACGACGCCGGTGTTCACGGTCAGCACCGCCAGCGCCGACATCACCATCAACGACCCCAGCCTGACCTCCAACGCCGAACGCGACATCAAGGCGATGGTCGACAGGGACAAGAACTCCCCGGCGGTCATCATATGGAGCACCGGCAACGAGATCGATGACGATAAGTACCCTTACGCGCCGAATCTCCAGAGGATGCTGGCGGGCTGGATCCATGAGATCGACACCACGCGGCCCACCGTGGTGGTCCCCCCTTGGTGGGACAACGCCAGCGGGCAGTTCTATAACTATTTCAACGCCATGTCGGCGGCGGACATCGGCGGGTTCAACTACGCCACGGATTACTACGTGAGGGGGCACAGCGAATTTCCGGCGATGAACCTGGTGGGCGCGGAGACGGTCTCCGCGTTCCACACCAGGGGCTATTACTCGCCCGAAAATTACGGCGTGCGCACGCCCAGCAACAGGGGCACCGTCAAGATGTGCAACGAGTACCCGGGCGAGACCAATTTTGAGCTGGAGAACAAGTCCTTCATCGGCATCCGCGACAACACCTTCATGTACGGCCAGTTCGTCTGGACGGGTCACGACTACCTCGGCGAACCGACGCCGTTCACCGGCTCCCCGGCCCCGATGAGCTCCTCGTTCGGCATCATGGACACATGCGGCTTTGAAAAGGACTCGTTTTACCTGTACAAGAGCATGTGGACGGATATCCCGACCTGCCACCTGCTGCCCCAGAACTGGACCCAGTGGACCCCCGGCCAGCAGATACCGGTCGTCGTCTACACCAACGGGCGCAGCGTCGAGCTGTATCTCAACGACAAGCTGATAGGCACGAAGAGCTTCAATAAGGCGACGGCCAATCCGGTGTATGTCGAGTTCGGGTCCGTGGCGTTCGCCCCGGGCGAATTAAAAGCGGTCTCCAAGGACATAAACGGCAGTGTCATCGCCGCGGACGCCGTTTACACGGCGGGCGCGGCCCAAAACGTGGATCTTTCCGCGGACAGGGCGTTTATCAAAAACGACGGGCGCGACCTCGTCTATATCGAAGCCACGGTGGAGGACAGCGCCGGCGTCATGTCGCCCAACGCCAACAATACGATCACGGTGAACGTGACCGGCGGCCATGTGATCGCCGCCGGCAACGGCGACCCCAATGACGTTCAGGCTCAGCGGGGCGTAAACTACCGCAAGGCCTTCAATGGCAAGGCGCTCTTTATAATAGCCGCCGACAAAGGCTACGCCGGCGACATGACGATATCCGCGGCGTCCGCCGGGCTTGTCTCAAACGCCGTGACGGTCAAGGCGGTGACTGATATCGCGGGCGACGGGACGTCCATACTCAGTTACGAAAAGCCCGAGATAACCGTCGGCGTGGGCATAACCCCCGCGATGCCGCAGAGCGTAAGCGGCATCCTCGACAACGGGCTCTTGAAAGACCTCGCCGTCGGCAACTGGGATATGAGCGGCGTGGACCTCAACGCCGCCGGGGATTATACCGCCTACGGGACCGCGAGCGGCGTGTCCGGCTCGGTGGAATGCATCGTCCACGTCAGAGCGATCAACAGCGTGAGCGACATCAGCGTTACCACCATAGCCGGCATATACCCGCCGCTGCCCAAGTTTGCCACCATCGAGTACGCAAACGGTGAAATCGGGGCCGCTCCGGTCACCTGGGACGCCGTGGCCGCATCGCAGTACGCCGGGATCAACCGCTTCGACGTCAAGGGCAGGCTCGGCCCCTCGCTGACGATAACCGCCCACGTAGCGGTCAAGCAGATCATATCCGCGCAGGAGGTCACGGTCAACACTACCGTCGGCGTGCCGCCGTCCATGCCCGCGGGCGTCCCGGTCAGGTTCAGCGACGGCACGGCGGAGACGCTGGCCGTCACCTGGAACGGCGTCTCCCAGAGCGACTACGCGTATCCCGGGCAGACGCAGGTCTTCGGCAATCTGCTGGGCTCCGGCATAAGGGCCGTCGCCAATCTGCACGTACAGTACCTCGTGTACCTCAGCGATCTCAACTGGGCCGGCGCGGCGGGCACGGTCGCAAAGGACGAGACGGTTAACGGCAACCAACTGGGCGCGCGCAACATACAGGGCGGCCCGCCGACGTACTACACAAAGGGCATCGGTACCCTCGCGGATTCCGAGCTGGTGTACGACATCGCCGGCATGGGCTACAGCAGCTTCTCGGCATACGCCGGCCTCGGCTTCGACTACGGCCAGGGCGCGCCGGGGGCGGTCGTCTTTAAGGTTTACCTGGACGGCGCTCTGGCGTACCAAAGCCCCATAATGGACAAGGGCGACCAGGCGCAGCTCATCAGCCTCGGCGTCGCCGGCGTCTCCACGCTCAGGCTCGTCGCGGAGGCCGCCGGCGCGGACGGCGCGCAGTACAACCTGGCCGACTGGTGCGACGCGAAGTTCCTTTCGGACGACATCGCCGTCGGAACCGTCACGCTGCCGAAACAGATCTATACGAACAAAATAAACCAGATACCGGTATTGCCGGCTACGGCCCAGGCGGCTGTGCCGGGCGCGGGGACGGGCAGCTTTAAAATCGAGTGGCCGCCGCTCACCGCGGGCATGTTCGCCACGGCGGGCGTCGTGCCGGTGTACGGCAGGCTCGCCGGCACGGCGAACGGCGTCGCGCTGGTGAAGCTCATCACGGACTACGGCAACGCGTGTACGTCCGCCGATTTCTCGCAAAAAACCGGCCCATGGAGCGAGACCGAGAATTTTGATTTCCCGACGATCGCGAAGGGCTCGAATGTCAACTACTCCGCCCTCACGCTGACCCCGAGGCTGATCTATTCGGCCACGGCGAACATGATCGTCGAGAACGTCCAGAACTACGGCTTCGCGTACGGAACCTACCCGAACGCCTCCGGCAGCGCCAACCGGCTGGTCTTCGCCACGCCGAGCCTGACGTACTTCCAGATAACGAGCATTTCTTCGACGAACGCGATATCCAACAACGGCTCCTTCACGTTCGAGACCTCGCCGGACGGCGCGGCCTGGACGGCGCTGGCGGGCACGGCCTGGACAAAGGGCGCCATCGCGCCGGGCACCGGCGACGGCTACAGCGGCATCTGGGCCCGGAGGACCTATACCTCCAACGACGGCGCCATCCCCGCGGGCACAAACTTCCTGCGCGTCACTTACCCGTCCGGCAACACCTGGCAGTTCAACATCACCTCGGCCGCGTTCAGCGGCGGCGGCGCGACAAGCCTGTACGACGCCGACCTGGCGTACTTCGCGCTGGGCGGGTATGGCGGCGCCATCGACCACGCCGCCGGGACTGTTACCGTGACCGTACCCGGCAACCTCGACGTGACGAACCTCACGCCGGAGGTCTACGTGAGCCCGGGCGCGGCGTACAGCCCGGCGGGGCCTCAGAACTTCTCGAACCCCGTCGCCTATACCGTGACGAACGGCGCTGCTCGGAAAATGTACACCGTGACCGTCAACAGGGGCTTCCTGGTCAGCTTTAAGCTCTACGGCGGGAATATCGGCGGCGATACAGGCGACATCACCTCCCTGGTCAGCGGCGGCGGGTTCGCCCAGGCGCCGGCCGTCTCCCCGGCGAGGGACGGCTACATATTCAGGGGCTGGACGACCGACCGCGCGAGCAATGTGCCGATGACGGTCAGTTCGGTCCCCATAACGGGCGACACGGCGTTCTACGCGGTCTGGGAGAAGAATCCGTGGGTCGCGATAACCACAAACGCCGACGCGGGCCTGAAGACCTGGCAGGGCGAGAAGAGCACCAACTACGGCGGCGACACGTCCATGCTGATGCGCGTAAACACCACCTACGGCAATTTCGGCGAGACCTTCGCCAATACCAGCACCACGGACTCCACCGACATCAAGACCGATCTGGTCAGGTTTGACATCAGCCAGTACAAGGGCGTGAACGTCAAGGCGGCCCAACTGGGCCTGTGGTACGCCAGCGTGGGCAACGGCACCGCTTCAAGCGCGATCACGGTGCGCGCGGCCAGGGCGGATTCGAACTGGGTCGAGAACCAGGTCACGTGGCTGACAAGGCCCGCCTTCTACGCCTCCGAGGGGACGGCCGAATCGGCCAGCTTCTCATCGGGGACGGCCCAGGCGGTCAGCCTCGACGTCACCGGCATCTACAACAACGCGCCGGCCGCCGATAATCAACTGACCTTCGCGCTCAGCGTGAACAGCTCCACCGCCGATTACAGCTTCACCACCAAGGAAGGCTCCGCGGCGGCCCCTTCAAGGACCCCGACGCTGCGCCTGGCGCTGGACGTCCCGCCGGACTACATGATAACCTACGATTTAAACGGCGGGAGCGGGACCGCCCCCATACAGCCGGTTCTCCCAGCCGGCGGCACGTTCGTCGCGGCGCCCGCGCGGGGTCTCCTGACCGGGCCCGCCGGCAGGCCGATGTTCACGCAATGGAATACGGCGGCGGACGGCTCCGGCACAGCCTACGATCCCGGCGACATCGTCAAGATGCCCGCGGCGGACCTGACGCTGTACGCCATCTGGTCCGACGCGAGGGCCGCCGTCATATCATACGACGCCTCGCTGCCCAATTGGGTCGGGACCGTAAGGGTCATGACGACGGAGCCGGACAACACCACGCTCATAATCGCCGCCTACGGCGACAGCGGCGTGCTGTTGTCATCAGTCAGTTACCCGCTTGACCCGAACGGCGGGCAGGAGCAGGACATCACAACCGGCTTCGCCTGCCCCGGGGCGGCCAGCGTGCGCGCGTACCTCTGGGACAGGAGCTTCAGCCCGATGTGCGCGGCCGTGGATATTTACAATAAGTGATTCACAATAAGCAACCGCCTCGACAAGGGCGGCGGGGCAAATGCCTCGCCGCCCTTTTATGACGAATTTTTTGAATTGAAACCCCGCCATTATTGTGGTAAAATAATGACAGTCAGTTCTGATGCGGGGGAGGAAATATCTTGGATAATGGAAACAGTAAAGCTTTACTGCCCGTCAAGTCGGATTTTGTATTCAAGCTGATCTTCGGCGATCAGCGAAACGCGGATATACTCGCCGGGTTCCTCAAGTCAGTCCTCGACATTCCCGACGAGGAATACGGCCGCCTCACCATTGCCGATCCTACAAGTCTGATGATGTGGAGGTCTTGGATATGCTGGCCGAAAGAAGTCCGCAAATAAAAAAAGCCGTCGGCGTCCTGAAAGAGCTGTCTGCCGACGAGCGCACCCGTATGCTTTACGAGGATCGCGAAAAAGCCCGGCGGGATATCGCTTCAATGATGGGCGGGGCCAGGCGCGAGGGTTTTGCTGAAGCTATGGAAAGTGTCGCCCGCAAACTTTTGGATATGGACGTACCGATTGATAAAATAACAAAGGCCACAGGGCTAACAAGCGCCGACGTCGAATCGCTCCAAAAAACGAATTAAATCCTGCGCCGGGGAGGCTCCAAAAAACTTCTTTTAATTATGCCGAATCCGCTTGATAGTTCGGCCTTTTTGTTGTATGATTATGTCGTGGACATGTTATAAGAGCGGTGATAAAGTGCCAGGGCTGGATGCCGACAAAAAGTTTATGTTAGAAGAAATCCAAAGCGCGGTCTATGATATCGCCCGGAAATACGGATTGGCGAAAGTGTCCCTGTTCGGCTCATACGCGCGCGGTGACGCCGTGTCTGACAGCGACATCGGCCTTCGGATAGACAAGGGCCGCCTGCGTGGGCTGTTCCAGTTATCCGGATTAAAGCTTGATCTGGAGGAAAGGCTCGGAGTTAAGGTCGACGTATTGACCACGGAGAGTTTGGACGGGGATTTCATTGACCGGATCCGGGCTGAGGAGGCCGTTCTGTATGAGCGGCAGTGAGCGTGCCTCGTTGTCCTCAGAAAAATAATCAATTATTGCGATGAGGCTGCGGAAGCCGTCAGCATTTTCAATATAATCTGAAATCGTATAAAAACATGAAGATGACAAAACTTTTAAATAGCAGCCGCGCGTCGCGTAGGGCGCGTAAACTGAGGAAACCGGAGACCACATGGGATTATTTTCATTTATGAATAAGCGAGAGGGCGGCGGCGAGAAGCTCAAGAGGTCTGAAGCCGGCCGGCTGTCTGGCGAGATAAACGAGCTGCGCCACAGCGTGGACGGCCTGGACGCCAGGCTGCAAGGCGCGGCAGAGGCGATGGGCGGTTTCGCGGCGGCCTTGCGCAGGCTCGACAACCATCAGAGAGAGACGAGCGTCCAGCTCGATGAGATAGGCGAATTGCTGCGAGGCGACAGCAGCGAGGCCGACGCGCTCATAGGCGCGCTGATCGATATCGCAGGCCATATCGAGAATTTCTATCTGTTCGCCTCGGAGGACGTGGCGTCGCCGCTGTTCGCGCAGGCCGAGATGATGTGGGGCGCGGCGCGCAAAAGCCTTAAAGAGGCCGGGCTGACGGTTATAAACGGCGAGGGCGCCCCCCTCGATTTCAGGTTGCACGCGCCGGTCCGCACGGGCTCCGACGAGAGCCTCCCCGACGGGTATGTGCTCAAGGCGCTGGAGAGCGGGTATATCTACGGCGATAAAATAATACGGCGGGCGTCCGTCATCGTGAACAAAAAGGACAGAAGAGAAGGGGTAATGACATGACAGTCGGCATAGATTTCGGGACATCGACGTCGGAGATAGCTTATATCGGGGACGGCGGCAAGCCGGTCCTGATCCCGAACCACCTGGGGGAATTCATAACGCCGTCTGTCGTTTACATAGCCGAGGACGGAACGCCCGTGGTCGGTGCGGAGGCCAAGGAGAAGTCGCTGCTGGAGCCGGAGAACACGTTCATCGAGGTAAAGCGGCTCTTCGGCCAGGACAAAACGCTTTCCGCGCGCGGCAGGGACTTCACGCCGGCAGACATAGCTTCGATGATCATCAAATACCTGGTGGACTGCGCCCAGAATCATCTGGGACAGGCCGTCGATTCGGCGGTCATAACGGTCCCGGCGTATTTCAACGACAACCAGCGCAAGGACGTGATGGCGGCGGGCAAATCGGCCGGGCTTTACGTGGAGCGCATCATCAACGAGCCCACCGCCGCCTCGCTGGACTACGGCATCGAGCATATGCGGGACTGCAACTATCTGCTGGTCTATGACCTCGGCGGCGGCACGCTGGACGTGACCGTGCTGGAGCTGTTTGAGGGCGTCGTGGACGTCAAGTCTAGCTGCGGGAACAACGCGCTGGGCGGCAAGGACTTCGACCAGGCCATTATGGACTACATCGTCGATTCCATCAGACAGCGCGACCGCGTGGACATAAGCCACGACCCACGGGCGATGATGCGCGTCAAGCTCGCCGCCGAACAGTGCAAGATCGGGCTGAGCGCGTCTGAGGAATATGAGATAGAACTGCCGTTTTTATACCGCAGGAACAACCAGCCCGCCGGCTTTGCCGAAAAGTTCACCCGGGCCGCCTTTGAGGACATGATACGCGATAAGATATGCTCCACGTCCCAGCAGATCAAGACGGCGCTGTTCGACGCGGAGCTGTCCGCGGACGATATAGATTTGACGCTGCTGGTCGGCGGTTCCACGCGCATACCGCTCGTCGCGCGGTTTTTGGGCGAAAACTTCGGCTTTAACCCGGAGACGCTCGTGGACCCGGACCTCGCGGTCGTCCGTGGGGCCGCCATCCAGGCCGGCGTGCTGAGCGGCGCGATAAGCGAGGATGCCATAGTCCTGACGGACGTATGCCCCTACAGCCTCAGCACCGACGTTCTGGCGGGCGACTTCTTTGACCGCGCCATAAGATGCGATATCCTCATAAGGCGCAACACGACGCTGCCCGCCACGGTCTCCAAGGCATACTGCACCTGCCACGATTACCAGCAGAGTGTGACCATTTCGGCGTTCCAGGGCGAGGGGCTTTACCCGGAGGACAATTACCTGCTCAACAAGTTCCATCTGAGCGGCATACCCAGGGCGAGGGCCGGCAAGGAGCAGATACTCGTCACCTTCTCATATGATTTGAACGGCATCCTGACCGTCTCCGCGGAGATCGCTTCCACCGGCAAATCCGCCGGGGTCACGGTGAACACGCTGGAAACGGGCAAAAACCTCGATCTCTCCAAATGGAAGGATGCCGAGGCCGCCAAGAAATACCGCAAGCTCATCAACAAAGCCGACCGGCTCGTCAAGGTCCACGGCGAGGACAAGGCTGAGGACCTGATTTTGGCGGCCGATGAACTTAAAAAGGGCATCGTCCTGGGCTGGGACGAATTCGTGCTGGAGGATTCGGCGGACGGGCTGCAAGACGAAATCGACATGCTCGAAGAGGAATTATAATCGGCCGGACTTATAAATGACTGGAATGATACCCATGGGCAGCACTGCCGCGAACTATTATGAGACGCTGAATATCCCCAGGGACGCCGACGCGGCCGCGGTCAAGCGCGCCTATTTCTCCCTCGTGAAAACGCGCACCCCGGACAAGGACCCCGAGGGCTTCATCAAGCTGCGGGAGGCGTTTGAGACGCTCCACGACGTCAAGAAGCGCTCGGAATACGACGCCGTGTTCTCCGCCCCGTACCGCCTGCAAAAGGACCTGATGACCGCGCGGGAGCTGATGAAGCGGACAAAGCTCAAGGAAGCCGTCAAAACCCTCGAGGCCCTCTCGGATAAAAACCCCGGCGAGCCCGAAGTCAGCCGGCTGCTCGCCCGGGCTTATCACTCAAACGGAAACAACGGCAAGGCCCAGAAGCTCTGCGAGGAAATCCTGAAGGCGAACCCGGACGACCCGGACGCGCCGCTCTTGCTCGCGGAGGTTTTCGCCGCGCGCGGCTACAGGGTGAAGGCCCAGGAGCAATACCGCTCCGCCGCTTTGGCCGCCCCCGATAACCCCAAGACGTGGGCCGCTTATCTGCGTTTCCTTTTTGAGGAAAGCCCGTACAAGGTGCCGGAAGTGATGGAAACGGCGCTCCTGCGTTCCGAGGATATGTTTAAGGACGACTATGTGATATATATACGCTGCGCCCAAATCTGCAGCGAATATGGCCACAAAGCCGACGCCGAGAAATACCTGAACAAGTTCGCGGAGTTCTTCCTGGCCGACAGCCGGCCGGGCCAGGCGGTTTACAACGCCGCCGTAGCCGTTTTATCGGCTTTCGCGTATGACGATGTTTTCTTCCCCTGTTTTAACGATATCCTGCCCGCGCTTATGGACAGCGGTCACAGGCAGCCCCACCACGGCAAAGTGCTGGAGTTCATAAGCCGGTCGATGGTCATAGACCGGCTCAAACACGACGAGCGCATCGGGGAGGAGCTCTGTACCCTCACCGAAATACTGCTCAGCGACTGCGGCTGTGATGACTGCAAAAACGCGCGCATCACCATGGAGTGCAACATAGTCATCGAGATGGCCCAGTCCAGGAAGCAAATAAGGACGCTGCGGGATTATTATCCCGAGTTCTTCAAGCTGCACCAGGCGTTCTATCAGGACGTACTGAACCCCAAAAAAGAGGATTATCTCAAATCCAAATACTACGCCGAGTACAGGCGCTTGTTCAAAACGGAATCAAGGGGGCCAAAGGGACCGAGGGGGCCGAGGGTCTCCATGGAGCCGAGGGGGCCGAGGGGAACGACGCCCGATAAGCCGCCAATCCAGGTCAGCCTTCCCGGTTTTGGGGATGAAGATGATGATAAAGACGAGGGCTTCGCGGTCGACCCGGAGGACGGCGACCCCTTTGCGCCGCCCAAGCCCTACACGCGCGAAACCCCGAAAGTGGGCCGCAACGACCCCTGCCCCTGCGACAGCGGCAAGAAGTATAAGAGGTGCTGCGGGCGGTGAGCAAAATCCATTCGCATAGCTTCTGACCCCTCGGGCGAAATAATAGCTGCCCGTGCTCGTATAATAAATCTGTCTGGCCGCCCCGTGTATGGCGGCCAAATTATTTTCATTAGGGGCAAAGCTTGTCTCTGCCCTAAACAGGGGCAAACACAAGGTTTGCCCCTACAATAAATCGGGGTTTCAGAACACTCTGTTGTAGGGCGGGGGCTCTGCTCCATATGCACTAACTTAATTTTAACTAACCCGTCATTGCGAGGAGCGAAGCGACGAAGCAATCCATAAAAACCTTGATTCCATCATGCTTCTGGATTGCTTCGCTTCGCTCGC
>Ga0209629_10000135_pt1 | contig 34081 bp, 30 predicted proteins | sample TergutCu122P5_FD_187286 | JGI IMG/M metagenome (GOLD analysis project Ga0209629, IMG submission 187286) | Cubitermes ugandensis P5 segment gut microbial communities from Kakamega Forest, Kenya - Cu122 P5 (SPAdes) (version 2) | ecosystem: Host-associated > Arthropoda: Insects > Digestive system...
CATTCAGAACGCCAGAGGTCGGTTGTGCGCCGAGATTTTTCAACGTAACGGCAAGTTTGTTATTTTGAGAAATATATGTCAAAGAATCGGCATCAACTAACTTACTGTTTTTAATGATAATGTAGGGGTTGTCCATAGGAATACAACCTATTGTTTGATAAATAGTTGTGGTATTGAAAGCGGTAACCACCAAAAGGACATCACCAGGGGTAAAATCGTTAGTGATAGAAACTTTACCGCTTGCGTCTGTAAGAGCCGAATAATAAACATTATTTTTAGAAATGCTAACCATTGCATTTGCAACAGGGGCACCGTTTGAAGTAATTGTCGTTTCAAAAGGCATACCCATCATAATCAAATTATTTGAACTTTCGATAGCATCGGGTTGTTTTGTCCTTAATTGCAGATTTGCATCGCCAAAGGTAGTCCAAGTTTGAATAGTTTCAACGTCATCAGTAGTTGAAGATTGTGATAACATTAGATTGGCAGCATTTACTACCAATGAGCCCCAAATAGTGCGTTGTTCGTTTGTAGTTTTTCCGCTTTGACCCGAATATTGTGAATAGTCGAATCCGCCAATCAAAATATCGTAGAAATAATCTTGTCCGCGCATAGGAGGAGTCCATGCTTGGTTAATAGTTGACATCCAAGTAACTACGGCACCGCCGTTTTGCTTTTTTAACCATACTTCTGCAAAACAACTTCCGCTCTGATTATGAAAAGAGCCATTTACACACGCCACCGAAACAATAAATGGCAATTTGTTACCATTGGTCAGTTGATTAATGTTTGTATTGCCGAATATTGCACCGGTTGGCGTCCCACATCCTGCATTAAACCAGAAAGAAGTTTCAGCACCGTGTCCGCAATATGCAAGAGTGGAAACACCGCTATTCAGATTATTGGCTATTCCCGCAGTGGTGGCACCATATCCCTGAAATTGCTGATAAAATTGATTATAAGTAAATTTTGGGGTTTGAAGCCGCTGTGAATATATTCTTTGTATATGAAGATAATCCGCCTCGCCGTCATCTCCCTGCCCGCTTCCTTCACAAGTTCCCATTCCTAACATAGATTCACGCCAATTGGGATCCATATTCGGATTTTTTTCATATTCAATGGCTTTGTTAATTTGGGTTTGAAGTTCTGTTGTATTAGAACATGAAAATCTGCCAACAGAGACATCGGGATAATTATCCGTACCTACCACACAACCCATTTTTGGATCCATAGGACCATTTCCGCTTGTTCCCAAGTCGGATTTTATCTCATTCCATCCGCCCACAAGTTGTACATACATAATGTTGTTATTCGCATTGTATTTTTGCTGAATAAGCGTCTTTACATTTGTACCATTTGCAACAACTTCTTTAGAAACTTTGTATCCTTTCTCCCTTTTCCACTGAATATAAGGATTGATCGTACCCGAATCACGCGGGGTGGTAATAACCAAAATATCACCATATTGCGCTATTGCTAATGCTACTCTCTCAGGCGTATAATTCAAAAAAAGAGATTGATACATTCCTATTGATTCTTTTACAGGTGTAGGATTTTCTCTTAACAGCGGATTGGTTGGTTTCTCGTTGTTTTCAGTCAGAACCACATCTATTCGCGAATAAACCCTCAACGTGTTTTTAGCCGCATTATACTGAAATGGAAAAACCCTTATTGAAGTACCTCTTACATCGCGGACAATGTACGGCTCATCCATTGTTGCCAAATCGGCTGGATAAAATTTATCTACAACAGAAGCGGGGTCGATAACGTACGGTATGTCGCTCGGATTTTGATTTCTGTAAATCGTACCTCTTGATGGAAGCAGCGGATAATTCAGCACATAATCAGTATAATCTGAATAATTTATGCGTAAATCCACGTTTTTCCGTGCAGGTAATTGAATAGAGGCACTGATAAACGGCAATTCTGCCCAACCTTTTTTGTTGGTTAGGGTAGAAGAACTAAAAATAATTGTCTGATAGACAACATTTTCTGTCTGTAAAGTTCCTAATTTCCAATCGTTTATCGAAAAAGAAACTTTGTACTCACCGTCTTTGCTTTGCGAAAAAACGGTCTGATAATCTTGTGCAATAGTTGCTACAAATATTGTTGCTACGAACAATAATAAAGTTGAAAATCTTTTCATTATATTATATTTTTTATTTATTTGAAAAACTTTGCAAAGGTACTAAAAAAGTAAATATCAAAAGATATTTTTTTACTTTTTTTTTAAAATTTTTTTTGTATTAATTATAAAATTTATTTTATAAGTATTTATTTTTCAAGGATTTATAAAATTTTCGGGCGGCAGATTTTTCTTTCCTGCAAAAGCAATAAAACTGTATTTAATTCCCGCTCCAAAGCCAACTGTCGCCCGACGATAAACGGCATCATTCGCTTTAAATTTTAATAATTCGGCATTCCCCGAAACGCGAATCGTCAGCCGCCAAATCGGAATATCAAGCCCCAAAAAAGTTCTAAGCCCTTTTTTATTTCCCAAATGACTTAAATGAATGGTGTTGCGAAGTCCGTTGTCAAAAGTTCCCATTTCATAATAACTTGCGCCGTTTTGTGGTACAAACATTGTGCCAATCAATGGTGTGCGAACCGTCGCATCAAGAGAGAAAACGCGTTTTAATAGTAGAAATTTCCATTGTGCAGATGCCGAAAAATTCAAATTTGCCGCCAAGTCCATATTAAAAGGATTGTTGCTATTTCGTGCCAAATATCTGATACTCAAATCAATATCCGCACTTCCACCAACAAGAAACGACAAATTTTTAAAAGCATTAAACCGATAATTCACGCCATAATTTGCATTGCCGCCAAGATATAGCATTAATGCGGTTTGGGCTGGATTGATTAAAAAATCGTAAAACGCTGAAATATTTGATGTTTCAATAATTTTTTCCGATTTTTTAAGAAAAAACCGTTTATTGTTCAAACTCGCAGCAAGACCTCTGCCCGAATATCTTAACGGCGACAGGTACGGGTCGTTCAGTCCAGTCCACCTTTCGCCGAATTGCCAGTCGGAAGTCATAAGATGATATTTTTCAGCGTTTTGCGAAAATATCATAATCGGCGTAAAAATCAAAGTTATCAGTATCTTTTTTTTCATTTTTTTTTAAAATCTTTTTTCTATTTCATTAAAATAAATAATATTTGTAATTGGCTTTCCGTCAGGCGAATAAGTCCTGTTTTGGCAGTTGAAAAGCCGTTCAACAATATCGGTCATTTCTTCTTCTGTGAGCATTTTCCCTGCCTTTATTGCCGCAGAAGTGGCAAGCGAAAGTGCGATGGTTTCGTGTAAATTTTCTGCCGTTTTTTGCGGTGCGTTTTTTTGTTCGTCAATAATTTTTTCAAGTAAATGTTCAACCGAACTGATATTCAAAATCGCAGGTATTGCATTGACAGCAAAGGTGTTATCATTTATTTTAGAAAAAATAAATCCCGATTTTTCCAATTCCTGGCGGCAATCGTCGAAAATGAGCAAATCGGCGACAGAAAAACTTATTTCTTCGGGAAACATAACCTGCTGCGAATGTATTTGATTTTCAATCATTTGCGACATTATTTTATCAAATAAAATCCTCACAAGCGCACGATGCTGGTCAATTATAAATAAGCCCGATTCCGAACCAACAATAATAAAACGGTTTTTTAATTGAAATAAATTTTTAAATTGTTGATTTTTAATATCTTGTAAAATATTTTCTTCAAAAATTTTATCCGAAAAATCGGAATTTTCATCTCTTTTTTGCTCGTTTTCAAATCCGCTGTAAAGTTTTTCCCAATTATCAAAATCGCGTTTATAAGAATTTTTTGTGGAAAATGGATTGTACGTGGGGTTAAATTGCACCTGCGGCGGACGAATTTCAGTCAAATTGCGCTGCGAATTAACAGAAAATTGCGGCGCACCTTCGGTATCAAAATCGAGCGGCGGCGCAACGTGGAACTTGCCCAACGCCTCTTTTATCGCAGCGGTAAGAATCGAAAAAATTGCCGTTTCGTTTTCAAACTTAATCTCGGTTTTTGTCGGATGAATATTTATATCAATTGTCTCGGGTGCTATCTCAAAGTAAATGAAATAGTTAGGATTATCATTGGGCTGCAAAAGCCGCTCGTAAGCCATCATCACAGCGCGATGAAAATACGGATGCCGCATAAATCTTCCATTGACGAAAAAATACTGATTTGCAGCACGTTGTGCAAATTCGGGCTTGCCCGCAAAGCCGCGAATATTTACCAAAGTTGAATTTGTTTCCACGGTAAGCAGTTGCTGTTCCCACTTTTTCTTTTGAGATTTGGCGAAAATTGCCTCAATTCTGCCTTTTATATTTGTGCTAACTAATTGATAAACAAGCGTTTCATTATCATAATATTCAAATTCAATTTGAGGATAAACAAGGGCAATTCTGTAAAATTCCTGCAAAAGATGATTGCGTTCAACATTGTCAGATTTTAGAAAACGGCGGCGTGCAGGCACATTGAAAAACAAATTTTTAACCTGAAAAACCGTTCCTGCGGCGCACTGCACACTTTCCTGACGGAAAACGCGCGATGCGGCAATTTCTATCATTGTGCCGATTTCATCGTTCGAGCGGCGTGTGCGCAGTTCGACCTGCGCCACAGCAGCAATAGAAGCCAGTGCCTCGCCTCTGAAACCGAGTGTGCGAAGTGAAAAAAGGTCGTTTGCTTCGTTAATTTTAGAAGTAGAATGTCGCTCAAAAGCCATTCGTGCGTCTGTTTCGCTCATTCCGCAACCATTGTCGGACACTTGAATAAGGTCTTTGCCCGCATTGCGAATAAGAATTTTTATCGCCGTTGCGCCAGCATCTATTGCGTTCTCTACCAACTCTTTAAGCACAGAAGCAGGTCGCTGAATGACTTCGCCGGCGGCAATTTGATTTGCAACCGAATCGGGCAAAAGATGAATAATATCAGACATTAATTTTTTACAAATTTATAAATGAAAAATTAAACACAAAAGTAAATAAATTTTTTATTAATTTTGCAAAATTGCTTTTTATAAAAAATTTATGGCAACCAAAACAATCTTAATAACAGGCAGCAACGGACAACTCGGAAATGAAATGCGTTTGATTTCAGGCAGTTACAGCAATCGCTATGATTTTATTTTTACCGATGTAGAAGAACTTGATATTACGAATATTGACGATTTGAACAATTTTTTCAGTGGCACAAAAATTGATTTTATTGTAAATTGCGCCGCATATACGGCGGTGGATAAGGCAGAAGACGATGTTGAGCTTTGTTATAAAATAAATTGCTTCGCTGTTGAGAATTTGGCAAAAATCGCCCGACAACTAAATATCAAAATTATTCACATTTCTACCGATTATGTTTTTAACGGGAAAAACTATCTTCCTTATACCGAGACAATGCCTGTGAATCCTGTCTCTGTTTATGGTAAATCAAAACTTGAGGGCGAACAAATTTTGCAGAAAATTTGCGCCGATTCGGTGATTATCCGTACCTCGTGGCTGTATTCTTCTTTTGGAAATAATTTTGTGAAAACGATGCTGCGGCTCGGCAAAGAGCGCGAGACACTCAATGTGGTTTTCGACCAAATCGGCACGCCCACTTATGCAGCCGATCTTGCCGCCGCAATTATGCAAATTATTGATTTTGAAAAATTTATCGGCGGAATTTATCATTTTTCAAACGAAGGCGCGGTAAGTTGGTACGATTTCACAAAAGCAATTCATCGTATTGCAGGCATTTCGACCTGCAAAGTGCTTCCTATCGAAAGCAAAGATTACCCTGTGCGCACGCCGCGCCCGTTTTTCAGCGTTTTGAATAAAAGTAAAATAAAACAAACTTTTAAAATCGAAATTCCTTATTGGGAAGACAGTTTGCGAGTGTGTATTGGGAAAATATTGAAATAAAAAAAGCCCGTATTTGCATACGGACTCACTTAAAATGAAAAACTAACAACTTAATCTTATTCTTCCGTAATTTCGGCTGCCTTTTGTTCAACTGCCTGAACTTCATCGGCAATTTCGGTTACTTTTTCTTCAACCGTTTGTACTTCTTCGGCAACTTCCGTTACTTTTTCTTCAACTGTTTGTACTTCTTCGGCAATTTCGGTTACTTTTTCTTCAACCGCAGTAGGTTGTTCGGCAACTTTGGTTTTATCGCCCGCTGCTACAGCCGTTGCTTCAGCAAGTTTTTTCGCCAACTCGGCGGCTCGCGCTTTTTTAATTTTTTCTTCTGCAGCCAAACGTTCTCTTGTTTTTGCCTGCTTTTCGGCAGTCAGTTGTTCTTTTGTCTTTACAACCTTGTTTTCTTTGTCTCTTTTCCACGTCTCAAAACGTTTTTCTGCTTCCGTCTCGTCGAAAGCACCTTTTTTCACTCCGCCCAAAAGATGTTTTTTGAGTAAAACACCCTCGTCCGAAAGAATATTTCGAGCAGTGTCCGTTGGTTGCGCGCCAACCAGCAACCAATGCAAAGCGCGGTCAAATTTCAAATCAACCGTTGCTGGATTGGTGTTGGGGTTGTACGACCCGATACGTTCGATAAATTTGCCGTCGCGCGGCGCACGACTGTCCGCAGCCACAATATGGTAGTAAGCGTATCCCTTACGACCGTGCCGCTGCAATCTGATTTTTACTGGCATTTTCTTTTATATTTTTTAAATTATACCTGTGCTTTTTCTCGAAAAGCGGCTGCAAAGGTAATACTTTTTTTGAATAATAAAAAATTTTTTGAAAAAAATTTGGTCGAATGCGTGGAAGATTTTATTTTTGTGCTTATTTTTAAATAAATATTTTTTGTATGCCAAAAAATAAAACCGCATATTTCTGTCGCTCGTGCGGCAACGAATCGCCAAAATGGATTGGGCGCTGCCCTGCCTGCGGCGAATGGAATACTTATGTAGAAGAAGTTGTAGCCACAAAATCGGCAAATTCGCAGTCGAAAATTTCACTCGGCGGATTTGAAATTACAAAGCAAAAACCTGTCCTTATTACCGAAATAAATGTGGAAGACGAGCCGCGAATGGACACCTGTAACGGCGAATTGAACCGCGTTCTTGGCGGCGGACTTGTTCCCGGCTCGTTGGTGCTGATTGGCGGCGAACCGGGAATTGGAAAATCAACTTTGGCTTTGCAAGTGGTGCTGAAAATTAAAGGAAAACGCACGCTGTACGTGTCGGGCGAGGAAAGCGTGAAACAACTCAAACTTCGCGCCGAGCGGCTCGAACTGAACAATCCTCAATGTTATATTTTGAGCCAGACGCAGTTGGAAGAAATTTTTGCACAGATTGAGAATGTAAAACCCGATTTGGTAATTGTCGATTCCATTCAAACTGTCAGCACAGATACGATTGACAACTCGCCCGGAAGCATTTCGCAGGTGCGCGAGTGTGCCGCTGCGCTGCTTAAATTTTGCAAGACAAGCGGCATTCCCGTTATTATCATCGGGCATATTACAAAAGAAGGCACTTTGGCGGGTCCGAAAATTCTCGAACATATTGTTGATACGGTTTTGCAGTTTGAAGGCGACCAGCAATATATGTATCGCATTTTGCGTAGCATAAAAAACCGCTTTGGCAGCACTTCGGAACTTGGAATTTTTGAGATGCGACAGACGGGTTTGCGCGAGGTAAGCAATCCGTCCGAACTTTTGCTTTCGGCAAGCCACGAGGGTTTGAGCGGCGTTGCTATTGCGGCAACCGTTGAAGGCGTACGTCCGTTTTTGATTGAAACACAGGCACTTGTAAGCACTGCCGCCTACGGAACGCCGCAGCGTTCGAGCACCGGTTTCGATATTCGCCGCCTGAATATGCTGCTTGCGGTGCTTGAAAAGCGTGTTGGTTTTAAACTTGGGCAAAAAGATGTTTTCTTAAATATTGCCGGTGGACTGAAAATAAGCGACCCCGCCATTGATTTGGCTGTGATTTCGGCGATTCTTTCGTCGAATGTTGATTTGCCTGTCGAAAATCACGTTTGTATGGCAGGAGAAGTCGGTTTGTCTGGTGAAATTCGTCCTGTCAATCGTATTGAGCAGCGTATTTCGGAAGCGGAAAAATTAGGATTTAAGAAAATGATTATCCCCGAATTTAATAAAAAAGCACTGCAAAAAATCCCTCGAAACATTGAAATCATTGCTGTGAAAAAGGTCGAAGAGGCGTTTAAAGTGTTATTTCAGGGGAAATAAGAAACCTAAAAACCGTTTTCGTCAACCGTAAAATTTAAAAAACGGTTCATAGGATAACCTACTTTTGCTATTTCCGAGATATTGTGAATAAAATCAGGTGATTGCAAATCGGCAGTAATAAGATTTTTGCTTACAAGATAATGTTTTAGACGCAAAAAATACCCACCAGCAAAATCTTTTGGAAATTCACGCGGAACAGTTTTAAGCATATCCTCTTCGTACCAGCCATCGTCAAAAGTTTGTTTAAACTGCTTTTGTTTAATGATTTCATTCCACTCGTCAATATTTTCAAAAATACTGACACGCAGCAACTTAAGCAGTTGCGGATTGGGTTGCCAAACACCAACGGAAAAAAACGAGCCGTCGGGGTCGAAGTGAAGGTAATAGCCCGCGTGTTCACTTTTTCGTCCGCCTTTAGCGGCAATATAGGTTCCAAAATGCGTTTTATATGGGGTTTTATCGTACGAAAATCGTGTATCGCGATATATTCGGAAAATACAATCTTTGGGCTGCAAACCGACGACACTTTTATCAAATTTTCCAATTTCACTGATAAGATTTTGTGTAAGTTGCTCAAAATCAATCTTTAACACAAGATATCGTTCTTTATTAACATTAAACCAGTCGCGGTTATTATTAATTTTTAATTCCTCAAGAAATTTTAAAACATTATTTATATTCATTGTCCGTATAATTTTTTTCGCAAAAATACTTTTTTTTGGCAGATAGAAAAAATTTTTCCTTAAAAAAACATTATCTTTGCACAAAAATTTATTCAAATCTTAAATTTAATAATTAATTATTTTTTCCTATATGATTGATTCTAAATATTTTATCGAACTTGAAGAACATTATGGCGCACATAATTATCATCCGCTGCCGGTAGTTTTGTCCAAAGGGCGCGGCGTGAAAGTTACTGACGTTGAAGGACGCGAATATTACGATTTTCTTTCGGCGTATTCTGCTGTAAATCAAGGACATTGCCATCCCAAAATTGTTAATGCGCTCATTGAACAGGCGCAGAAACTTACACTCACTTCGCGTGCGTTTTTCAACGACAAACTTGGGGTTTACGAAAAATTTATAACTCAATATTTTGGTTACGACAAGGTTTTGCCAATGAATAGCGGTGCTGAGGCGGTTGAAACCGCTCTCAAACTTTGTCGTAAATGGGCTTACGAGGTCAAAGGAACGCCCGACGGCGAGGCGAAAATTGTGGTTTGTGAGGGGAATTTTCACGGACGGACGACCACGATTGTTTCGTTTTCGATTGACCCTGATGCGCGCAAAAGTTACGGACCTTACACGCCCGGATTTATCGTTATTCCTTACAATGATTCTGCTGCGTTAGCAAAGGTTTTCGCTGAAAATCAGCATATTGCAGGTTTTCTTGTTGAGCCGATTCAGGGCGAGGCAGGTGCTTGCGTGCCTGACGAAGGTTATTTGAAAAAATGTTACGATTTATGCAAAAAAAATAATGCGCTTTTCATTGCGGACGAAATTCAAACAGGCATTGGGCGCACCGGACGGCTGCTTGCCTGCGATTACGAAAATGTTCGCCCCGATGTTTTGGTTTTGGGGAAAGCACTTTCGGGTGGCACATACCCAGTTTCTGCGGTTTTGGCTGATGATAAAATAATGCACGTTTTCCGACCGGGACAGCACGGTTCTACTTTTGGCGGCAATCCGATTGCGGCGGCGGTAAGTATTGCAGCGTTGGAAGTTATTAAAGATGAACAACTTACAGAAAATGCTTTTCGTTTGGGCGAAATTTTTCGCGCGAAAATGAATGAAATTTGTAAAAAACATAAAATCTGTGATTATGTACGCGGTAAAGGGCTGCTCAATGCTTTGATTGTCAATAATATAAAGGAAAAAGATATCGCGTGGGATATTTGCCTAAAACTCGCGGAAAACGGACTTTTAGCAAAACCAACTCACACAAATATTATTCGTTTTGCGCCGCCTTTGGTAATGACCGAAGCGCAACTGCTTGAATGTGTGGAAATTATAGATAAAACTTTGAGTTCATTTACAATTTGACGATTGACGAGTTACGATTTTTTTTGAAAATAAAAAAACACCGGTGGACGAAAATTTGAAAAAAACACTTAAAACCGTTGGGCTTTTTACCGACAGTTTTCCGCCAATGATTGACGGCGTGGCGACGGTTGTGAAAAATTATGCAACGCAAATGCAGCAACTTGAGATTCCGGTTTGCGTGGTTGCGCCTTCGTGTAAAACTTCTGAAAATGAGCAATTTACAGTTTTGCGTTTCCCTTCAATTCCTGTTCCTTTGAGGAAACCGTACCGTTTGGGTTTTACAATCAGTAATCACAAAATTTATAATCAACTGACAGACAACAATTTAGGAATTATTCACGCACACAGTCCTTTTTTTTCCGGAAATATTGCGTTAAAATTTGCTAAAAAAAATAAAATTCCGATTATTGCCACTTTTCATTCAAAATTTAAAGATAATTTTTCGCAGTTAATTTCTTCTAAAATTATTGTAAATCAAGCAATTAAGCGAATAATGCTGTTTTACGGTCAGGCAGATGAAGTTTGGATTCCTCAAAAGTCGGTTGAACAAACGATTCGCGAATATGGCTACAAAGGCAATGTGGAAGTTGTTGAGAACGGCTGCGATTTTGTCGCACCGCAAAATAATGATTTGTGCAAAATTTCCGCACGAAAAAAACTTGGAATTTTACCAGATGAAACGGTTTATCTGTTTGTCGGTCAGATAATTTACGAAAAAAATATTGTATTGATTCTCAATGCTTTGGAAAAAATTAAGCATACAAATTTTAAAATGTTTTTTGTTGGGGCTGGCTATGCAAAAAATAATTTGTTAAAAATTGTCAAATCGTTGAATATCAGCGACAAAGTGATTTTTGCAGGATTGATTCCTGAGCGCGAAAAGTTGGCAGATTATTATGCGGCAGCCGATTTATTCCTTTTTCCATCGCTTTACGACACTTCAGCAATCGTCGTACACGAAGCCGCCGCTTTTGCAACACCATCTGTAATTGTCAGAAATTCAACGGTTTCCGAAATAATACGCGATAATGAAAATGGTTTTTTTATTGAAAATTCCGCTTTTTCATTAGAAAAAAAATTATTATTTTTGCAAAATGAAAAAGAAAAACTTGCACAGGTAGCGCGGGCTGCACAAACGACAATAAATCGCTCGTGGGCAGATGTAACTGTCGAAGTTACAGAACGTTACGCAAGTTTGATAAAACGAAAAAACAGTTGATGACAACGGAAATTTACATAAATTCAGCACGTCAGATTTCAGTTCAAAAACCGCTCACAGACGAGTGGTTCGACAATCCAATAGTTTATAACGAACACTATATCAGGGCAATAGACCCTGATTACAAAGAGTTTTTTACCCCAAACGAAGTTCGGCGTTTTGGAAAAATTTTGAAACGTGCCTTGCTTGTTTCTCGCGAGGCGACGGCAGGGAAAGTTCCCGAAGCGATAATTACGGGAACGGGCTTGGGCTGCATCGAAAACACGGAATTTTTTCTTAAAGACCTGACTTTCAGCGGCGAAGAACTGCTCAAACCCACGCATTTTATGAATTCGACTCACAACACGATTTCGTCGCTTGTGGCGATTGATGCGCACTGCCACGCCTACAACACGACTTATTCGCACAAAGGTGCGTCGTTCGAAAATGCGCTGCTCGATGCGTTTTTGCAGATGAAATCGCGCAAAATTTCCAATGCGCTCGTCGGTGCGCACGACGAAATGACGCCCGACTATTTCACACTCTTACAGCGAATTGGCTATTTGGGAAATGGCGGTTTTTCGGGCGAAACGGCGGTTGCGATGATGCTCGAAAATCAGAAAAACGAAAATTCATTGTGCAAAATCGAAAATGTAGAAATTTTTTATGGAAATATTGAAAATCTTGAATTGAAATTTCCACAAAATATTGATTATGTGATGATTGGCAATAACGGAAACCCTGAAAACGATAAAATTTATTTTGAGAACTGTAAAAAACTTTTTCCAAATATTCCGCTTTTGCAATATAAAAATATTTTTGGCGAAAGTTATACCGCATCGGCTTTTGGCGTGTATGTTGCGGCTGTTTGCCTGCAAAAAGGAAGAATTTGCGAACATTTATTTATTGACAAAAAAAATATTTCAGAACAAAAAATTCCACGCAACATTCTGATTTACAATCATTTTGAAAACAAAAATCATTCGTTTGTCTGGTTGACAAAATAATTTTCTTTATGAAAAATATAAAAGAATATTTGTCGGCGCATTTATCGCAAATTTATTCTGCCGACGAAATTCGGATTTTACAGAGTATTATTCTCGAAAATCTGACTTCGTTGCCTTTGACGGAAATTTTAAAAGATGATAAATTTGCATTAACCGACAGTCAAATTATTGAATTTCAGCAAATTGTCGAGCGTTTGAAAAATCACGAGCCAATTCAGTATATTTTTGGAAAAACAAATTTTTACGGATTGGAATTTATTGTAAATCAGAAGGTTTTGATTCCTCGCCCCGAAACCGAAGAACTTGTTGAATGGATTTTGCAGGAAAATACGGCTGCAAAAACTCTTGATATTGGAACAGGCAGTGGCTGTATTTCAGTTACTTTGGCTGTAAAAAATCCAAAATTTCAACTTTGGGCGTTGGATTTTTCAAAAGAGGCGTTGAATGTTGCGCGGCAAAATGCAAAAAAACATAATGTAAAAATTAATTTTTTAGAAAATGATATTTTGCAAATTCCAAAGTTTGAACAAAAATGGGACATTATCGTTTCAAATCCACCGTATATTTCTAAAAATGAACAACTTACGATGCAGAAAAATGTAATTGACTTTGAGCCGCACGAAGCACTTTTTGTACCGGATGAAAACCCCCTTATTTTTTATGAAAAAATTTTGCAATTTGCTAAAAATCAATTAGTAAAAAATGGAAAAGTTTATTTTGAAATCAATCAAAATCACGCAAATCAAATAAAACAATTATTTAAAAAATTCGGTTTTAAAAATATTATTTTAAAAAAAGATATTTCCCTCAACAATAGAATGATAAGAGGCGAAATTTAAGAATATTATTAAAAAAATTTTACCTTCCCTCGTACTGCTGACGGTAATATTGCTGATATGCGCCGTTGATAACGTTGTCGAGCCATTTTTCGTTTTCCAAATACCAGTCAACGGTTTTTTCGAGTCCTTCTTCAAACTGCAAACTCGGTTTCCAGCCCAATTCTCGCTGCAATTTTGACGAATCAATCGCATAGCGAAGGTCGTGTCCGGCGCGGTCGGTTACGAAAGTAATCAGTTTTGCCGATTCGCCTGCCTGCCGTCCAAGTTTTTTGTCCATAATATTGCACAAAGTGCGTATCAAATCAATATTTGTCCATTCGTTGTTGCCGCCGATGTTGTAGGTCTCGCCGTCCTTTCCTTTGTGAAAAATAAGGTCGATAGCGCGTGCGTGGTCGTCAACCCAAAGCCAGTCGCGGATATTTTCGCCTTTGCCGTAAATTGGAATCGGTTTTTTATGTTTTATATTATTGATACTCAAAGGAATAAGTTTTTCTGGAAAATGATGTGAGCCGTAATTATTCGAGCAGTTGGAAACCACAATCGGTAAGCCGTAAGTATCGTGGTAAGCGCGAACAAAATGGTCGGAACTCGCTTTGGAAGCCGAATAGGGCGAATGTGGCGCGTATTTTGTTTCTTCGGTAAAAAACGTTCCGTCGTTTTCGAGTGCGCCATAAACCTCGTCGGTCGAAATATGATAAAAACGTTTTCCTTCAAATGCGCCTTTCCACGCCTCTTTGGCGGCATTAAGCAGATTTACCGTACCAAAAACATTGGTTTTGATAAAAGCCATCGGTTCGGCAATAGAGCGGTCAACGTGGCTTTCGGCGGCAAGATGAATCACGCCGTCAAAATTATATTTAGCAAAAAGCGCAGAAATTAACTTTTCATCTGTAATATCGCCTTTTTCAAACACATAGTTTGGCGCATTTTGTACGTCTTCGAGATTTTCGAGATTGCCGGCATAAGTCAGCGCATCAAGATTAACTATTTGATATTCAGGATATTTATTCACAAACAGCCGCACAACGTGCGAACCGATAAATCCCGCACCGCCTGTAATTAAAATTTTTCTTTTCATAAAATTTTAAAAATAAAATTATTCAAATTATGCCTGCAAAAATACAAAATTTCTTTGTATTTGATTATTGTGTATTTGTTTTATAGAAAAAAAACGACAGGTATTGTTAAGAAATAATTGTATTTTTTTTGTTTTATACACTTTTACACGTCATTTCATCAAAAGCGACAACAAAAAATCTCTTAATCGAGTAAGTTCTGTGTTTTTTTTCGGTTTTTGATTATTTGTCGGTATTTTCTTTTTTGTCTCTTTCAAACTTTACAAATTTCAGATTGCTTTTAATTTGCGGGTCGGCGCGAAAGCAGAGTTTGGCGACCTTAACGCGGTGCGGCGTACATTCTTCGGGCGTTTCGTAGCCCGCACTTGTAGCCGACAGACGAAACACGCCTAAATCATCAAGTTTGACGCTGTAGCCGTCGTGAAGGTACTGTTCCATTGCTTGAACAAGTCCGTAGAGAGTAGCAAGAACATCGCCCACGCTTACCGTGCTGCGTTGGGCAATTACCTTGGCAATTTCGCGCGTGCCAACCAAGCCCGACCATACCGTTTCGGCATAATACAACTGTTTGTCGTTGATACCGTTGCGTTTCTGTTTTACTCTGTATTTCATTCAATTAAAAAGTTATAAAGTTCATAAAGTTGAAAGTTCATAAAATTATTAAGATGAAAGTTATTGGTAGAAAAATAAACTTCATCAATATAAATTTTTGCAAAGATACGGAAAAGTTTTTAATATAGTATATATTATATTTTTTTAAAGCATATATTTTAACAAATTATATTATATACTATAAATATATAAAGTATATACTACAATAATTTTTATTATATACTTTAATGAAAAAATATAAAAATAAAATTAAAAACAGGCAGTGTTGTTCTTAAAAACCATCACGCCAAAACAGCGACCAAAATAGGTTGTATCCATTATTACCACAGCAACACAGGAAAACTCCTTACGCTTTATAACAGGTGCTTTATCAAGCCTGCGTTGAATGGTTTTTGTCGAAGCGTGGCTAACTGCCTGTAAGTTTGTTTACCACTCGAATACAACTGACAAATTGCGTCTAAAGAATACGCATTCCTTGACGAAAATTGACGACCGCAAACATAACATTTGTAACGTTGTTTCCCACGAAAAAAGCCATTTTTCTTCGTGATTTTACTCCCACAGAAAACACAAATTTTTTACTCATATATCTAAAATACTACAAAGGTATATATTTCAATTAGTTATGACCACTTGCAGCCTCACTTTTGTCCACTTCGCCAATTTTTGCAAATTTAACACTTATTTCGCTGGTCTGAATTTTGGGGGGTATTATAGTCAAGATGCGCAATGACAAAATGCAGGTTTTTGAAATCTTGGAATTTTGAAATTTAATGTGTTACAATCTTTTCCCGATTTTTTCAATCATTATTTTTTTCCAAACAGAAAAATCGCCTGAAATAATGTGTTTTCGCGCCTCGCCAACGAGCCAAAGGTAGAACGCAAGATTGTGAATTGATGCGATTTGCATTGCAAGCAGTTCTTTGGCGTGAAAAAGATGTCGCACGTAACTCTTTGAATATGAATAATCTACAAATGCCGTTCCGTTTTCGTCAAGCGGCGAAAAATCGTTTTTCCATTTTTCGTTTCGCATATTCATAATTCCTTCGCAGGTAAAAATCATTCCGTTGCGCCCGTTGCGCGTGGGCATCACGCAATCGAACATATCCACGCCGCGCTCAATCGCCTCTAAAATATTTTGCGGCGTGCCAACGCCCATCAGGTAACGCGGCTTGTCTTTGGGCAAAATTTCGTTCACAATTTCAATCATTTCGTACATTTTTTCGGTCGGCTCGCCCACCGCAAGTCCGCCAATAGCATTTCCGTCAGCATTTTGCGAAGCAATAAATTCAGCCGACTGCCGCCGCAAATCGGCATAAACGCAACCCTGAACAATCGGAAAAAGCGACTGCTCAAAGCCGTATTTCGGTTCGGTTTCCTTAAAACGCTTCACGCACCGTTCCAACCACTTGTGAGTCAGTTCCATCGACTTTTTTGCATAATCGTAATCAGCCGTACCCGACGGACATTCGTCGAAAGCCATAATTATATCCGCGCCTATACTTCGCTGAATATCAATGACTTTTTCGGGTGTAAAAAGATGTTTCGAGCCGTCGATATGCGAGCGGAAAGTTGCGCCTTCCTCTTTGAGTTTTCGGTTTTCTGCCAAAGAAAACACTTGAAAGCCGCCGCTGTCGGTCAGAATCGGCTTTTGCCAGCCGTTAAACTTGTGCAAACCGCCTGCATTTTCCAAAATTTCCGTTCCCGGACGAAGATAAAGATGATAAGTGTTGCCGAGAATGATTTGTGCGCCGATGTCGGCGGCAAGTTCGCGCGTGTGAACGGCTTTGACCGAGCCGGCAGTGCCGACGGGCATAAAAATCGGCGTTTCAATCGCGCCGTGAGCAGTATTAATCAGCCCCGCGCGTGCCTGCGAATTTTTATCGGTATTTAACAACGAAAAAGTCATCTTTTATTTACGATTTACGATTTACGATTTACGATTTACGATTTACGATTTACGATTTACGATTTGTAAAAATATTAGTAATCTATTGATATATAATAATTTTGAAATCTTGGAATTTGAAATATTGAAATAAAATTAATCATTAATTTTTTATCATTAAATAATGTTCAATATTTGCCTCAAGGAAAATATCGCCCTGTTTTACAAATCCGAACGATTCGTAAAAACACAGCAAATATTTCTGTGCGTGAATAACTAATCGTTTGCAGCCCAGCGATTTAGCGTGATTAATAACAAAATTAAACATAGTTTTTCCAATTCCATGTCCGCGAAACTGTTGCCGCACCGCCAGCCGCTCAATTTTCACATAACCGTCGAAAAAACGCATCCGTGCCGCTGCTGCCGGCTCGCCATCAACGGTTACCAAAAAATGAACCGCCGCATAATCCTGTCCGTCAAAATCTTCGTCGTAAGGCGTGTGTTGCCCTTCTTCAAACACAATTCCACGTACAAAAAATGCTTTTTGAAGGTCTTCGGCATTTGTTACTATTTTATAAATCGGATTTGACATCGTTTTTTTTTGCAAAAGTAATTAAACTGTACTAAATTACGATTTTTTAAAACTTTTTTTAAAATAAATTTTATATTAAGAGCCGAAAAATTTTCCATACTGCCACAATGAAATCCCCGTATAAGTATATTTTACTGGGTTTAAGGGTAATTTATGTAAAAAAATTCTGAAAACTTATAACTGAAATCTAAAAAATTTTTCTTACCTTTGGCGAAAAATTATAAACAACTTAAAATTTTTATGAAAAAAAATATTTTAACAATTTTAATTTTTTCTGTTATGGCAAATTTTGCTTGTGTTAAAAATCATACGGCAGATGCGGCAACCCAACCGACTGATTCGGTTGCGGTAAAAAGATTTCAAAAAATCAACATTAACGACTTGAAAGTCAGCCCCGATTCACTTTTCAGTCGCGGTTGGTTTGTGCTTGCAGTTGGGGATTCTACAAATTTCAACGAAATGACAATCAGTTGGGGTGCCTTAGGAACGGTCTGGGCTATGCCAACGGCGACAATTTATGTCCGTAATACGCGCTACACATACGAATTTCTTGAACGCAATAAATATTTTACGCTTTGCGCATTTCCGGAAGAATATCGCGAAAAACTTGAATTTATCGGCACGAAATCGGGGCGCGATACGGATAAAGTGGCTGCAACAGGTCTCACGCCATTATTTACCAAACTCGGAAATCCGTATTTTGAAGAGGCGTGGCTTGTTATTGAGTGCGAAAAAATTTACTGGAATGACATTGAGCGAAAAAATTTGCCTGCCGATTCTCAAAAAATGTACAGTGCCGACCCCAAAGAGACCCACCGAATGTACATTGGCAACATTATAAACATTTGGGTTAAGCGGTAAAATTTTTACGATTTGCGTTTTTTAGTTGAAAACTTCGCCGATGTTTTTTTGCCGTTGCGATTATGATTTTTAGATTTTGGGCGGAAAGTTTTTTCGCGCGGCGGCTTGGGGTCGTAAGCGGGTGCTGCGCCAATTTCAGGCGAAAGCGGAATTTTATAAATTGTTTTTTCCAAAAAATCTTCGATGCGTTTGAAACGAAACTGCTCTTCGGGCGACACAAGCGTTATCGCAATTCCTTCGGCTTCGGCGCGGGCTGTGCGCCCAATCCGATGTACATAATCTTCAACTTCGCGCGGCACTTCGTAATTGATAATCAGCGTAATATCGTCAATATCAATTCCACGCGCAACAATATCGGTTGCAACAAGAATTTTCACTCGCCCGCTACGAAATTCGTGCATAACGTGGTCGCGCTCATTCTGTTCCAAATCGGAATGCATCGCCTGAGCCGACAAACCGTTTCTCTTTAAAATCAAAGCCAACTCTCTTACTCTCTGTTTTTTACCTGCAAAAATAATAACTTTGTTCGGCTCTTTTGTCGAAAAAAGTTCCTTGATTATCTGAAGTTTCTGATTTTCGTAGCAAATATAAGCCGACTGCATAATACTGTCGGGCGGGCGGGCGATTGCAATTTTAATTTCTTCGGGCGAGCGTAAAATTGTCTTTGCAAGTTCGCGGATTTTTGGCGGCATCGTTGCCGAAAACATAACTGTCTGACGTTCAACAGGTAAAAGTTTTACAATGCGCATAATATCGTCAAAAAAACCCATATCAAGCATACGGTCGGCTTCGTCGAGGACAAGATATTTTACGCCCGAAAAATCAATTTTACACAAATTAATATGCGAAAGCAGCCGTCCGGGCGTTGCAATAACCACGTCAGCACCTTTTGTAAGTCCGTTTTTCTGCACGTCCCACGCCTGCGAATCGTTGCCGCCATAAACCGCCACCGACGAAATCGGCAAAAAATAAGAAAAACCTTCCATTTGCTGGTCAATTTGCTGCGCAAGTTCTCGCGTAGGAGCCATTATAATCGCATTTATTTTATTTTCGGCGTGATTGTCGGTAAGTAAATTGTGCAACAGCGGCAAAAGGAACGCCGCCGTTTTGCCGGTGCCTGTCTGTGCGCACGAAATCACATCTTTATGCGCCAAAATCACAGGAATTGTTTGTTCCTGCACCGGTGTTGGCTGCTCAAAATTCATCGCCCGCAAACCATCTCTTATCGCCGTGTCAAAAGGGAACTGCTCAAAAGTCATAAATGTATTTTACCTAAATTTTGCGCAAAGATATTGTTTTTTATTATTTTTGCAAAAAAATTTTTCTTAATTGAACTTTGAAAAATAAAAAAACTATGCTGTCATTGCTGGCTTGACCCGCAATCTGTAACGTTCTAAAACGTTATTATTTAACAAATTAAATTAAAGAAGTATCTTTATAAAATATTGAGAATTTATACCATTTTTCTTTGTTTTAGATTGCGGGCAAGATGCGCAATGACACTTCGGTTGTTGAGCAAAGTTCCTGATGAAAAATGAATTATTAGAAGTACGTTTAAAAATATAATAGAATAAAATGAAAATAGCATTGATTGGTTACGGAAAAATGGGCAAAACCATCGAAAGGATTGCCTGCGAGCGCGGACATCAAATCGTTTGTATTATTGATGAAAATAATCAGCAGGACTTTGACAGCGAACATTTTAAAAATGCAGAAATTGCGATAGAATTTACCACGCCTGCTGTTGCCGTGCAAAATATTCGCAAATGTTTTGAACGCGGGATTCCTGTTGTTTGCGGCACTACCGGCTGGGCAGAACATTTGCCTGCGCTGAAAAATGAAATCAAAAAAAACGGTTATACGCTCTTTTGGGCTTCAAATTTCAGTTTGGGCGTAAATATTTTTATTGAAATAAATAAATATTTGGCAAAAATTATGAATGAGTTTCCCGTTTATGACGTGAAAATTGATGAAATTCATCATATTCATAAAAAAGATGCACCGAGCGGGACGGCTATCACTCTGGCTGAAAATATTTTACAATATATTAAGAGAAAAACTTCGTGGATAAAAGGCAGCGCAGAGGATTCAAAACAGATGGAAATTTTCAGTGCGCGCGAGGGCGAAGTTGTCGGTGTTCACAGCGTACTTTACGAGTCGCAAGTGGATAAAATTTTGCTTACGCACGAAATGAAAAGCCGTGATGGACTTGCCCTCGGCGCAGTTTTGGCAGCGGAATTTACTTTTGGCAAAAAAGGATTTCTTTCTATGAATGATTTATTGAAATTTTAATGCAAACCAAAAATCATATTGCCTAAAATTACTAAAAGCACGATTGCGGTAATAGCCACATAAAGTTTGTCTTTTTCTATTAAAAAAGAAATCAGCGACATCACAACCCGTAAAACCGGTGTTGCAATCAGAACAATAACCCCAAGTTGAATTATTGCCGCCCCGTCGAATTGCAAAATACGCGGAATAATTGTAGAAAATTCGCGAAGATAAGTTGCCGTGCCGATGAAAACAGCATTGCTGCTTTGGGGAATTGCTTTGTACGTGGCAGTAAGTCCGTGATGTTGAATCAAAAACACCACGCCGCCAAAAACCGTCAGCACCAAAGCCGTTATTACCCCAATTCGCAGAGATTTTCCTATTATTATTTCGGTTTTCATTTTATTTTTATTTCAAGATTTCATAATTCCAAGATTTCAAAATTATTTTGGACTAATAAATTACTAATATTTTGTTTTACTATATTCATTAATCATTAATCACTAATCATTAATCACTATCTTACCCCTCTGTAAATCATTTGAATAGCAAGAAAAACGAGTAAAATTGCGAAAATTATTTTTAATATTTTTGTATCTAATTTCATTAAAATTTTTGAGCCGATAAATGCGCCAAGAAGCACACCCGGAACTATCGGCATAGCAAGTACGGGGTCGATAAATCCGCGTTGAAGGTAAATTACCGCACTTGCCGCCGCCGTTACCCCGACCATAAAATTACTTGTGGTTGTCGAAACTTTAAACGGAATTTTCATCATTGTATCCATCGAAAGCACTTTTAGCGCACCCGAACCGATTCCCAAAATGCCCGAAAGCACACCGGCAATCCACATCAACGAAAATCCGCCCACAACATTATGAACATTGTAATTTCTTATTCCTTCTTTGGCGGCAAATGAGCCGTTCAGTTTCATTCGTACAGCGAATGGGTCGGGCGGGGAAATGCAATCGCCGTCAGTGTTTTTTTTGCGCACCATCATTACAGCCGAAAATGTAAGCACAATACCGTAAATCAGCATAATAATATTTACAGGCAAATACATTGCTGCAAACGCCCCGACAACTGCGCCAACCGTTGTGCCGATTTCCAAAAACATTCCAATACGCACATTGGTAACGCCTTCGCGAATGTAAGCGGTAGCCGCACCCGACGAGGTTGCAATAGATGTAACCAACGCCGAACCAACTGCAAAACGCATATCAAAGCCCAAACCCAAAGTAAGCAGCGGAATAATTATTACCCCGCCGCCCAAACCGGTCAAAGAGCCGAGCAGCCCTGCAAAAATTGCACCCGCAAAAAGAATTAATGTGAGAACTTGTACGTCCAATTTGATTTTTGAAAATAAAATTGACTGCAAAAATACTAAATATTTACTATTTGAAACAAATTAATTAATTTACAATTTTTTCTACTAATTGCGTAATTATTTTAAAACAATTTTTCAAAAAATTATTTTTTTTCGTACTTTTGCATTTTTTAAAGTAAAAAATAATTGAATTTGATGAAAAATAATATATTTCCTGTTGTGGCGCAGGGTTGTTGTATGAACTTACGTGGCTGTTTGAAAAACTCGAATAAAAAATTAGGGTCTTTCGATTGGCTTTGCGACATATCCGAAACACAAAAAGATACCGACTATATTGAGGTGCAGTTTAAAAATACGCGAAAAAGTTATTACCTTAACAGCACACATATCCCACTTCAAAAAGGCGATATCGTGGCAGTGGAATCTTCGCCGGGGCACGATATTGGCGAGGTAACAATGACAGGGCGGTTAGTTTTGCAGCAAATGGCAAAAAATAATTTTAATCCCGAAAAAATTGAGGTTCGCCGCGTTTATCGAAAAGCAAAAGAAACTGATATTGAGAAGTTTAACCTCGCAAAATCGAAAGAACAGCAGACAATGATTAAGGCACGGAAAATTGCAGAGGATATGAAACTTGAAATGAAAATAGGCGATGTAGAGTATCAGGGCGATGGTGGCAAAGCAATTTTTTATTATATTGCAGACGAGCGTGTCGATTTTCGTCAGTTGATTAAGGTTTTTGCAGAAACATTTCGCACAAAGATTGAAATGAAACAAATCGGTGCGCGGCAGGAAGCCGGACGTATCGGTGGAATTGGTCCGTGCGGACGACAACTTTGCTGTTCGAGTTGGATGACAGGATTTAATTCCGTTTCGACAGGGGCGGCGCGCTATCAGGATATTTCGCTTAATCCTCAAAAACTTGCGGGACAATGCAGCAAACTCAAATGCTGTATGAATTATGAACTTGACACTTACATTGAGGCATTAAAAGATTTTCCTTCGTCAGAAATTGCGCTCGAAACGCTCGAAAACACTTATTATCATTGCAAAACCGATGTTTTCAAACGTCTGATGACTTATTCGACCGATAAAATTAATGCTGTGAATTTGGTTACTATTTCTGTCGAGCGTGTAAAAGAAATTATTAGCATGAATAAAAACGGCGAAAAACCGACTAAACTTTCCGGCTCGGAAAACAATAAAAAAGAAGAACTTGTTGATTATGAGAATGTTGTAGGGCAGGACAGTGTAACACGTTTTGATAAAAATAAAATTCACCAGGAAAAGCCCAAACTCATAAAACGCGGCGAAGAAGGATATGATACCGCTGTGGAAAACGTCCAAAAGCGTCCTCGTAAATATCCGCCACGAGCGAAAGCAAGTTTTTATAAAAATAATAATATTGAGAAAAACTGAAAAAAATAAAAATAATGAAAATGCGTAATTTCTTTATAATATCTTTAATATCAATATGTTGTTTGTCTGCCTGTACCGACAATGATGTTTTTTTTCAATATAAAAAAATCCCTTCACAAGGATGGAATAAAGACAGTGTGCTGGTTTTTGATTTTACAATTTCCAATTCTGCTTTACCTTATAATATTTATGTAAATATCAGAAATACAAGCGAATATCCTTATCAAAATTTTTGGCTTTTTATAAAAAAATCTGTTGCAAACCCCGACGGTACTTTTGTCGTTGTTGCAACAGATACTGTTGAATGTTATCTTGCTGACGAGCGCGGAAAATGGCTTGGCAGCGGTGCCGGCGCAACCTACGAAATGCCTTTGCTGATAGAAACCAATGTTCTTCTTGAACAAAAATCCTATCGTTATGAACTGATACAAGGTATGCGCAACGATATTCTGCGCGGCATCACTGATGTCGGATTGAGAGTTGAAAAGGTAGAGTAAAATCTACATTTCCCACTGCTCTACGCTATCTATCAATGTGTCAAAATTGTGAACTTTTGCCCCTTTGCCTTCTGCAATTTTGCGTTCAAGTTCGCTTTCGTAAGACGGTTTTTCAAAATCACGAATAACGCCCATCGCAATCGGCATATCAGGTCCTTCCATCAACGCAAGTTTCAAATGAAGTGTTGTGTCTTCACATTTGGCATCGTGAATTAATATATCTTTTTCGGAAATTCCGTTTTCGCCAATGGTTACAACTTTAAGTTTAAAACCGTCTAAAATCAATCCTTTTTCATTATTTTTACCAAAAAGCATCGGCTCGCCGTGCTGCAAAGTAATTGTTCGCTCAGGTCTGCTTTCTTTTTCAGCAATCCAACTGTGCGCACCATTGTTGAAAATCACACAGTTAACTAAAACTTCGATGATTGAAGTGCCTTTATGACGGGCTGCGGCAATCATACAGTCCTGCGAATTTTTCAAATCCACATCAAGCGTGCGTGCGAAAAACGTTCCACGCGCACCTAAAGTCAATTCTGCGGGACGGAACGGGTCTTGAATCGTGCCGAAAGGAGATGATTTTGTTATTGCACCGCGTTTAGAGGTCGGCGAATATTGTCCTTTTGTCAGTCCGTAAATTTGATTATTAAAAAGCAAAACATTAATGTCAATATTTCGTCTTACACTGTGAATAAAGTGATTTCCACCTATTGCCAGACAGTCGCCGTCGCCGGTAATTTGCCATACGGCAAGTTTCGGATTTGCCACTTTAACGCCTGTGGCAATGGTGGCACCGCGTCCGTGTATTGAATGAAAGCCGTAAGTATTCATATAATACGGCAAACGGCTCGAACAGCCAATTCCCGAAACCACGACCGTTTCGTGCGGCGGTGTGCCGATTTCAGCCATCGCTTTTTGAAGTACATTCAACACCGCATGGTCGCCGCAACCGGGGCACCAGCGTACATACTGGTCGCTTTTAAAATCTTTATTTGTAAATTGTTGGTTTATCTCTTGTTCCATGATATACAGGATTTTTGCTATTTTTTATTTATCAATATATTTTTTCTTATAAAAAAATTAAAGCAGTCCTTTCAAATGTGTTACAATTTCGGCAACGGTAAAGGGCTGTCCCTGAACTTTGTTATATTGAAGAAGTGAAATGCCGTTGTAGTTGGCACGCAAATAATTGGCAAACTGACCGAAATTAAGTTCGCAGACAACAATTTTTTTATAGCGTTTCAAAACGTCATTTGTATTTTTAGGCAAAGGAAAAATATAATTGAAGTGAGCCAAAGCCACTTTTTTACCTTCGCTGTTGAGTTGATTCACAGCACTTATTAAATGTCCGTAAGTGCTTCCCCAGCCAACCACAAGTAATTCGGCATCTAAATTTCCTTGTACCGTAACATCAGGCACAGGTATATTTTCTATCTTTTTGCGCCGCGTAGCAACCATTATTTCGTGATTTTCGGGGTCAATAGAAATACTGCCCTTGATATGATGTTTTTCCAATCCACCGGCTCGGTACTGCATATTTGGCGTTCCGGGAACGGCACGATAACGTACCAAAGTATTTTCATCGCGCGAAACGGACGAAAATTCAGTCATTTCTTTTGGCGGAAGAGGCAATTTTATATCAGGCAAATCTTTCAATTTCGGCAGTTTCCACAGAGAAGAGCCGTTTCCGATAAAGGCATCTGTAAGTAAAATCACAGGCGTAGAATGTTCCAAAGCAATTTTTGATGCCTCGTAGGCATATTTAAAGCAATTTGCGGGTGTTCCTGCGGCAAGAACCACAAGCGGACATTCGCCGTTTCGTCCGTTCAACGCCTGCTGTAAATCTGCCTGCTCGGTTTTTGTGGGCATTCCCGTTGACGGTCCAACGCGCATAACATCAATAACCACCAGCGGCAATTCTGCCATAACAGCCAAACCAAGTGCCTCTGCTTTTAAAGCCAAACCGGGACCGGAAGTGTTTGTGGCAGCGAGCGCACCTGCAAATGAAGCACCAATGGCGGTAGTAATACCCGCAATTTCGTCTTCTGTCTGCATAACTTTTACGCCCAAATCTTTGCGCAAGGCAAGTTCCTGCATAATATCTGTTGCCGGTGTGATTGGATAACTTCCTAAAAATAATTGCAAACCCGCTTTTTCGGCGGCGGCTATCAATCCCCATGCCGCTGCTTTATTTCCGCTTACACTCGTATAAAGTCCGTGGTCTATATGTTCGGATTTGTAAACATAAAACGGCGAAACCACCATGTGCAAATTATTTCCATAGTTAAAACCGTCTGTAAGAACTTTTACATTTGCCGTCAGTAAATCTTCCTTTTTGCCGAATTTTCCTTCTAAAAATCCGATTGCCTTATCAATCGGGGCATTGAAAAGCCAGCAAATCAAACCGAGCGCAAACATATTTTTGCTTCGCAAAACGGCTTTATTATCCATATTAAAACCTTCCAAACTCTTTTTGGTAAGCGAAGTAAGCGGCACAGGTACAAGTTGCACCTTTTCCATTAATTTGAGTTCATCAAAGGGATTGTCGGTTTTAAATTCGGCTTTTACCAAATCGGCTTTAGTAAAAGTATCGGTGTCGTACACGATTGCCCCAACTCGTTTAATATTTTTGGCATTAACTTTTAACGCGGCGGGATTCATTGCCACCAGTACGTCCGCCTCGTCGCCTGGAGTAAAAACCTGCCCCGAACCGATATGCACCTGAAAGCCCGAAACACCACCGAGCGTACCCTGTGGTGCGCGAATTTCCGCCGGATAGTCAGGAAAAGTTGAAATCTCGTAACCTAAAATAGCCGAAAGATTGGAAAACATTGTTCCGGTAAGTTGCATGCCATCACCGGAATCGCCCGAAAATTTAATGACAATGCTGCTTGTGGTTTCTATTTTTTCATTCATAAGTGAATAATTATTTGACTTTTTATAAGATTAAAAATAATTAATTGCGGCTGCAAAGTTACTAAATATTTATTACAACAAAAATATATGTTTTGTTAAAAAATGATTTTTTTAAAATAAAATAAATCAAAGAATACTTTTAAAAAAAATGCTCCAAATTACTATCATTTTGAAAATAAATACTTGCGAATTATAACAAAATTCAACTTTTACAAATATTGCGGGCAATGATTTAATCTGCACGTTTTTTCAACAATTTTTTTTGTAAACATTTTAAACATTCTTTAAATTTATTTCAAAAATAATTTTTTAATTTTTTTTTATTAAAATTCAAAAAAGAATTAGTAATTTTGCCGCTGTAACTGATAAAATGAAAACGCTATGGATTTACAAAATCAAAAGGACGCATTGTCGAGAATTACTCACGACAGGCATCGAACAAATTTTTTTAAAAAACACGAACAGGATTTGCTGGCTTTTCTTGTACAGCGTGTTCCTGCGTGGATAACGTCTGATATGCTGACAGCGATAGGGTTAGCAGGAAGTATTGTAACGGCGACCGGATTTGTGTTGGCAAATTATTTTGGACGGCTATTTTTATTGTTAAGCGTACTGGGTTTTATTATCAACTGGCTTGGCGATTCGTTAGACGGGCGTCTGGCGTATTTTCGCAATAAACCGCGCAAATGGTATGGCTTTACTTTAGATTTGACGGTGGACTGGCTAACCAATATTTTAATTGGTGTCGGTTTTATAGTGTATGTGTTTGGAATATGGGAAATCTTCGGTTTTTTCTTTGTGGTTCTCTACGGCTGGGCAATAATGATTGCCTTGCTGCGCTATCAAATCACGGGGATTTATTCAATCGATAGCGGACTGCTCGGACCGACAGAGGTGCGAATTATCATTTCACTTTTATTGATTTTGGAAATAATATTTCCGGGTTCAATTATTTATTCATGTGTTTTGTCTTGTGTTATTTTATTAATAATTAATGTAAAAGATTTTTTATATCTGCTTAAAGCGGCGGATAAAAAGGATAAAGACGAACACGCTGCTAAACAATAAAATGAGCAAGTTCGGCAGGGCATATAGAAATTTTTCGTCGAAAGGGGGCATTTTTATGTTCCTCAGGGCGCAATTATCCTCTCAAATGGGTACCGTGCTCGACAATATTACTGCCTTTGTGTTGAAAAAAACACTCGACATTTTTAAAGTTAAAGTTATATATTTCTTTTCACACGGAATAGAATCTTACGTTTTTGCAACAGTTGTCGGGCAACTTGTCGGCGGAATTTTTGTGTGTATAATAAATTATAAATGGACTTTTAAGGCAAGAAATTTAAAATTTCTTCATATTTTTATCCGTTTTGTGCTGGTTTGGATTGGCAGTGTTACGTTGAATACTTTTTTTACATTCAAACTTACAGAACTGTTGCGAAATACTCCATTTCTTATCAAAATGCTCGGACAAAACTCAGACGACGTTTTTATTCTCGTAAAACTTACTGTGGCTCTGATTGTCGGATTATTGTGGAATTACACGATGCAGCGCATTTTTGTTTACAACGACATCGGTTATCGGAAATTTCTAAAAAACCATTTTTTGAGAAAGCAGTAAATTTTTTTTTATGAAAAAAGAGACACTTACTTCACAGCGAGTGCCTCCTTGCATCAAACTAAATTAACTAAACTAAACTTAAAATAATTATCAATAGATGTTTTTAATACTTTTCTTTCCTACCCAAAAAAAACAATAATTCTCAAAATCAAATATATAGAGAAAAATTTACTGTAATATTTTCTTTTTTAAAATTGGAAATGCAAATATATTTTGAAAAAATATCAATGTAAAAAAAACATTTAAACGTATAAACTTTATTGCAAAAAGTAGAACAAATTTTTGTTTTTATAAAAAAATTATTGATATTTTTTCTTTTGTATGTGATTGATAATCAAATACTAAACAGAAAATATGTCTTTTTTACGAAAATTTGTATTAATGTTTGCTGTTTTATAAAAAATAATCAGCACATTCAAAGTTAGAGTATTACAAAAGCCCAAATTCAATAATTTTGGCAAAAACAATGGGAATTTTGCGTATTTTTGCAAATATTTTTTTTAAAAGTTGAATTTGAATAATATGTTGCAGTTTCACGAAATAATTTATGGTCCGGTGTTTAGCCGCCGTCTTGGTAACTCTTTGGGTGTCAATCTTTTACCTGTTGATGCGAAAATCTGTACTTTTAACTGTATTTATTGTGAATGTGGATTTAATACCACGATGCGCGAGTTTCCGATGCCTCATCGTACAGATGTAAAACTTGCTTTGGAACAAAAATTCACAACGTTACTCGCTGAAAATCAGACCATTGACGTAATCACTTTTGCAGGAAACGGCGAGCCGACAATTCATCCTGAATTTGAAGGAATAATTGACGACACTTGCGAATTGCGCGACAGATTTTTTCCAAAAACTAAAATAAGTGTTCTCACAAATTCTACTCAAATCTCTAAACTACAGGTTTTTAACGCATTAATGAAAGTTGATAATGCAATCCTCAAACTCGATTCTGCGATTGATGAAACGATGCGCCTGCTCGACCAGCCGACTCGTGCCGATTTTTCGGTTGCGTGGTTAGTTGAAAATCTGCAACATTTTGAAAACAAGTTAATTGTACAAACAATGTTTTTGCGCGGTTCGCACAACGGAAAAATTATTGATAACACAACAGAAAAGGAAATTTCTGCATATTTAAAAATTTTACAAATACTTAAGCCACAGCAAGTTATGATTTATACCATCGCTCGCCAAACGCCTGTAAAATCATTACAAAAAATTCCACTCGATGAATTGGAAAATATTGCCGAAAAAATTCGCAAAATAGGAATTGATGTCTCGGTTGCGGGATAATAAATTTTTTTTGCCTTTTTTTATGTCCGAAAAAGTGTGGAAAATGTTTGTTTTTATGTCCGAAAAAGTGTACTTTTGCAGCAGTTTTATGTCCGAAAAAATGTAGTAAAACTACTTATTTATATCCGAAAAAGTGTAGTTAAACTGAAATTTTATGTCCGAAAAAGTGTAATAAAACAACAATTTAATGTCAGAAAAAATGTATAGGTCTAATATTAAAACGCTGATAAAGTGGAAGTTAGATAAAAAACGAAAACCGCTTGTATTTTTGGGTGCAAGGCAGGTAGGAAAAACCTGGCTTATCGAAGAGTTTGGAAAAACAGAATATCGGCAGTTGGTTTATGTTAATTTTGACGATAAAAAAGCGCCAAAAGATATGTTTTTGCAGAATTTTGATATTAAACGTCTGATTATCCAACTCGAATTGTACGCAAATCTCAAAATCACGCCCGAAGATACTTTGATTGTTTTTGACGAAATTCAGTCGGCGCCGCAGGGTATTAGTTCGTTGAAATATTTTAACGAGAATGCGCCTGAATATCAAATAATTGCGGCTGGTTCGCTTTTGGGAATCAATATTCATCCGGGCGAATCGTTTCCGGTTGGAAAAGTTGATTTTTTGACACTTTATCCGATGTCGTTCTACGAATTTCTGCTTGCAATGGGCGAAACGGGCTTGGCGCGGATTTTAGACGAAAAACTTTGGGATTATTCGCCCGCTTTTGCTGAAAAATTTCAGGAATTTTTGCGTTACTATTTTTATGTCGGCGGAATGCCTGAGGCGGTGCTTAATTTTTCGCAAAACAGGGACTGGCAAAAGGTTCGTAAAATTCAGCAAAATATCATCACTTCCTATCGAAACGATTTTTCAAAACACACGCCCAAAGAGATTTTGCCGCGTATAAATATGATTTGGGACAATATTCCGGCGCAGTTGGCGAAGGAAAACAAGAAATTTATTTACGGCGTAATCAAAGAGGGTGCGCGGGCAAAGGATTTTGAACTTGCTATTCAGTGGCTCACCGATACGGGCTTGCTGCACAAGGTTTACAGCGTTACAAAACCCGCTTTGCCGCTCGTTGCCTATCAATATTTGTCGGCGTTCAAACTGTATCACAACGATGTGGGGCTGCTCGGCGCAATGTCGAAACTTAACCCGAAAACGATTATCAACGGCAATGCAATTTTTACGGAATTTAAAGGCGCACTTACCGAACAGTTTGTGTATCAGCAACTTCGATTAAATGAAAATTTGTCAATCAATTATTTTCCGTTTAGCAACAATAAATACGAAATTGATTTTGTAATTCAAAACGAAGATGACGAGTTGGTACCGATTGAGGTAAAAGCAGGTGAAAATTTGCGTGCAAAAAGTTTCAAACTTTTCTGTGAAAAATTCCAGCCAAAAACCGCCATTCGCACTTCTCTGTCGGATTATCGCCAAGAATCGTGGATGACAAACGTTCCGCTCTATTTAATTGGCAATTATTTTTAGGAAATAATCGGTTTTTGCTGCCAAAATGTTAAAAAAGTTCAGAATACTTGCATTTTTTGAGAGAAAAATGTAATTTTGTAGCAATTTTTCGAGAGAAAAGTGTAGTTTTACACTGCATTTTTGAGAGAAAAGTGTGAAAATGACCATTATTTTTTTAGGAAAAAATGTACAGAAACGGAATTAAACAACTTATAAAGTGGAAATTAGATAAAGATAAAAAACCACTTATATTTTTAGGGGCGAGACAGGTTGGCAAAACTTGGCTCATAAAAAAGTTTGGCAAAACGGAATATCGACAAATGGTGTATATCAATTTTGAAGATAAATCTGCGCCAAAAGAAATTTTTCAAGATGATTTTAACATCGACAGAATTATTTCTATGTTAAACGCCTATGCGCATCTGAAAATAACCCCCGAAGATACGCTGATTGTTTTTGATGAAATTCAGTCAGCACCGCAAGGCATCACTTCTTTGAAATATTTTTGTGAAAATGCGCCTGAATATCAGATAGTTGCCGCCGGCTCGCTTTTGGGTATCAATATTCATCCCAACGAATCGTTTCCTGTTGGAAAAGTTAATTTTTTTGAACTTTATCCAATGTCATTTTCCGAATTTTTGCTTGCAATGGGTGAAGAAAATGTAGTTGAGCGAATGGAAAACCACGATTGGGATTTTGTTAATGTGTTCAAAACAAGATTAATAAACTACCTTCGTTACTATTTTTACACCGGCGGAATGCCGGAAGCCGTATCCGAATTTGTGAAAAATCGCGATTGGAAAAAGGTGCGGCAAATACAAAACGAAATCATAAAAACCTATCGCAACGATTTTTCCAAACACGCACCAAAAGAGATTTTGCCGCGTATAAATTTGGTTTGGGACAATATTGCGGCACAGTTGGCGAAGGAAAACAAGAAATTTATTTACGGCGTAATCAAAGATGGCGCGCGGGCAAAAGATTTTGAACTTGCTATTCAGTGGCTTACCGATGCGGGCTTACTGCACAAGGTTTACTGCGTTACAAAACCCGCTGTGCCGCTCGTTGCGTATCAATATTTGTCGGCGTTCAAACTGTATCACAACGATGTGGGGCTGCTCGGCGCAATGGCAAAACTCAACTCAAAAACCATTGTCGATGGAAATGCAATTTTTACGGAATTTAAGGGTGCACTGACTGAACAATTTGTATATCAGCAACTTCGATTGAACGAAGATTTGTCAATCAATTATTTTCCGTTTGAAAACAGCAAATATGAAATTGATTTTATCATTCAAAATGCTGATGATGAAATAATTCCTGTTGAGGCAAAATCGGGCGAAAACCTGAAAGCCCGCAGTTTCAAACTTTTCTGTGAAAAATTCCAGCCAAAAACCGCCATTCGCACGTCATTGTCCGATTATCGCCAAGAAACGTGGATGACAAACGTTCCGCTGTATTTGACTGGGAATTATTTTAGTAAATATTAATATTTATATAAAAAATTATGGAAAACTCACGAAATGAAATAGTGTTATACCAGCCAAATGACGCTGTAGCATTGGAAGTTATGGTTAATAATGAAACGGTTTGGTTATCGTTAAATCAAATGGTTTGGCTCTTCGACAGAGATAAATCTGTGATTTCAAGGCATATAAAAAATATTTTTGAAGAAAAAGAATTATCCGAGAAGGCAACTGTTGCAAATTTTGCAACAGTTCAAAATGAAAATGGTCGGCTTGTTGAGCGACAAATTGATTACTACAATCTTGATGTGATAATTTTGCTTCACTTAAAGATTTGGGTAAAAAGTTGTTTGCTTTTTCAAAAATGGAAATTAAAGGAAAGGAATTGATGAAACAAAATCATTCAGCAAAACAATAAATGTCTTTATTTCAATTATTTAAACAAATTTTACCTTACGTCAAGCCGTACAAATGGCTTGTGATTTTGGCGCTCACGCTGACTTTTATCGGCGCACTGACCGCGCAGGTCAATGCTTACGTGCTGCAATATACCGTGAACAGCATCGCTTCGCTCGTTGCGAAGCACAAAATGTTGAGCGAAGGTTTGCATATTGTGGCGATTATTTCTATTATTCTGTTATCCAAAGAGTTAGTTAATATTTTTATCTCTTTTGGACAAAAATTTTTCGGCGAAAAAATCCGAATTATGATTTCACAAGACCTTGCCCAGCGCGTGATAGAAAAGGTTTTGACTTACCGAATGGCGTTTTTCACTTCCGACGAAAGCGCTTCGGGCAAACTGCAAACGCGCATCGACCAGGGCGTTTCGTCGCTCACGCGCACGGTGCAAAGTTTTTTTATTGATATTTTTCCGCTGTTCACTTCGGCGATTGTGGCACTTGCAGGTATGTTTCACGCCAATTTTTACGTTGGGCTTGTCGGGCTGTGTATTATACCGATTTATTTTTTTATAAGTCAAAAACAGGCGGAAAAACTCAAAGGCTGGCGGCGAAATATTCGCCTTTATCGCGAAAACAAGTCGGGCGGAATTATCAATATTTTGGAATCTATCAACGTGATAAAATCGTTTAACCGCGAAAATATTGAAGCGAAAAAACAGATGGAACTTCAAGCCGCGCTTACCGAAACGCAAATGCGCACGCGCCAAACAAATTTTATGTTCGACGGATTTAAAACATTTACCGAACAGTTTGGCGTGGTAATTATCATAATATTAACGGCTTACCTCGTTTTGACGGGACAAATGCAAATCGGCGCAATTATGCTGCATATTATGCTGTTCAACAACGTTACCGCGCCCATTCGCCAACTGCACCGCATTTACGACGACATCAACGATGCGCTGATTTACGCCGAAGGTTTTTTTGACATTATGAATTCCGAACACGAAATTGAGCAAACCGGAACTTACCGCCCTGAAAAAATTCGCGGCGAATTTGAAATGCGGCACGTTGATTTTACCTATCCAAACGGCACGCAAGC
>Ga0209629_10000136_pt1 | contig 34067 bp, 23 predicted proteins | sample TergutCu122P5_FD_187286 | JGI IMG/M metagenome (GOLD analysis project Ga0209629, IMG submission 187286) | Cubitermes ugandensis P5 segment gut microbial communities from Kakamega Forest, Kenya - Cu122 P5 (SPAdes) (version 2) | ecosystem: Host-associated > Arthropoda: Insects > Digestive system...
ATTTTGTAATTAAAAAAGTTATGGTATAAATTTCATATATTTTTTCAGGGCGCAAAAATACAATTTTTTTTAATAAAAAAATTTCTTTTGTAAAAAATTTTATTTTATTTCAAAAAAAATTTCTTCTATTCCGTTTTCAATATTTAATTTTCGCGCTAAAACAAAGAAATAATCCGACAATCTGTTAATAAAAATCAATATTTTGTTATTAATTTCAATATTTTTATTCAATAATAAAATTTTTCTTTCGGCACGTCGAGTTACAGTTCGGCAAATATGTGCCATTGCACTTTGCTCGTTTCCGTTGGGAAGCACAAAACTTTTCAGCGGCGGCAAATCTGCCGAAATGCTATCAATCTCATTTTCAATATCTTGAATAAAATTATTCTCAATTTTTTTAATAAATTTTTCGCCGTCATTTTTTTCAAAATCAATCGCCAAATAAGCGCCGATATTGAACAAATGCTGTTGAATTTTTTGCAAAAACGAAATATGCGCACTTTTATTGTGCAATTTTGCCGCGAGCAGCCCGATAAACGAATTAAGTTCGTCAATGGTTCCGTAAGTGTCAATTTGCGGACTGCATTTTTCCACTCGTGCGCCGCCAATTAATCCCGTAAGCCCATTATCGCCTTTTTTTGTGTAAATTTTCATTTTTTTATAAAAAATAATTTTGAAATCTTGAAATTTTGAAATCTTGGAATATTAAAGTGCCTTATAATGCTTTTTGGGCAAGTTTTTATTAAAAAAAACAAAGCCAAGATGGAACAAATCAATGGTCGAAACGACAGCCGAATGTTGTTTAATTTCATTCCACGCCTGCGTCATTTGCGGCGACCAGTAAATATCGTCGATTACCAAAACCGAATTTTCATCAAATTTTAGCAGGATTTTGTTAAAATATTGAATTACAGCATTATAACGATGATTTGCATCAATAAAAGCAAAATCAATTTTGTCCTTATTATATATGGTGTTTTCAAGGGTTTTATCAATATCGCCCAAAATAATTGTTATATTGTTGATTTTCAGTTTATTAAAATTATTTTTTGCAATTTCAGCAACTTCTTCGCTTCCTTCAAACGAAATTACCTGACTTTTTGAATTTGCTTTTGCCAAATAAGCAGTTGTAATTCCGAGCGAAGTGCCTAATTCTAAAACATTTATGCTTTTTGTAAAATGCACCGCACGGAAAAGCATCTGTGCAAATCGCGGCTTTTTCAATGCGTAGCGAGCAATTCTGTTAATTTTTTCGGTATATTTTATTCCTGTGCCAAAATCGTTGAAATTCAGTATTTTATTATTTCTTTTTAATGATTTGCGTAAATTTTCAATTTCTTCAAAGCAATAATACGGATTTTTTTCGCAAATAACTTTTTGAAAAAAATCGTACATATAAGGCGAATGAACGGCATTTCCGCAGGTATTTCGTGCGGAAAACAAAAATTTAAAATATTGAAAAGCCGTATAAAAAATTTTCATAGAAAAATATTTCTACTTTAGTATTTTATTATAAATCAAAGAGTTATTTAAAATTCCTATTGCTGTATCAACCTGTTTGTCGTTTTGCAAAGAGAAAATTATTTCGCCTTTTTGAAAATAATAACGCCGAACAATTTCCGAACTCAAAAGATTTACAATATCGTCTTTATGTGCTTGAATATCAGTATTTAAATCAGGTTTTAACTTTTTTTGCAGGGCTTCAAACTCTGCCTGCGCTTGCTCGCTAATTCCGTCATATTTTGCTGCGTTTTTCAATTCGGCAAAATATTTTTCGGAAGTATTGGTATAAGTGAAGTTCTTGTTTTTCAAATATTTAACAAAATCATCAAAAACCTCATCGCTCAATTTGAAATCGGCTGGCGGTGCGATTGTCGGATTTTTCTGCACGAAAGAATTTGCAAAATCGAAATAAAGATTTTTAGCATAAATATAATATGCAATATTTAGTTTTCGCTCGTTTGTAACAATCGAATCGGGCGTTACGCCACCGCCGTCGCGCACTTTTCTGCCGTTTGCGGTTTTAAAAACCTGCGTCAAACTGTCTGGCAGGCGAACAATCGTGCCGTCGGACGTGCGGTGGCTGTAATCAATCGCCTGAATGCAACGTCCGCTCGGAATATAATATTTTGCCGTTGTAACCTTCAAATAGCCGCCATAACTTACCGGACGCACACTTTGCACAAGTCCTTTGCCAAAAGTTCGGTCGCCAACGATAACGCCGCGGTCGAGGTCTTGCACCGCACCTGCAATAATTTCCGAAGCCGATGCAGTATTGCTGTTAGTCAGCACCACAAGCCGCACATTTGGAAAAATTGGCTCGACAGGCGTTTTGTAAGTCCTATTTGCAGACGAAAGTTTGCCTTTTGTGGTAACAACCGTTGTCCCTTTGGGCAAAAAATAACTCAAAATCGTAATTGCCTCGTTTATCAAGCCGCCGCCGTTGTCGCGCAAATCGAGAATTACGGCTTGCAGCGGCGATTTTTCGTTCATTTCGTTCAAGGCGTTTTTTACTTCCATTGCAGCGTGGTCGGTAAAATCGGAAAGTAAAATATATGCCGTACCTTGTTGAATTTCAGCATAATAACTTACCGCTTCCATTACAATTTTTTCGCGAAGAAATTCTTTTTCAATCGGTTTTTCCACACCAAGCCGTTGAAGTTTAAGTTTAATAACGCTGTTCGGGTAGCCCTTCAACTTTTCGCTTACCTGACTGACAGTCAGGTCTTTAGTGCTTACGCCATCAACGGAAAGAATTATATCGCCGGCACGTACATCGTTTTTTTGCGCGGGTTTTCCCTCAAACGGCTCGGCAATAACGGTTTGTCCCTTTTCATTTTTTTGAATCAGCGCACCAATTCCCGCATACTCGCCCGAAGTCATCATTGTTAAATCATCTTCTTGATTTTCAGGAATATAAACAGTATAAGGGTCGATGTCGTTAAGCATAAAATCAATGCCGTTTCGTACAATTTTTTCGTAATTTAGCGTATCAACATAATTCAAATCCAACTCTCGCAGGACAGAATTAAAAATTTCGAAATTACGGCTGATACGAGTAGTTTTTGTTTGATTATAATCTTTTTGAGCATTTGCCGAAAAAATTATTAACAAAAAGAAAATCAGCAAATTAAAGCGGAAAATTGAGGTTTTGTTCATTTAAATATTTATTATTATTTTTGAAAAAATCATTTTGCAAAATTACGGAATTTTTCTTAATAAAAACAGGGGTACAATATTTTGCACCCCTGTCAAATAATTATTGCAATAATTTTCTTAAAAAAAATTTTTCTTTAAAATCATTTTTACATCACTTTAAAAAGCCCGAACCGCACGCATGTGATAATTGTTATTTTTCTGGTCATACCCGCTCTGACTACCATTATTGAAGTTTTGACTGTATGCGGTGCCATAATTGCGTTCTGTGGAACTCCAGTAGTATGTTCCGGGATTGGTAACGAACCCTCCGATTAAATCTCGGTTTATAAAAAGTTCATTGAGTTCGTCTTTACTTGGTAAAAACCAGTCGTCATACCCGCCTAAAACCAATTCATCACACATTTTTGCTGCATAAACGCCATCTCCGTAAGTTGTTACAATCGCTGTTGTGTTACTTTGTCCGGTTCCTATCGCCGTGGCAGTTGCTCCTGTAACAGTATAACTTCCATTATACCACATTATACGGTCAATTTGGTCAGAAGGGGCTGCAATTAATCCGTGTTGTCCCGTTCCGTCAATATAGGCAATAACACCCCCCTGATAATACACACCAACAGCAAGAGGAGCAATGGTAATATTTACTGTCTCCGATTTTGTCGCCGCGCCCGTGTTATCCCTTGCTAATGCAATAATTGTGTGGTTGCCAAGCGGTAAATCAGAAATAGAAAAAATGTACGGAGATGTTATAGTAGTGCCTCGAGAAAATCCGTCTATGAAGAGTTGTACTTCAACAAAGTCCCCGTCAGCGTCATTGGCTGCAACTTCTACCATAATGTTTTCGCCAACTGCAATTTTTGAATTATCGACAGGATTGGTAATACTGCACGTGGGCGGCTGAGTTGCCATTCCTGATTTCTTTGCATACAAAGCAAACGGAACAGATAAAAGTTGGCTCGTCCCTGTAATAGTGTAATTAGTGCCTCCGCTAATGTCTGTTTCTGTTTTTAAGAAAAAAACACCGCTTGACCAGTCAATTTCGCTAAATCCAACTCCGCCGCCAAACTGAATGCTTACCAATCCGTTGGCATTTGTAGTCGGGGTTTGTGTCTCGGTATAAACTTCCGTTCCCGTTTCACTGCCCTGTAAAATACTTATCCGCATTCCGATTTGGGTGTTTTTCACCAACTCATCGGCGCTGTTTCGGATTACTGCCTGATAACTCATTTTTTCAGGCACCTGCGCGTGCACACTTGTAAATAATCCTGTGAGGAATATGAAAAATAAAGGAATTTGTTTCATATTTTTATAATTATAATAATTTAAAAAAATAAAATGCAAAGTTAGAAAATAAATTAATATGAAAAATATTTTTTATCTACATTTTTTCAATTTTTTGGCAAAAAATAATGACTTCAAAAAATTACATTAGGATACTCTACGAATATTCAAAAAAAATAAAACACGAATAATATTCATTATCCGTGTTTTACCATTTTTTATTATGAAAAATTAAATTACGACTCTTCTTTTTCCGCTGCTTTTTCAACTTCTTTTTTAGAAGATTTCCTTGTCTTTTTAACCACTTCTTTTACTTCTTCTTCAACTGTCGGGATTTCTTCTTCCGATTTTACGGCTTTTTTGCTCGTTTTTTTAGCGGGCTTTTTTGCCTTTTCTTCCAAAGAGGTTTCAAGTTGGTCTTTGAGGTCGGCAAGTTGCTGAATATCGCCCAAAGTGGTTTTTTCCATTACAGGCGTTTGAACCTGCTCTTGTGGTTGTTCCTCTTCCTGCTTTTTAGCACGCGAACTTTTCTTAACTTTTACCTCAGTCGGCTCTTTTTCCGCAGGTGCCTCTTTTTCGTATGTCTTTGTATGCGAAACCAGAATACGTTTTGTATCTTTATTAAATTCAAGAATTTTGAATTTCAAATTTTCGCCCACAGACGGTTGTGAACCGTCTTCTTTTATCATCTGACGCGACAAAACAAAACCTTCCACGCCGTATGGCAAATTTACAATGGCACCTTTGTCGGTAAATTCCAAAATATTCCCTTCGTGAACGCTGCCTTCGGTAAATACGGTTTCGAGATTATTCCACGGATTATCTTCCAACTGCTTGTGCCCCAACGACAAACGGCGGTTTTCCTTATCAATTTCCAAAACGACAACATCAATATTATCGCCTGCCTTTGTAAATTCGGACGGATGTTTGATTTTCTTTGTCCAACTCAAATCTGAAATATGAACAAGCCCATCAACGCCCACTTCAATTTCTACAAATACGCCAAAATTGGTAAAGTTACGAACTTTTGCCGTATGACGACTGCCAACAGGATATTTTTCTTCAATATTTTCCCAAGGGTCGGGGTAAAGTTGTTTAATTCCGAGCGACATTTTGCGTTCGTCGCGGTCGAGCGTAAGAATTACGGTTTCCACTTCATCGCCAACTTTGAGAAAATCCTGCGCCGAGCGCAAATGCTGCGACCAACTCATTTCAGAAACGTGAATCAAACCTTCAACTCCCGGTGCAACTTCTAAAAATGCGCCATAATCTGCCATCACAACTACTTTTCCTTTAATTTTATCTCCAACTTTAAGGTCGGGATTAAGTGCCTCCCAAGGATGCGGCGAAAGTTGTTTCAAGCCCAAAGCAATGCGTTTTTTCTCTTCGTCAAAATCAATAATTACAACATTGATTTTTTCGTCTAAATGAACAATTTCTTCAGGATGAGTAACGCGCCCCCAACTGAGGTCGGTAATATGAATTAATCCGTCCACGCCGCCCAAGTCGATAAATACGCCGTAAGTTGTGATATTTTTTACAACGCCTTCGAGTACCTGACCTTTTTTCAACTGTCTCATAATTTCGGCTTTCTGCTGCTCTATTTCCGCCTCAATCAATGCTTTATGCGATACAACAACGTTTTTGTATTCCTGATTGATTTTTACAATCTTAAATTCCATTGTTTTCCCGACATAAACATCGTAATCGCGTATTGGCTTAACGTCAATTTGCGAACCGGGCAAAAACGCCTCAATGCTGAAAATATCGACAATCATACCGCCTTTTGTACGGCATTTTACGAAGCCCTTAACAATTTCCTGACTTTCGAGTGCCTCATTGACTCTATCCCACGAGCGCGCCTGACGTGCCAGACGGTGCGAAATAACAAGTTGCCCTTTTTTGTCTTCCTGACTTTCCACATAAACTTCAACTTTGTCGCCAATTTTGAGGTCTGGGTCGTAGCGAAATTCACTCGTCGGCACAACGCCTTCCTGCTTTGCGCCAATATTAATCACAACTTCGCGCTTATTTATCGAAGTTACAACGCCATCAACAACTTCGTGGGCTTTGACTGCGGTAAGTGTATTGTCGTAAGCGGTTTCGAGTTTTTTCTTCTCTTCTTTGGAAATCAAATCGCCTTTTTCGTAGGCATCCCAATCGAAATCTTCGTCCTTTTTTAAAGGAATTTCTTCGATTTTTTTTGATTCTTGGGCAACTTCTGATGGTGCCTCTTCAATAATTTCCTCATTTTGCGAAATTTCTTCTGCGGTTTCTGCCTGAATTTCTGTGGTTTGAGGAATTTCATCAACTACTTCCTCTTGAATTTCTTCTGTTTGAGGAATTTCATTTAAGGTTTCGTTGTCCATTTGCGGAATAATTTTGCTTTCTTCCATTTGATATAAAAAATTTTTTTCTAAATAAAAAGTTAGACATTATGTTGTTTAAAAAATTCGGCTGCAAAGGTACGAAAAAAAATTGAAAAACAGCAGAAAATTTTACTTTTTATATTTTTTCATTATCTTTGCACTTTCTATTTAATAAATTATGAAATATCAAGACATTAGAGAAGGTGAGGTAAAAAACAAAATTACACAGGAATTTTTTACAGAATATGACTGCACAAAAGTTCTTGGTGATGTTGATTTTGCTGTTTCGCCAAAAGAGGGAATTTTCAAAGACGAAATTTTTTATCTTTGGGCTGAGGCGAAGCAAAAGCCGACAGATGTGCTTGTTATGCTCACTCAACTTGTGATTACGGTTGGAAAGGCAAAACTTGACCAAAAATTTACTCCGCCCGCTTTTCTCGGTGCTTTTGATAATGAAAAAATTGCTTTTGTGCCGTACAAAGACGTTCACGAGGTCTTTTATCAAAACGATTTTAACTGGAAAGCCGCTCCAAACGACCACACTTCAAAGGAGTTTAAACAGGTCTATAAGCAAGTAGAAATAGCAATAAACCGTTTTCCTTGGGAAAGATATGAGTTTAATTTTGAGAAAGATGAAAAGGAGTTAAGAAAATTTATCAAAGAAAATTTTATTGAAGGCAAACTTGGTACAACGCAAATTGAGATTACAGAATACAATTTTGTGCATATTTTCTATAAATGGCTTGAAACTGTAAAACCGACAATCGCTGTTGATTGGGAAAATGGGGCGTATAAATACAAAATTTTTGAGCGTGATTTTTACCTTGCTGATTTGATTTCTGAAAATGATGAAACGATTGAAGATTTACTTGTTCAACTCAAAAAAACTTACTACGAACCCGAAGTAAACATTCAAGAGCAACTTTTCAAAAGAATACAATTTACCGATAATGGTGCGTCATATCGCATTTTTTGGAATAAATATCGCCGTCCGCCCAAAGATATTTACAGACAAGAGATAAAAAACCGTCAGGATTTGCTTGTTTTGCCGAATTTTAGAGAGCGGAAAGGTGCATTTTTTACTCCTCAAATTTGGGTAGAAAAATCGCAGGAATATATTGCCGATGTTCTAGGTGAAAAATGGCAAGACGAATATTACATTTGGGACTGTGCCGCAGGAACAGGAAATTTGTTGTATGGACTTACCAACCCGCTGCATATTTTTGCCTCCACGCTCGACAGCGGCGATGTGAAAATTATGTATCAGGACATAGAAAGCCATCATTCTACGCTACTGAAAGAACACGTTTTTCAGTTCGATTTCCTTAACGGCGACTTTTCGCAACTGCCGCAAGCGCTGCAAAATATTATAAAAGACGAAAAACGCCGCAAAAAACTTGTGATTTACATTAATCCGCCGTATGTGGAGGCACGAGGTGAACGGACTGGAAAAATTAATCTTAAAGGCGCTAATGTTTCTAAACAGCGCGAAAAAAATGATATTGGGAATGCTAAAATCGAGGTTTTTGCTCAATTTTTAATGAGAATTTATAATGAAATTCCCGACTGCATTATCGCCGAATTTTCAAAATTAAAGACATTGTGTGCGCCAAATTTTAACAGATTCAGAAATATTTTTAAGGCAAAATTGGAAAAATGTTTTGTCATTCCGTCAAATTCTTTTGACAATGTTCCGGGCAAATTTCCTATTGGATTTAAGATTTGGAATACAGGAAAAAAGGAAAATTTCAAAAAAATTACGGCTGATGCTTTTGATAAAAAAGGTAATTTTTTCAAAAAATATAAATATTTTAACTACGATGGGCAAAAATTTATCAACGATTGGATAAAACAGTTTAACGGCGAAAAAGCAGAAAGCATCGGTGGGCTGATACCGAGAACAAACGATTTTCAACATCAAAATTTTGTAATGGTTGTAAATATTAAAAACCTGTTTGGCGGCTCTACAAAATTTTATATTACTTTAAATAATTTCATTCAGTCCTGTGTTTATTTCGCTGTGCGCAAGGTTATTCCTGCAACGTGGCTCAACGACCGCGACCAGTTTCTATATCCAAATAAAAAATGGGAACGCGATATTGAATTTCAAAATGATTGCCTTGTTTTTACAATTTTTAACAATAATATCTCTGCAAAAAACGGCGTAAATCATTGGATTCCGTTCAAAGAATCGGAAGTAGGCGCAAGAACAGAATATGAAAGCCATACTTTGATTAGTTTTTTAAGCGGAGAAAAAGTTGCAAATGCCTATTCCGACCTGTTTTCGCATTTGGCAGAGAAAGCAGAAAAGCAGTCGGGCTTGAATTGGCAACAAGGACAAAAGCGAGAATTTAGTGCAGCGGCAAAAGCCGTTATTGATGCAGGAAAAGTGCTTTGGAAATATTATCACGGACAGGATATGAAATATTTTGAGTTCAAATTTGGCAAAGAAAAATATAATGTCAATGCAAGTTTGTACGATATTCGTGAATATTTTCAGGGAAGAAATGAAAAAGGCACGATGAAAAATAAATCCGAAGATGAAAAATATAACGAATTAATCGGAAATTTACGTGAAAAATTAAATATTCTTGCCGATAAAATCGCCCCAAAAGTTTATGAGTATGAATTTTTAATGAAATAGTACGGACTCTTTATTTTTTCTTATTTTTTGTATAAAGAAATCGCTTAATTTTCATCGAGGCGGTTTTTTCAAACGGTTCTTCAACTATATCAATGCGTTTTATTTGCGAAACTTTATTCAGCCGCGCGTTAATTTCATGTTTTACGTTTTCTTTCCAAAATTGATAGCGTTCTTTGCGATTTTCTACATTTAATCGAATGTTTTCAATATATTTTTCAAGTTCTTCGAGGTTGGGCAGCACTTTTGCAACTAAAAAGCCGTTTTCCTCAACCACTAACGATTCTACCACAAATTCCTGATTATTAATCACGCTCTCAATATCTTCCGGATAAATATTTTCGCCATTTGCACCAACAATCGTACTTTTTGAACGTCCTTTGATATAAATTCGCCCTTTACTGTCCATATACGCCAAATCACCGGTTTTAAACCAACCATCTTCGGTCAAAATTTCAGCGGTTAATTCGGGATTCTTATAGTAGCCCTGCATTACATTCGGACCTTTTACCCATATCTCCCCTACCCCTTTTTTGTTTTTATCAACTAATTGAATTTCAACGTCTTGTATGGCAAATCCTGTTGATTGAATTTTGGTTTGACTAACACCGGCACCAGCCACAAGCGGCGATGTCTCGGTCAAACCGTAGCCAATGGCATAAGGAAATTTTGCCTCTTTAAGAAAACGTTCTACGCGCGAATCAATTTTTGAGCCGCCAATTCCAAAGAAAACCAATCTTCCACCAAAAACTTTAGCCAGTTTTTTCCCCGCAATTCTATGAATAATTATTCGAAAAATTGGGGTTTTATATATTGAACGAATAAATTTATTTTTTGTAAACTTGCTCTGTACCTGCGTTTTATAGATTTTTTCCATAACCAACGGAACGGAACACATTACCGTTGGACGAATTTTCTCTAATGCAGGCAAAAGTGCCGCAGGTGTTGGCGGTTTTTCAAGATAATAAATTGAACTGCCGTACATTATCGGGTAAATCATTCCAATCGTATTTTCGTAAGTATGCGAAAGCGGCAGAAACGACAGAAAAACATCGGAACTTTCAATTTGGTGGAATTGTGCGCATTGAACTGCATTCCACGTAATATTTTTGTGCGTTAGCATCACACCTTTTGAACGACCGGTCGTCCCCGAAGTGTAAATTAATGCTGCCAAATCGTCTTCTTTTACAGTAGGCTGTGTAAAATCTTCATTATTTGATAAATTTTTATCCGAATTATCTTTTATAATGGAAAAATCATCAAGTTTTACCTCAAAACTTATCGATGGAATGTAGGATTTTTGAATTTTTGGAATTTGTCGTTCGCTGATGAAAATTGCTTTGGTTTGCGAATGTTGTAAAACATCTTCAACTTCTTTGCTCGAAAAATCTGCCATAATTGGCACAACAACAAGCCCTGAACTAACAATGGCAAAATACGCAATTACCCAGTTTGGCATATTTTGGCTCAAAATTGCTACTTTATCGCCTTGCCGCAGTCCGGCAGCAAACAACAAATGTGCGATTTCATCGGTCTTTTTACCAAATTCGCCGTATGTAATCGGCTCATTTCCTGCAAAAGCAATACTCGGAAACTGCGCAAAATTCGCCACCGAGTATTGATACAATGATTGTAAAGTCAATGGATTAGGAACAATTTTTTTACTTAATATTCTATCAATTATCTGTTTGGGGTTTTTCATCTGTTTTTAGTTACATTATTTATCAATTTTTGCAACAATAATCATTCCAAAGACAAGAAATAATAAAAATTTTCAAATATTATTGTAATTTTGCAAAAAAAATAAAATGGAAAAAATTCATATTTCAAAATGCCCTGTTTGCAGTAACGATAATTTTGATAAATTATTTGTTTGCAATGATTTTTTAGTATCAAACGAGCAGTTTACTCTTTTCAGGTGTAAAAATTGTGATTTTGTTTTTACGCAGGATTTCCCGCCCGAAAGTACGATTGGAAAATATTATAATGCACCTGAATACGTATCACATAGCGATTCCAAAGGCGGTGTAATAAATTTTTTATATCATTTTGCGCGCAAAATTGCTCTGCATTCAAAAGTTAAACTCGTGCAAAAATTTACCAATATTAAAAATGGAAATCTGCTTGACATTGGCGCAGGAACGGGATATTTTCTTAATTCAATGAAAAATGCCGATTGGACGGTTAGCGGAATTGAGAAATCGGCGGCGGTACGCGATTTTGCACAGAAAAAATTCGGTTTTACGCTTTTTAACACAGACGAAATAACGAAAATTTCGGACAAATCAGAAGATGTGATTACGCTTTGGCACGTTTTGGAACATATTGAAAATCTGAAATTTACATTTAAAAATATGTATAGAATTTTAAAACCGAATGGCGTTCTAATTGTCGCGCTGCCAAATAGAACTTCCGTTGACGCACGCTATTATCGGCATTTTTGGGCTGCATTTGATGTACCGCGTCATTTATGGCATTTTTCGCCGTCAAATTTTACTCAACTTGCTGAAAATCATAATTTTAAATTATTAAAAATAAAAACTATGCTTTTCGACCCCATTTATATTTCGATGCTCAGCGAAAAACACAAATCCACAACTTTTGCCGCATTAACAGGTTTTGTAAAGGGCATTATTTTTACAATTCAAAGCATTTTTAATAAAAAAAATTGCAGTTCATTAATTTATATTTTGAAAAAACAATAAACATAAAAAAAGAGCCGCAATTTTTTACGGCTCTACCCCACTCTACTTAGTGACCCCGTTGGGATTCTAACCCAAGACCTTCAGAACCGGAATCTGACGTTCTATACAACTGAACTACGGAGCCGAATAATGTTTTTCACAAAAAAATCAGTTTCATCAAAAAAATGTAACTGACTTTTCGTTTTTTAGTGGACCCTGTTGGGCTTGAACCAACGACCCCTTGATTATGAGTCAAGTGCTGCTAACCAACTGAGCTAAGGGTCCTAAGCAAATTTTTAATTTTTTTCGAGTGCAAAAGTACGAAATTTTTTTATTTCTGCAAAATATTTTCAAAAAAATGATTTTTCCCCTGAAAAAACATTATCTTTGCAAAGAAATATATACTTTTTATGACAAAACAAAAAGTTGCTTTTATAATAAACCCTATTTCCGGCAAAAAAGACAAAAAATCCGTAAAAAAAATCATTGAAAAATATCTTGACAAAAAGAAATTTGAGGCGGTTTTTGTCCAAACCGAATATGCTGGGCACGCAAAAGAATTGACACAACAGTTTGTAAATCAGAGTTTTGATATTGTTGTTGCCGTTGGTGGCGATGGTACGGTAAATGAAGTGGCGCAAAACCTGACGCATACCAATACGGCACTTGGAATTATTCCTGCCGGTTCGGGTAACGGATTGGCACTTTATTTGAAAATTCCAAAAAATATTGTGCGCGCTGTGAAATTTATTAATAAAGCAAAGATTGTTGATGCCGATTATGGACTTTTGAATAATCAGAAATTTTTCTGCACTTGCGGCGTAGGATTTGATGCGTTAGTCAGTGCCGATTTTGCCGAAGGAAAAATTCGCGGGTTTATCGGATATTTGTGGGCTATCGTGCGCGAATATTTCCAATATAAACCCGAAAATTACCGTCTTATTTCCAAAGATTTTGACCTGAAATTTAATGCGTTTATGATAAATTTTGCGAATATCTCGCAGTGGGGTTTCAACGCCTGCATTGCGCCGGATGCCGATATTCACGATGGTCTTATGGAAATTACAATATTGAGAAAATTTCCTTTTTTTGCAGCACCGCGCCTTGCAGCACAGCTTTTTTTGAAAAGAATATCAAAAAGTCGATATGTTAACACATTGACAACCAGAGAAGTAACTGTTATATGCGAAAAGGAAGACAGGTTTCATTTCGATGGCGAACCGTGTAAAATGTCGAAAGAAATAACGATTAAAATTATCAGTAATGGATTAAAATTATTGAAAAAAAATTAAAAATGATTGAATTTACAAATATTTTTTATTAATTTTGCCAACAAAAAAATTGAAATCAAACATAATTTTTAACTGTTCTTAATCTTTGTAATTTATTGAAAATCAGGTATAAAAATATACTCACACCTGCCGAGTTCGCTTCTTTTTGTTATATTTTATTTACGGCTTGTTTCGTTTTTGTTTTTTTTAACAAAATTGAAAATGCGCCCGTTCGGCTTGCGTATAGGCTTGTTTTCGTTGCCGAATTGTTTTTATTTGCTTGGCTTTGTGTAAGATACAACAATAAGATTATAAAATTTATCCGTTATGCTATTCCTATTGCGCTTATCGTGTTTTGGTATCCCGAAACGGCGTATTTTAATAACTGTATTTTTGCAAACTTGGATACATATTTTGCTGCCGCAGACCAGTATCTTTTTGGCTGCCAGCCAAGTTTGCTGTTCAGTGAAGTGTTGGACGGGCGTATAATGAGCGAAATTATGGCGTTTGGATATTTTTCTTTTTATTTCACAATAATTTTCACTGTTTTTTATTTTTTCTTTGAATATGACAAAAAAATATCTGAAAAAATTTCATTTATAATTTTATTTTCGTTTTTTGCTTTTTATATCATATTTATTTTTTTACCGGTGGAAGGACCTCAATTTTATTTTACCGACAATAAAATTCCGGAAGGTTTTTTGTTCTATAAAATGCTTACAATAGCGCAACTTTGCGGCGAAAAACCAACCGGCGCATTTCCAAGTTCGCATATTGGTATTTCGCTGATTTATCTTTTTATTTATTTTAAATATAACAGAAAAATCTTTTACATTTTACTTCCAATTTTTGTTATTCTTGCTTTTTCAACTGTTTATATTAAAGCGCATTACGTTGTCGATGTGATTGGCGGATTTGTTGTCGCGCCTGTTTTTTATTGGTTAAGTTGTTTCGTTTTCAAAAAACTTGAATATAAAATTGAATAAATCAATTCCCCGCAACAGTAATCACTATTTCGCCTTTTGGCGGGTGATTGGTAAAGTGTGTTGCAAGTTCGGTTAGTGTGCCACGAATGGTTTGTTCAAAAAGTTTGGAAATTTCGCGCGAAACCGATGCCTGCCTTTCGCCGCCAAAAATATCAATTAACTGTGTCAGAGTTTTAACCAAACGAAACGGCGATTCGTAAAAAATCATTGTGCGTTTTTCGGTTTTTAGCGAATTTAACAAAGTTTGTCGCCCTTTTTTTTGTGGTAAAAATCCTTCAAAACAAAATTTATCCGACGGCAAGCCCGATGTAACAAGTGCAGGAACGAAAGCCGTTGCGCCGGGCAAACATTCTACAATTATTTGATTTTTAATACATTCGCGCACCAGTAAAAAGCCGGGGTCGGAAATTGCCGGCGTTCCCGCATCGGAAATTAAAGCAACCTGCTGCCCGCTAGAAATGCGTTCAACTATATTGGTTACGGTTTTATGCTCATTAAATTTATGGTGCGAAATCATCGGCGTGCGAATATCATAGTGCCGCAATAAAATACTGCTTGTTCGAGTATCTTCGGCAAGAATTAAATCACACTCTTTCAGCACTTTAACCGCACGAAAAGTCATATCTTCCAAATTCCCTATCGGCGTAGGAACAATATAAAGTTTTGACTGCATTTTTCTAAATTACAAATTTAAAATTAGAAAAAAAACCAACCATTTTGTGTGGTTGGCTTTTTCTTTGTTAAATTAATTATTTTGCAACTTACTTGTCGCCTTCAATTTTAATATTATCTAAACGAAGCCCCATAGTATTTTGTTGAGTACCTGTAAATGTAATTTCTAAATTAGATGTTGCAGGAATTCCCGTAATATTTGACAATGTTGAATAAGTATTTGATGCACCCAAAGCAGTAGCAGGAAGTGTAAGAGAAGTTTCTGCACTTGTATTCAAATCCTTTACCGTTACTGTCAATACCGCAAAAACTGAGCTAACAGCACCATTGGCGGCTAAGTCAAATGACAAATTCAAATTAGTAGCACCTGAGGTATTGATACCAGATATTGTTAAATATTTCAGGTCAGGGTATTGTGTTGAATAAGCCGCAAGCCAAACGTGTGAATCCAAAGTACTTGTCGACCTGACATCAGCATTTCCTGAGAAAACAATCGGTGCTCCGTTGTCGTAGTCGGTATAGTCAACAACTGAAGGACGAGGACTTGCCGACGGACCCGAACTGCCGAATGTTTCGTAAAAGATAGTAACGGTACTTACACCAGTTCCTGCCTGTGTCAGATTTACTACTTGAGATACTGACAGGTCAGTTGTAGTTATCGTAACTTTTGCAGTACGTGTTGCGCCAGGATTGGCTGTTGCGGTTACTGTTACAGTATTGCCACTAACCGAAACAGGAAAATTTGTTGGGTCACTCGAAACGGCGTTCCAAGTTGTGCTGCTGGTTACAGTAAAATTTTTTGCCTCGCCTGCCTGCACAAATGAAAGCGATGAAGGATTTACCGACAAGGTACTGCTACTGCCACTATCCGGATCAATAATTGCGGGACCTGTAACATCGGTTGTAGTTATTTTAATATCATCTACACGAGAGCCAAAACCGGTTTTACCAGCAGTAAATTTCAATTTAATTGTGTTTGTACCTGTCGGCAGCGTAATCGCAAGATTACTTACAAGTCCCCAAGTTGTTGTTGTTTTTGAATAACTAATTGGAACCCAAGTTGTTGTACCGTTAATTTTGTAAGCGACCGCAATAGTATCACTCATTTGGTTACTGCCAAAAGACAGAGTCAAATTTTTAGCACCACAGGTTGCAATATCATTTATTAACAGCGATGCGCCGCCTGCAGAAGCCATCATTGCGTTGCACGAACCGGATGCACCTGCATACCCACTTGATGCCGATGTTGTACGAATGCTTACAGCGGCTCCTTCGGAAGTATAAGTTACCGCTGCAGCGCCAATTCCTGCCTTTGTATAACCCGTATATGCAGTTACAAGCGGATTTCCTGTTGCTGTGGTTCCGAAATCTTCGTAATAAATATCGTTACCGTTTGGACCAGGTCCTCCACTATCCGGGTCAACTATTGCCGCACCGGTTACATCGGAAGTCATAATTTTAATATCATCAACGCGAGCACCAAAAGCAGTTTTTCCGGCTGTAAATTTTAATTTAATAGTATTTGTGCCGGCAGGTAAAGTGATTACAACATTTTCAACCAGTCCCCAAGTTGTCGTTGATTTTGAATACTCAATTGGTACCCAAGTTGTAGTGCCATTAATTTTATAAGATACTGCAATTGTATCGTTCATTTGATTGCTGCCAAAAGACAGAGTCAAATTTTTAGCACCACAAGTTGCAATATCATTTATTAACAGCGATGCGCCTCCTGCAGAAGCCATCATTGCATTACAAGCACCAGATGCTCCCGCATATCCACTTGAAGCGGAAGTTGTACGAATGCTTACTGCTGCTCCTTCTGAAGTGTAGGTTACTTTTGCTGCCCCGATACCTTCCTTTTTGTAACTATCATAAGCAGTTACCAAAGGATTAGACAGTCCATTAGGGTTTGTCCCAAAATCTTCGTGATAAATAATCACGGGCTCTACTATTTTTGTAGTATCATTATTTGCCCAGTAACTTGGTTCCGGGATATTGTCGCAGGCGGTAAACGCTGCGAGTACGGCAATTATTGCCAAATTTATAAATTTGAAATTTTTCATATTCATTAAAAATTAAATTATTATTTTTTTGTAGTCAAATTTGACTTTTATACTAATTTTTACCACTATAATCACAATATTTATTAAAACAAACTCTAACCTCATCAAAAAATTCTTTTACTGTAACATATCCTTTTAGCGGAATACCTGTTACAACAGGATTTTGCGACCAATCAATAATTTCTTTTTCTGAATACAACTTATTAACAGACAAATTGTTGTCGTTTGTTTGATAATTGTTATAAACAAAATTATGAGGTATTTCGTTTTTTCTCAATATTGTCGAATCTTGCGCCATATTCTTTTATTTAATTTCTTGACTATTTCACTGAATTTAAATACTCCTCAAAACCCGTGCCTAAATCATTCAAACTGCGAAGCGTAAGTTGAAACGCAGCATTTTGATTGTTTGGTGTAGATTCATACCAACTGACAATACAAGTTATGACTCCCACGTATTTGGCAGCAGGAATAGTTGTATTGGCAAATTTTGCATACTCACTTGTACAAATATTAATTTTACCTGTACCGTCGGTTATTTCCAACGCTTGGGGATATCCGATTCCATTTGTACTCGGTGCAAAAATAATTCTTCCAGGTGGCTGGTCAGGGTCATTAGTAGCATCGCCTAATTGTGTAAAATATGCATTTTTTATCGCAATTAGTTTCCAGTCAAGATCCATATGGTGTGATTTAAAAGACAAAATTTGAGCAATTGTCATCGTGTCAGCCACAACTGCTTTCAAATCCGGCTCGCCGTATGCAACCAAACTTTTTTTCACTATTGACATCGGCATCGCACCGGGCGATAAACGCCCGTCCTGCGGACGCGGATAATAACTGCCCATTTGTGGTGAATTTCCGTATTTACCAATACACCAATCATTTGCAGTAAATGAAATTCGCTGTCCTACGGGCAAAATATTAGCAATATTATTTGCATCAATAGAAATACGAATTGCACGCGGTGTCTTTGTCAATGAAGTATCCTCCTTCACAGTTATATATTTGTACTGATTTCCAGCCAAATCGAAAGAAGTTACAACACCATTAAAGGTAAAATACGGATTGCCGGCGGGAATTCGGTCGGCAGTATAATATCCGAGTGATGTACGGTCAGTTACCATATAAGTTTCTTCCAAATACTTAATTGTAGTTGTAGAAGGAACTTTTTCACCTTTCACAGAAATGTCGGCAGGTCCAATATCGTTTTGCGTACAAGAAATAAAACCTGCTAAAGCCGTGAATATTAATATTTTAAAAATATTTTTCATATACTAATTTTTTTATATTTATTTAATAATTAAAATTTATAACCAATATTTAAAAAGAAATTAAATCCGTAGGCATAATAATATTTATTTGGAAACCAGTCCAATCCTTGTGGGTTCAATTTTTTCGTTGAAGAAACAGTCGGAATGCGTGCCTGCTGATAGCCGCCCGTAATCATATCCGTATTGTTAAGAATATTACTTAAAGACAGATTGAAATTTATTGAATTACGATTTTTCAGATAAATCAATTTGCCAATCGAAAGGTCGAGCATAAAACCGGGTTTTAATTTTTCCTGAGTAGCAAGTTTCTGACGTGCTTCCGAAACACCAATTCCAACAGGTTTACCATTTTCATCCAGTATAATAATTCCATTGTCGTAAAACCCAAATTTCATTGTTTCTTTTTCGGACAATCCCCAATATGCTTTGTAGGTTTTATCATTGAGCCATTCGTTTAACTGTGCCAAATGCAATTTACCATTAGAATCAATAAAATGATTTTTCAGCATATCAATATTTTCCTTGCTATAAAAAGCGGCTGGAAGATTTCCGAAATTGGATTGTGTAAAGCGATTCGGTGCAAAATTAAAGTAATTATTATCAAAATAATTTAAAGTTACATCAATAAACCACATTTTATAAAAGAAGCTTGCCGTAATATTTGCTGCAAACTGAGGTCCTGCTGCAATTTTCAAACCTTTTGTATAGACAGTTTCGGGGTTTTCGAGCAACGAACCGTTTTCCGCACTTTTGTAACCGGTAGCATTGCTTGTATAATGATAATCGGCATAAGTACCTGCGGCAGAAAGAGTTAAGATTGAATTTACAGGCACTTTAACACCAAGTTCAACACCCTGATAAATCTTATTATAACCGCTCAATAAATGATTAACAAAAGTTCCAAGTTCATCGTCATAATATCCCAAATTATCTACCGCATCGTTTATTACAGTTCTAAATGCGCCAATGCGTCCTCTAATTGGTTTATAATTAAATGAATAATTCAAATCCATTGCCAGAATCTGTTCGGGTTTTAGATTTGGAACAAGTTTATCTTTAATATTTGGCGAAATATACGAATCCTGCACCAGAGGTGCGCGTTTTTCTGCCAAAACATTGAATGAAATACGACTTTTATTGTCAATATTATACATAAAACCTGCTTTTGCCGAAGGTTCCATAAAATACCACACATCGCTTTTTCCCAAAGATTTAACTTTTTGTCCCAATCTTAAAGAGTCAATAGGATTATCCTCATTCGGATGGTCATACAAATAACGTAACCACCACGCACGTCCATTTTCCATACGTCCAAAACGCCAAAAATCCTGATATGTACCTTTTATTCCCAAATAAACATAAAGTTTATTCCAATTTCCGTCAATCTGCGCAAAAGCACTTGCATTGCGTACGTTCAAATCATAATCATAAGCAAATTTATCGCCCTGCCCCACTTTGCGATTAGGATTATTAACATCATTGTAAGTATAACGAACATCGGGCTGTACCGACCAGTTGCCTGAATTTGAACCTTCAATATCTCTGTTAGCATAAGTGTCAATATCAAGGAATGGACTTGCACCGAGCATATCGTCAACAGTTTGATAATGAATTCCTTTTGAAAGCCGTCCTTCAATTCCAACTGTCAGTTTTACATTTTTTGATAATTGGTTAATGTATGTAGAATTTAACGTTCCTTCCATCAGGTCGTTGTGCCGACGAAGAAGAATATATGCAAAAGGTGGCGTTCCTTTTATTCCTGCATCCAAATTTGCTTGATTATTAATGTTTTGAGCATAAAAACCGAAAGGACCGTCCCATTGAGTTTGACGAATACTTTCATTATTGCGCCATTCATTTGCCATATCGTTTGCCGTCTTTTCATCATACGAGGCAACAAAACTTGGCATATTACGATAATAACTTGGGTCAGGATGTGTGCCATTATACAAAAACGCAGAATTGCTGTAAAATGAATAATGGTAGCCAATGCCTGTACGAAGTCGTTGGGTTTCGCTGATTTTCCAGTCCCACGATAGTATTGCAGTCGGGTCAAATGTTTTTACAATGCGCGAGTTGCGTATTTGTCCGTTTTGATAGCCCCAATAAGGATTATAATAAATTGAGCCGGTCAAATCTCGTGCTTCTTTAGTTATAGCCGATTGTCCGCCTCGACGAGTCGGTGCACCAAACGCAACAAAAGAAATTCTGTGATTAGTAAGAACTTTTTCGGCACTCAAAAATAAACCACCGGAATTGTAGAACATTCCATCTACTCTGGAACGTGTCCAGTAACCTGCATCATCAGCATAACGAACAACACCGGAAATTGCAAACGCCCATCCGTTTTGCATTAATCCTGTACCGTACAAAAACTGTACGCGGCTCGTATAGTTACGATTTGCAGCAGCAATATTTACATTAGTGCCGGCAGCAAACGAACTCGCACGTGTGTTGATGTTTGTATTTTGTCCTAAATTACCAAAACTGAATGTGTTAGGTGTAAGACCATAAACGACATCTTTTGTGCGTGTTGCATTATTTAATCCGCCGATAGAAGAATAGTTGAAACCACCTCGTTCGGCATCCATAAAGCGAACACCATTGATATAAGTGGATTCGTACTTGCTTTCATAACCGCGTGTCTGAAAACGCATCGGCGAAAAATTGTAACCTGTCTGCGACAGATAAACATCGGTTTGCGTAGAGAAAGAACCCGTTATGGCAACATTTCCTGCCTCGTTTTCGAGTTGCTGTTCGCTCATTTGCATAACAACGTCCTGCTTGGTTTCTGCCGCAACGTCGGGGCGTAAAGCGATTGTTTCCAAGTTAATTTCTTGATTGTTAAGAAGATTTGTCGCTTTTATTTGCATAAAATAACCTTCGAGCGCAAAACTGATTTCCGCATTACCGGCATCGAGGTACGAAAACGTAAATTGCCCCTGTGCGTTGGTTTGAGTAGAAATATTTTGCTCAATAACGGTAACTTTCACAGCCGAAAGCGGCTTACCATTCTGTGCATCAACAACTTTACCCGTAACTGATGCCTGCCCGAAAGCAAACATCGGCAAAAACATTAATAATGGTAAAATAATTTTTTTATACATATTTTTTTAAAATTAAAAACTAAAAATTAAAAGTTAAAAATATTTACGAATTACGATTGACGATTAAAAAATTTACTATTGACCATTTACTATTGACTATTTTTTTTCAAAGAAATAATTTTGAAATTTTGGAATTTGAAATTTTGAAATTAATAATTTACCACTACTGCGCAATTTCCAATTCTTTGAGCAGACGCTGTGCATCGCCAACTTTTTCCATAATAAAAAGAACATAACGAATATCAACGCTTATAGTGCGTTGCAGGTCGTTGTCGAACACAATATCGCCGCTCATCGCTTCCCAATTTCCGTCGAAAGCAAGCCCGATTAATTCACCTTTTGCATTAAAAACGGGACTGCCCGAATTTCCACCCGTGATGTCGTTGTTGGAAAGGAAACAAACCTGCATTTCGCCGGTCTGCGGGTCGGCATATTTTATATATTCCTTGTTTTTCAACGCTTTAACAAGTTTTTCCGGCACATCAAATTCGTAATCGCCCGGTATTCCTTTTTCGGAAATTCCTTTTACGGTAGTGTAATATTTGTAATTTTGTCCATCGGCAGGCGTATAGCCGCCGATCGTGCCGTAAGTCATTCGCATTGTGAAATTTGCATCAGGATAAAGTGCTTTGCCTGTTTGTTGTGCCATTTCGAGCAATCCTGCCTGATAAATGCGCTGATTATCATCTATTTGCCTAAAATATTCTTCTGCGGAAGTAAAAATTCCGCGATAAACATCAAGAACATTTGAAAAATATTGATAGCCCGGGTCTTTTTCCTTATTCAAACCTTTTTTGCTGCTCATTGCCGCAGTTAATTTATCGTACGACACAAAAGCGGATTTTTCAAAGACATAATCGGCATATTTTTCATAATTTCCTTTAAATTTTTTATCTATAAAATTATAAATTGATGGCAAAAACTGCTCGTCAGCATATTGACGATAAACTTTTAACATTTCTGCCATTGTTGCCTTATCAACTTGTGGATAATAATCGTCGAAAAGGGATTTAATCTGCGCAAATTTTTGTTCTTGCGTTAATTTTTCATTGCCGGCGATGCGATTTGCCCGCATAGTAATCATCGACATTTCCACGCCCGAAAGTAACGATTCGGCTAAATAATTCAAATTTTTATTATAAATGAAAGCATTTTGCGTTGCATCTTTAAGATTTGTAAGCACATTTCCGTATTTTTTAACACGTTCGGGCTTTGCTTTTACCCATTTTTCAAAGGCGCGCTGCTCATTTTCTTTTACATTAACAATATTTAACTTACGAATTGCCTTGTTCATTCCAATGCTGTTTTTCCAGTAATTTGAACTGCGAGCATATTTCGATGCGTAGGCAAGTTGAATAGCATCGTCTTTTTGCATAAACGATTTCCAAACGTCCTGTTTTGCACCGCGAACATCAATTCGCGCCTGATTTTCGCCGTTCATCATACTTTCGATCTGCCAAGAAGTTGCGTAACGCTCGGTTGAGCCGGGATTTCCCAAAATCATAGAAAAATCGCCCGGTTTGTAGCCCGCCATCGAAATTTTAGCAAATCGTTGCGGCGAATATGGCACGTTATCGGCTGCATAATCGGCAGGAAGTCCATTTTTATCGCAATAAACGCGGAAAACCGAAAAATCGCCCGTATGACGGGGCCACATCCAGTTGTCGGTATCGCCGCCAAATTTTCCTATTGACGAAGGCGGCGCATAAGCAAAACGCACATCGGTAAATTTCTGATATACAAGTAAATAAAATTGATTATTGGAAAAAAATGGTTTTACCTGCGCAGTAAGTTTTTGCTTTTCGTCTTTTGCTTTTTTAGCAATGAGCGTACAGATAGAATCCTGAAAATGAGAACGTTCTGCACCTGTCAAGTTGGCAGGAATTGCCGCCAAAACCTGCTCTGTAACATCTTCGATTCGGTTAAGAAAAGTAACAGCGAGTCCGGGTGCGGGAATTTCGTCAGAGAAATTTTGCGCAGTGTAACCGTTTTTCAAATAATTGTGTTCCACGCTGCTCAAGCCCTGAATTGCATCGTATCCGCAATGATGATTTGTGAAAACCAGCCCTTCCGGCGAAACCATAACGCCCGTGCAGCCGCCGCCAAAAATCACAATGGCATCTTTCAAACTGACACTGTCCGCACTGTAAATTTCTTCGGCTGTAAGCACGCAGCCCAAGCCCTGCATCTTTTTGATATTCAGTTTCTTAATGAGTGGCAACATCCACATTCCTTCGTCTGCCACAGCCGGCAGCACGCACAAAACCGCTAAAAATGATAATAATATTTTTTTCATTGATATTATAAATTTCAAGATTCCAACATTTCAAAATTCCAAGATTATACCGTCGCAAATGATTTGCAAATCCGAAAATGCATAGAATTTTTCTTTACAAAATAATTCGCAAAGGTATTATTATTTTTTTTATTTTAAAGTATAAAAATCTATAAAAAAAATTAAATCGCCGCTTACAAATATATAAATATCTTATTAAAAATTCATTACTAAAAGGCACAATTATATAATTTACTTTGCAAAAATAATAAAAATTGACATTCCCAATTTAACTGAAAATGTCAATTTTTTAGTATCACACTTTTACCTCACTCTTTACTTCTATCCGTGTACTTTGTATGTAACAGTTCGTGGGATAGATGTCCGCCGGGTTCGCCGAGGAAATTTTTGTAAATGGCTTGTATAGAAGGATTAAGGTGCGACTGGCGCAAAACTTTGCCTTCGTCTTCGGTGTAAATTGCTTGCGACCGCTTTTTTCTGAAATTGGGGTCTTCGCTGCGCGGTTGTCCGCCGCCCGAAATACAGCCGCCCGGACAGCCCATTACCTCAATAAAATGATATGGCGATGTGCCTTCTGCAATCTGATCCATCAAAATTGCCGCACCAGCCAAACCGCTGGTTACCGCAATTTTTGCCTCAAAGCCCTCAAACATTTTATATTCGGGAAGCACATTTTCAAATTTCAATGTGGCATCTTTAATCTGTTTGAGTCCAACGATTGGGGCAACGTGCAACTGTTCAAAAGGCAATTCTCTGCCTGTAACAATGGCATAAACCGTTCTTATAGCCGCTTCCATTACGCCGCCCGTAACGCCGAAAATATCAGCGGCACCGGTAGATTGTCCCATCGGGTCGTCAAATTTTTCATCTTCCAAATTTGGAAAATCAATGCCTGCCATTTTAATCATTTGTCCTAACTCGCGGGTAGTAAGCACGGCATCCACATCGGGAACGCCATTATTTACCATTTCCGGACGGGAAATTTCAAATTTTTTCGCCGTGCAAGGCATTACCGAAACTGTAAATATTTTTTTTGGGTCAACATTAAGTTTTTCGGCATAATATGTCTTTGTCAATGCACCCAACATCATATGAGGCGATTTGCAGGTGGATAAATGTGGTAATAATTTTGAATAATAAGATTCAATATATTTTACCCAGCCGGGCGAACAACTTGTAATCATAGGCAGAACTGCTTTTTTACCCGTAAGAACGTCTATTGCGCGGTGCAAAAATTCAGTACCTTCTTCCATAATTGTCAAGTCGGCAGACCAGTTGGTATCAAACACGTCATCGGCACCGAGTGCGCGAATTGCGGCAGTCATTTTTTCGGTAACGGAAGTTCCGACAGGATAGCCGAACATTTCGCCCAACGCCACGCGTACAGCGGGTGCGGTTTGGAAAACAACTCTAAGTTCGGGATTATTGATTGCTTCCCAAACTTTTGAAATATGGTTTGTTTCTTTTAAAGCGCCAACCGGACACACTACAACGCACTGTCCGCAGTACGAACATCTTGCATTATTAAGTGAAAATTCCATTACCGGCGAAATCACAGTGTCAATACCGCGATTTTGTGCCTCAAGAATGCCAATTCCCTGAATATCGCGGCAAGCGGTAATACAGCGGCGGCAAAGAATACATTTTGACATATCGCGCGTGATAGACGGTGAAATGTCCAAATCTTCTCGCACGCTGGAAGTTGTAAAACGATTTTCCGTAACACCTAAAAGTCCGCCTAACTGCTGCAATTCGCACGATTGATTGCGGTTGCAACTCAAACAGTTTTTAGAATGGTCGGAAAGCATCAGTTCGTACAATATTTTGCGCGTTTTCAGCACTTTCGGCGAGTTGGTATGCACTACCATTCCGTCTCTTACCTCTGCCATACAGGCAACTTGCAGAGTCCGCGCACCTTCAACTTCTACCGAACAAATTCGGCAAGAACCAAACTTGTGAACACCTCTCAAATAACACAAGGAAGGAATGTTTATCCCATTTTGTTTTGCAACTTCGAGAATTGTAAGTCCCGCTTCTGCATTGATTTTTTTATTATTTATTGTCAGTTGTATCATATTATTTTACCTCCTATCACAATTTAAGCAGCGCATTGCCTCTGCAATGGCATTAAGTTTATGAAATCCTAAAACTACTTCGGCAAAAGTGTCTTTCCGTTCTTCGGGCGACAATTTTTCCATTTCAAATTGACGGTGTGCAACAACTTCGTCGTTGTCGTATACTTTCGGAATTTCTATCGGCGTGCCTTTGTTCAAAATTCCATTTCCACCAAGATATAAATCTATTGCGGAAGCAGTTTTCTTTCCGTCGGCAATTGCCTCAATAACCGTATCGGGACCTCTGACGACATCGCCGCCTGCAAATACGCCCTTAATTGTACACATTTGCGTTTCGGGGTCGATAACGAAAGTTCCCCAAGGCGTTACGCCAATTTCATCTTTGCTGATAAACGGCAAATCGGCATATTGACTTACAGCAGGAATTACATAATCAACATCTAAAATAAAATTAGAATTAGCAATTTCTTTTGCTTTTCTTCTTCCTGAATTATCAAACTCGCCCAAAGCCATTTTCGCACATTCGATTCCGGTAACTTTACCGTCTTTGCCAATGAATTTTTTAGGAACGGTCAATTCCATAATTTCAACGCCTTCTTCCTGCGCTTCAATTACTTCTTCGATATAAGCGGGCATTGAGGCAATATTTCTTCTATAAACAATAATCACTTTTTCGGCGCCAATGCGAAGTGCGGTACGTGCCGAGTCGATTGCAGTATTTCCGCCGCCGATAACAGCAACCGTTCCGTGCAATTCCAAATCGCCCTGAATATTTGTTCTTTTTAAGAAAGTAATACCGTGCATTACCCCTTCCATATCTTCGCCTTCGATATCTACTCTTCCCGGATATTGCGTTCCTGTAGCCACATAAATAGCGTCATAGTCCTTTTGAAGTTGCTGAAATTCAATATCTTTTCCTACTTCTTTATTTAATAAAATATTTACGCCTGCCTGTTTAATCAAATCAATTTCGTGCTGCAAAATATGTTCTGGCAAACGATATTCTGGGATACCAAAAGCCAAAACGCCGCCTGCAACACTTTCCGATTCATAAACATCAACGGTATAACCAATATTTACCAAATAATAAGCGCAAGTCAAGCCCGATGCACCTGCACCGACAACGGCAACTTTCTTATTTTTCTTTGCATAAGTAAGTTGAATTTTTCCGGGAACTTCGTTTTTGAAAGCATAATCGGCTGCAAAGCGCTTCAAATCGCGGATTGCTACCGGCTCATCAACGCTTCCGCGACGGCATTTGCGCTCGCACGGACGCGTGCAAATTCTGCCGCAAACTGCTGGGAAAGGATTTTCCTGCATAATAAGGTCGTAAGCGTCTTGGAAACGCCCTGCGGCAACAAGTGCAATATAACCGTGAACATTGATATTTGCCGGACAGGTATTTTCGCAAGGCGAAATAAACATAGCCGAACAAACACCGGCACGGCAATGTTTTTTATTTATATGTTCCTCATATTCTTCTCTAAAATATTTTATTGTGGAAAGAACAGGATTTGGCGCAGTTTGCCCAAGTCCGCACATAGACGAAATTTGAATTGCCTCGCCAAGTTCAATTAAATTCTCAATATCGCCCGGCTTGCCTTTTCCCTGAGTAATATCTTCCAAAATTTCGAGCATACGTTTTGTTCCAACGCGGCAGGCAACACATTTTCCACACGATTCGTCGCGGATAAAATCCATAAAGAAACGAGCGGTATCAACCATACAGGTATCTTCGTTCATAACAATTAAGCCGCCCGAACCCATAATTGCGCCGATTTTGCTCAACGATTCGTAATCTGTCGGCACGTTGAGATTTTCTTTTGTAATACAGCCGCCCGAAGGTCCGCCGATTTGCGCCGCTTTAAATTCTTTTCCGTTTGGAATACCGCCGCCGATATTATAAACAATTGTTCCTACCGTAGTTCCAATCGGCACTTCAACAATACCGGTATTTACCACTTCGCCTGCGAGGGCAAAAACTTTTGTTCCGGGCGATTTTTCCGTACCAAAAGAGGCGTACCATTTACCGCCTTTGAGAATAATTTTCGGAATGTTGGCAATGGTTTCTACATTATTAATAATTGTCGGACAACCGTATAAACCTTTTTGGAATGGGAATGGCGGTTTTTGTCTCGGTTCGCCGCGTTTTCCTTCGATTGAGTTCAACAAAGCGGTTTCTTCACCGCAAACAAACGCACCTGCGCCAATTCTTATTTCGAGGTCAAAATTATAATTTGTTCCAAAAAGATTTTTTCCTAAAAGTCCGTATTCGTGCGCCTTTTCGATTGCTTTTTGCAATCTTTCGACAGCAACAGGATATTCGGCGCGTATATAAACATAACCTTGCTGCGCGCCGATTGCATACGCCTCAATCATCATACCTTCGATGATGCAATGCGGGTCGCCTTCGATAACGCTTCTGTCCATAAATGCGCCCGGGTCGCCTTCGTCGGCATTGCAAACCATATATTTAATATCGCCTTTTTGCGAAAATCCTGCACGCATTTTGGTTCCCGTTGGGAAACCTGCGCCGCCGCGTCCGCGAAGCCCCGAGGTTTCAACTTCCTTAATTACATCTTCCTGACTCATTGAGGTAATTGCTTTTGCTGCCGCAAAATATCCATTGTGAGCGATGTAATCGTCAATATTTCCGTAATCAATTATTCCGCATAAATCCAGAACGATTTTTACCTGAGATTTGAAAAACTCAATATCGTCCATTTTCGGAATATATTTCATCAAAGTTTTATCGTAGAACGTGTATTCTTCTATCGGTTTTTTATTAACCAAATGACTTTGAATAATTTCTTTTGCCTTTTCGGCATTCAAACTTGTATAAAAAGTTCTTTCGGGCATCACAATCATCACCGGTCCGAGTGCGCACAAGCCCATACAGCCGGTTTGATATACTTTTACGTCTTTTGCAATTCCTTGCGCCTCAAGTTCCTGACGAACGGCAGTTTCCACTTCGGCGCAATTCGACGAGATACAACCCGTTCCGCCGCATATCAGAACCTGATATTTGTATTTTTCCTGATTTTTAAGAAAATCGCGTTTGATTTCTTCTAACTGTGAAATTGATTTTATTTGGGTACTCATAATTATTCCTCTTAATATTTTGATAAAACAGATTCTAACTTATTAGGATTAACCGATTTAAATACCGCCTCATCGACCATCATAGCCGGCGCCAGTCCGCACGAGCCAATGCAGCGCGCTTTACAAAGTGTAAATTTGCCGTCTTCGGTTGTTCCGTCAACTTCAACATTAAGATGTTTTTGAAGTCCATTCAACAGTTTTTCTGCGCCACGAACGTAGCACGCAGTACCCATACACACCATAATTGTGTGTTCGCCTTTTGCTTCGGTATTAAAAAACGAGTAAAAACTGACAACGCCCGAAACAGTTGCAACGGGAATTTTCAGTTTTTCGGCAATAAATTTTTGAACAGGGTACGACAAATATCCGTAAATACCCTGAGCCGCGTGCAAAATCATAATCAAATTGTTCGGATTTGCATTATATTTTGCAATCACCTCCGCAATCTGTTCCAATTTCTTAACGTGGTCTTTTGGTAACTTTATAGGAGTTACTTGTTTGTGTTCTTTCATTTTGTACTTTAAGAGGACTTTCAATAATTATTTTTTGTAAAGTTTTGACTTTTTCAAAGAGCCGAAGTCCATTAAAAAACCCTATAAAAAAATCACTGCAAAATTAGTGTTTTTATTTTAATTAATAAAATTATTTTTAAAAATAATTTTAAAAGCAACAGTACCTTAAATTAATAACTGTTCAGAATTTTTCCGCGCGCGCCGATTTGTAATCGGTGCGTAGTTTTTTAGGCACGGATTGCAAATCCGCGCCAGCAGGTAAGCAAAAATTGTAAAAGCAGGCATCACACAAAAACGGTGCCTGTTTTTGTCTTTCTCTGTGATACTCTGTGCCTTCTCTGCGGCTCTCTGTGATATTAAAAATTACACGAAGTTACACAGAGGAATCACAGAGTTACACGGAGTATTTTTCAAAGTTTTAGATTGCGGAACAAGGTGCGCAATGACAGTACGGCATTAATGTATTAAAAAATTTCTGAAAACTGAAAAATTGAAAACTTTTTTCATTATCTTTGCCGAAAAATTATAATTTATATAAAAACAGTAAATTCTCATTGTAAATCAACAATTAATGACCGATAAAAAAGTTGTGTTTCATACTTTGGGCTGCAAGTTGAATTTTGCCGAAACCTCGTCAATCGGGCAACAACTGCTTGAAAATGGTTACAAACGCGCTTCCAAAGGCGAAAATGCCGATATTTGCATAATTAATACCTGCTCTGTTACCGACGTTGCCGACCATAAATGCCGTCAGGCAATTTCTCATTTTAAAAATCTTTATCCTGCTGCTACAATGATAGTTACGGGTTGTTATGCACAACTTAAACCTGATGAAATTGCAAAAATTGAAGGGGTTGATTTGGTTTTGGGTTCAAATGAAAAATTTGATTTAATTAATTATTTAAAAAATATTAATGAAAAGAAAAATAAAATCCAACGTTCTGATATTCTGAAAGTTAAAGAATTTCGTCCTTCCTGTTCGCACGCCGACCGCACGCGAGTTTTTTTGAAAATTCAGGACGGTTGCGATTATTACTGCACTTATTGTGCCATTCCGTTTGCGCGTGGGCATAGCCGCAGTGCAAATATCGCTCAAACTGTTGCGGCAGCAGAGCAGGCAATCGCCAAAGGTGCGCGCGAAATCATTCTCACAGGCGTTAATATTGGCGATTTTGGAAACAAAAGCGAGGAAAATTTTTTAGAATTAATAAAAAAACTTGATGAAATAAAGGATGAAGTGCGTTTTCGGATTTCGTCTATTGAACCGAATTTGTTGAGTGATGAAATTGTCGGTTTTGTATCTCAAAGTCAGCATTTTATGCCGCATTTTCATATTCCGTTGCAATCGGGTGCCGACGAGATTTTACAACTTATGAAACGCCGCTACAATACCGAACTTTTTTCTTATAAAATTCATAAAATCAAAGAGTTACTGCCGAATGCGTTTATCGGCGTAGATGTGATTACCGGCGTTCGCGGCGAAACAGAAGAACTTTTTGAAAAATCTTATAATTTTATTAAAAATTTGAATATTTCGGCTTTGCACGTTTTTACATATTCGGAACGTGCAGGCACCAAAATGCTTGAAATTCAGCCGATTGTACCTGTTAAGGAAAAGAAGCACCGCAGCGATTTGATTCGTGCGCTTTCGGCAGAAAAAACAGAAAAATTTTATCTTTCTCAAATTGGAAAAACCGTAAATGTACTTTGGGAAAGCCGCTGTAAAGACAATCTGATGTGCGGTTTTTCGGAAAATTATATAAAAATTTACGGAAAATATGATAAAAACAAAGTCAATAAAATAGAAAAAGTAAAAGTCGGGGAAATTCTATAAATTATCTTTGGTTAAATTTCTAAAAATATCTTCCATTGAATTTTCTATTTTGTTGATTGTGAGCAATTTATTATTTGTTTCAACGGCAAAATCAAACAAATCGCCGCGAAGGTCGACGGCGCTCAAAATTTTAAATATTCTGTTGTCAATATTTTCTTTTATTTCTAAATTATTTATTTTCAATAATTTATCAATAGAAACTGATTTAATAAATTCAACTTCAATAAGTTGAGAATTTACATCAAATTCCGTCATATTCTTCAAATCGGGGAAATCGGCAACAATTTCTCCGCGATTAATAATAATCACTCGGTTGCATATCTGCTTGATTTCCTGCATAATATGCGTACTCAAAATCACTGTTCTGTTTTTTCCAAGTTCGCGAATTAATGCTCGAATTTCTTCCAATTGATTGGGGTCAAGTCCGGTCGTTGGTTCATCGAGAATCAGCACTTTGGGGTCGGGCATTAACGCCTGCGCCAGCCCGACACGCTGACGAAAACCTTTGGACAACTGACCGATTCGCTTGTTGCACTCGACACGTAACCCAACGGTATCTATCAGATTTTCAACGGTTTGCTTTTTATTTTGAAGTTTAAAAATATTAGCCACAAACATCAAATATTCTCTGACATACATATCGGGATAAAGCGGATTCTGTTCGGGCAAATAACCGGTTACCGACTTGATTTTCAGCGGATTATCGCGTACTTCAAAATTGCATACACTAACCGTTCCGTTTTCGTAAGGCAGCGACCCGCAAATAATGCGCATCGTGGTAGTTTTCCCTGCGCCGTTCGGTCCGAGAAATCCAACGACTTCGCCTGTCCCAATTTCCATTGAAATATTGTTCAAAACAGTTTGTGAGCCGTATTTTTTTGTTAAATTATGTATCGAAATTGACATTTTAATGCTAAAAATATTTTTGCAAAAATAATAAAATATAATTACACGGTGCAAATTTTGCAATCGAATTGTTGTGAAAATTTTTATTTTTTTCCTTAAATATAATTAAAGAAATTTTTACTTGTTTGAAAAAATATTACCTTTGCGCGCTCAAAAAATGAAATAAAATTTTTAAAAAAATATTATGTTAAAAGTAACAATTGTTGGTGCAGGTGCTGTTGGGGCAAGTTGCGCGGATTATATTGCAATGAAAAATTTTGCATCGGAAGTTGTGTTGGTTGATATTAAAGAAGGGCTTGCCGAAGGTAAAGCAATGGATTTAATGCAAACTGCATCTTTGAATTATTTCGAAACGAAAATTACGGGAACAACAGGCGATTACAGCAAAACCGCTAATTCACAGGTTGTGGTAATTACTTCCGGCATTCCTCGCAAGCCGGGAATGACACGTGAAGAACTTGTCGGCGTTAATGCAGGAATAGTTAAAAGTGTGGTTTTGAATGTGTTACAATATTCGCCGCAAGCAATAATTATTGTTGTTGCCAACCCGATGGACACTATGGCATACCTCGTTCACAAAATATCGGATTTGCCAAAACAACGCATTATTGGTATGGGTGGTGCTTTGGACAGTGCGCGTTTTAAATACCGTCTTGCAGAGGTGTTAGATTGTCCTGCTTCCGATGTTGATGGAATGGTAATTGCAGCGCACTCGGATACGGGTATGTTACCTCTTTTAAGCAAAGCAACCTATCGAGGAATACCTGTAACTGAGTTTTTAAGTGAGGAAAAACTTAATTACGTTGAGGAAGAAACCAAAGTTGGCGGGGCAACACTGACAAAACTTTTGGGAATTTCTGCCTGGTATGCACCGGGTGCCGCCATTGGGATGCTTGTGCAATCAATTTTATGCGACCAGAAAAAACTTATTCCCTGTTCTTTGATGCTCGACGGCGAATATGGACAAAAAGATATTTGTTTGGGCGTTCCTGCGATTATCGGTGCAAATGGGGTTGAAAAAATTATAGAAATATCGCTTACAGATGCAGAAAAAGCAAAATTTGCCGCCTCCGCTGCTGCGGTAAAGGAAGTGAATAAGGACTTGGCGGGAGTGATATGATTTTTTTTCCATAATACCCCACCCCAATCATCCAGCCCCCTAAATCCCCCACAGGGGGACTTTTTGCTCCTTTCCCAAAAAACCTTTTTCCTTTTTCTTTCCCCTGTGGGGAAAGTGTCGAAGGCGATAGGGGCTGGAAGGGCTGAGGTTGGGGCTTATATTTTTCGGTAAGCCGCTCTACGCTTGCATACGGTTATTCATATTTTGCCCCTTCTTTCCCTGCACTGCGCCAGCCCTATCGGGCTTGGCTTGTACAGGGTTATTCATATTTTGTCCCTTCGGGACAGTTTTATTTACCATTGACCATTTACTATTTATTATTGTGTTCTTTGTGTAAATAATTATTTTTTAACCACAAAGAATTTCATCAATATTTCATTACAGATTGCGGGTCAAGATGCGCAATGAAATTTGCTTCGTCAATATTTTATCAAATTTTCATTTTCCCCGCACTCCCCTCCCCTTTGGGGAGGGGCAGGGAGTGGGGTGTTTTTTTGTAGGGTCGCCGCACGCGACGACCCTACGGGTATTATTCCTTCACAAATTTCCTCGTTACCATTCCCTTATCCATTTGAACTTTTAGCAGATAAACGCCTGATGCTAAATTTGCCACATCTATTTGATTGACGATTGACGATTTTAGATTTACGATTGTTTTGCCTGATAAATCCAATATTTCAATCTTATTAATTCGTAAATCGTAATTCGTAAATCGTAA
>Ga0209629_10000137_pt1 | contig 33969 bp, 24 predicted proteins | sample TergutCu122P5_FD_187286 | JGI IMG/M metagenome (GOLD analysis project Ga0209629, IMG submission 187286) | Cubitermes ugandensis P5 segment gut microbial communities from Kakamega Forest, Kenya - Cu122 P5 (SPAdes) (version 2) | ecosystem: Host-associated > Arthropoda: Insects > Digestive system...
GACCGTGACCGCGTCTTACTATGCCAACGGCCAGCCTGCCTCCGTCACCGATAAGAACAGCGTGGTGACCTCCTATACTTACGATGTCCACGGGAGAACTCTTGCGGAACTGCGCGTATGTCAGGACTTCGCCGAAGATGGCATAGTCCCGGCGGTATCTGGTGTATCTGTCGTAAACGCTCGACAGGCATAAGGTAAGGTGTCGCCCTGCCGTCTCGAAAATAAAGTCCTTGCCCGCCTTCAAGCTCATCCGGGCCATCACCTCAAAGGTCTGCTCGATTAGGCTCTTGTTATGGTTCCCGCCGTCCAGCAGATACTCCTTCGCGGCGAAGATGATGTTGTTGACGCACGCTTCCAACGGCAGCGGGAACAAATAATCCCATGACAGCTTGAACGCGGCGCAGAGCTTTTCGATCAACTTCAATCCGGCATACACACAGGCCAGGTTGCTGACGATCCGGCTGGGAAAGCTGTTCGCATGGAACAGGGCATGACCGGCGGCGTGCCATTCCGACACTTCTTTGGGCGTCGTGCATAGAGCGATGTCCAATAATGTTCTGCCAAATGATGTCAGTAAGTCGCCGTTCTTCGACAACTCTGAGAATGCGCGGACATACTCATCGTTTCTCAAGTCTCGCTTAGAAAACAACAATTCCACCGTCCGTTCCCGGATGGCCGATTCGTCTGCCGCTTCCTCCCCGGCCACGATGATCGGCGCGAGCAGGTCATAGGTGACCGACGTCTGGTCGGCGCGACCGCGTATCCCTTCGTGAAAATCGTAACTATCTCTAAAATGATTGTACAACCAGCTAATGTGCAGCTTGTCGAGCTTCGAGGGCTTGAATTCGTCCAGAGCTTGGGGTATGATGTTACTGGAACAAGATTCCCGCATCAACGTGAATGACGTTATCTGTGACGCGGCGTTGACTTTTGTCCTCCCGAAAATGGGAAGGATCACCCGCTCGAGCGTGTTTGACTTCCCGCTCCCGGCCTCGCCGATCAGGAACAGATGCGGGTACTTGGCTCCGGTGCGCTTCAGGTGCGGCTTGATGAAGCATCCCGCCGTCCATGCCAATATAGGTACGGTCTTGGCGGGTTCGTTATAGGACAGCAGAAGCCCGGCAAGGGTTACAAGCTGATCCGCCGTTATTAATGGTTTTTCCAGAATGTCGCTTTCCAGGGATTTGTACTTTTCCAATTGCACGATGGTATCCACCGCGTCGCCGCCGGAACCGACCGCACCGGTGGGTGTGACAAACACCAGACGCTTGTCATGCATATAAATGCCAAGCGCCTTCACACCCTTTTTTCGTTTCCACTCCATGGTGTGAAGAAAGTTCTTAAACGGTTCCAGATCACTTTCCGTACCGAAGAAGCTGAGCGCGATGGTGCGCCGGTTGAGGATTTTCTTGAACTTTTGAAGGTTAGTGAAGTCATCGGCCAGCAGGGTCTGCCGGAATTCCTCCCCGTCGTCGGTGATCAAATCACACGTTAATTGGGCCTCGTCTTCTGCGACGATCATCTCAACCGGACGGACAAGGAAGTTCGTCAACTGGCTGACCGTATCGCCGCGTTTACGGTAATAAGAACCATTCTGCTCAAATATACTGACTTCGCGGCGTTTGCTGGGCTTGTAAGTTTCCGGCGTCATTTCGCAGGCCCGGCGGAGCGTGATTTCACCGTATGTCTCTCCGCCGCCGTGGTGACGCTCGTTCCATTTTTCGCGGAACAAGCCGGATTGTCGGAAAAGCCTATCCATTTGGGCCGTATCGTGATTGGCCCAGAACGCTAACCGACAACAGAGAGCAAAATCGGCCTCGGATTGACTTTTGTACTTGGTTTGCCATTCGCCGCGCCAAAGGCCATCGAACGCCGCGCTGTCTTTGGACGCCTGTACCGCTTCCAAAAGCTGGACGTCCGTGAGTGATGAAAAACCTGTTGAATTCGCTTGATTATCTGCGGTTTTGGCAGTCTTTTTCGCCGTTTTCGCCTTGATAAACGTGTCGTGAATCCATTTTAACACGCCGTTATCATCCACGATTTCATCGGAACAGCTTGCGTAGCGGCGGCCCGTCATGGTAAAATATCTACCAGACGAGTACATCTCCACCCCTGCTTCGGTGTTTTTATTACCGCCCGCTGGAGCCGCGCCGCGAAGGAAAATGTGGAGTCCTTTCCCCGATGGGCTGATCTCGATGTAAGTCGGCGGGAGTTTGGACAATATCGCGGTCGCTGTTTCGTTAGGCTTACCATCATCGTCCAGGCAGTGGTCGATGTCAATCCGCGAACCCAAGCTCCACCGCTTTTTTTGCGTTAAAGCAGGACTCTGCGTCCATCAATTGGTTAATTTTTACGCGCGGAAGCCCTGTTTTTGCTTCATATGCGTTGATGATTCCTTCTTTGATTTCATCGAGCAAAGCTTTGGTTTTGAGCATTTCCCCGCTGTCGCCGATGGCAATAGTCGCCGGATTGTGAATAAACATATAAGACACAGGTGACATCATCACTTCGTCCCCGGCCATAGCGATGACCGTGGCCGCGCTTGCCGCGATCCCGTCGATTTTGACGGTAACCTTGCCGGGGTACTCTTTCAGCATGGTGTAAATCTCAGCGGCGGCAAAGACGTCCCCGCCGGGGGAGTTGATCCAAATGGTAACATCGCCCGCGCCGGAGAGAAGCTCGGACTTGAACATCGCCGGGGTCGTACCCTCCCAGGGGCACTCGTCGTCTGTTATCGCCCCATTTAGGTACAAACTTCGGCTGCCGCCTATGTCATCTTTTACCCATTTCCAAAAATAGCTCATGCAATGATCACCCAGAAAAATATATTCGGAAATTCCGTGTAAAATTCGCTCTTGTAATCCATTGAAGAAAAAAACACGAAATATGTACAACTCCCCGGAATATGCTTTCCCATGGGGGGTTGTTTATGTTTGGAGAACAAATTTCTACCATTAAACAAAAGAACCCTGCTAAAGAGCCAATTGTGCTAAATATTACAAAAAAGAAAATCGGTAAAACGGTATATACTCTTCGAGAAATCCAATCAGAAAACGCAACCGAGACCGCCGAGGACAAATTGAAACAACTGATTATGCGGCATATAACCGAAGCTGGAAAATATTGAATATGCGCCAAAAGCCTTGCTTAGTGCGGGATTGTACGGTAACATGGCACGTACCCAAGCCGGAGAGGAGGTGAAAAAATGGATAACAGAACAGGTAAAATTACCGCGCTATATTGCCGTTTGTCAAAAGACGATGAGCAGCAAGGCGATTCCAATTCCATAAAACATCAAAAGGAAATGTTGAGTAAATACGCGGCAGACCACAATTTTTACAATACGCGCTTTTTTGTGGACGATGGAATTTCTGGCGTAAGTTTCGATCGACCCGGATTTAAGGAAATGCTGGCCGAAATCGAAGCCGGAAATGTTGGGGTCTGCATCGTCAAAGACCTCTCCCGCTTTGGCCGAAATTATATCCAAGTGGGTATGTACACCGAATACATATTCCCGGAGAAGGGCGTTCGCTTTATAGCAGTTAATGACAACGTAGATTCGGCCAGTATCGCGGCTACGGACAACGATTTCACACCGTTCAAAAACGTGTTTAACGAATGGTTTTGCCGCGACACATCGCGCAAAGTCAGAGCTGTAAAACGCGCCCGCGCCGTTGCGGGGCAGCACGAATCTTCAATGACCCCATATGGATACAAGCCGTCAGCGGCGGACAAATTCCTCTGGGAAATTGACGAGGAAGCTGCTATAATCATCCGGGAGATATACCAGATGTGCATGAGCGGGCTCGGGCCGCACCAGATTGCCAAAAAGCTACGTGAGCGTCAGGTGGTCATTCCCCAAGTACACGCCAACCGGAAACAACGTGAACTAAAGCATGGGCCGTATTATTGGAACTGCTCCACCGTGGATGATATTCTCGCAAACCAAGTTTATGTCGGCGATGCCGTATTGAATTACACCACGAAGATTTCCTACAAGAGCACTAAATACGCGATCAAACCGCGCGAGGAGTGGATCATTCATCCTGATTCCCATCCGCCGATTATCGACAGAAGCACTTGGGAGACGGTACAGCGCATACGAAGCGGAAAGCACCGGCACACGAAAATGGGCGACATGGGGCCGCTTAACGGCATGCTCTACTGCCATGACTGCGGCAAGAAGTTAAATCTGGCGCGGACGCCCGTTTGGAAACAATATCAATATTTTGTATGCGGTTCATACCGGCGGGATAAGGCGTGTACGAATCACAGCATCCGAACCGACGCCATTGAAAATCTCATACTTGACGCCCTGCGCCGCGTCGTCACTTGGGTGAACACCGACGAGGCGTCGTTTGTCGAATCAATCACCCAAGAGAACAAAAAAGAAACAGACCGTAATGTCAAAAAGGCGAAAGCCGATTTGAAAAAAATGCAAGCGCGGGTCACGGCGATTGACGCCATAGTCAAGGGCTTATACGAGGACAAAATCAGCGGGGGTATAACCCTTGACCGATTCGCCAAATTAAGCGCTGATTATGAAACCGAGCAATCCGGGCTTCAGGGCAAAATCAGCGAACTGCAGTCCCTGGTCGATAAAGTCAACGAGCAAGCATCTGGGGTTGATCAGTTTGTAAAAATCGCTCGAGCCTATAAGGAAGTGCCGGAGCTCACCGCCGAAATAGTCAGGCAATTTATCGAGCGGATTGAGGTTTGGCAAGCGAAAGTTGTAGACGGTACCAGAGATCAGCAAGTAGATGTTATATATAATCATGTGGGCAAGTTGGTATTGCCTCTGGCGGCAGGGAACGAGTAAAGACGGGCCTTGCCGGTTTTTTGGTGTGGAAGTTTTTATCCTTATTTGGTAAGCAATTCATTAATAACCGACTTAAACGGCATGATTTCGTTATCGCCGACGTCCGTGTCAATCGCGTCGTTTACGCAAATCAAACGCACATCGTGATTGCTGAAAAAAATCTCGGTATAATAGGCGACCATTGCGTTATTTCTGCCGAGGCGACTGAGGTCTTTACATAAAACAATTCCGATTTTCCCGGCTTCAATGTCGGCAATCATACGCTTGAACGAGGGCCGTTCGAAGGTTACGCCGCTGACCCCATCGTCAATATATTCCCCATAAATCACGAAATCGTGTTCATTCGCGTAGCGGGTCAACTGCTCGCGCTGGTTGCCGATGGAGTTGCTCTCCGCGTCCCCGCCGTCTTCGCGGGACAGCCTACAGTAAATTGCCGCCATAATATTCTGTAATTTCTTCATATAACCCATCCCAAAAAGAAAATTTCCGCAAGCGCAATCATCGTATGTTCGCTCTAAAATGCCGAGAAAGCAAGCATTTTAACCGTCTTGTGGGCTGGATATGGATGGGTTTATAATGTTATTTTGTGATTCGTGTAATTCCCGTAATACGCGTTGTGCGACTATTTCTTCTAATGACTTCGTCCCCGCGAAATATTCATGGACTGCATAAATGACCCCGCCAATCTCATGGGTGGAAATGTTATCCGGTTTCTTGCCTTTTGCAGATTGATCCGCTTCCATCATAAAAACCACTCCCAGACAACTTATGCGGGAGTAGTTGTACGATATGGCTGATATTTTTTCTCTATTTGAATAGCGACGGATAATTTGTGGCGGAGGCGGCGATATGCAACTGTACAAGCACAGCAGGGTATTATATGCTTGAGATGTGGAAGTAGAACAAAATGATCCATAAAAAGGGAAAAATCCTGCAGGAAAAAAATAGGCAGGCAAATTACGCGACGTACATGATTAACGTGGAAAAAACTCTGTAAAATCGCCATTCTTTCACATCTTCAGCTTAATTTGAGGCAATATTCGCTACCTTTTAGACATGCCGCAAACCCAGTAAAATAGCCAGTCCCACGTTATATGATCCCTATACCCAATTCTCCGGGTCGATATACGCCACACTGATTATGAAGGCGGGGCCTAAATACTGCAACAGTGAAAACTTCTTCCGGCGAAGGCGTCCGGGGTATTCGGCGGCGGGCGGCAGCGACAACGCGGAGCCAGAGCCTGCGGCGTTTTTTTCCGTTTGCAAATCTTTCACCTGGATCCATATAAACGCTGAACGATACCCGGCGTACACAAGCTGTCAGTCGGCGTTTACCTATGATTTTTAAAAGGCTATAATTCCACATTATACAAAATATGAAACAGCCGCAAAAAGGTTCAAGGACCCCATTGACGAAGAAAGAACGCCGGAACAACAACTCTTCGGCGGCGTTCTGTTTGGCGGATTCGCAGGCGTGGCGATAATATTCCTCGCATAATTTAAGAAACATAATAAAAATAGCTTATGCTGTCTCGGATATCAATCCCCTATGTCCTCGTTGCGGGCGCCCGGCGATTTACTGTTCCCGCCCGATCCTGCGCATGAATGCCGCCAGCTCGGCGCGGGTCAGCGCGCCGCGCGGGTCGATGACCCCGCCGCCTCTGCCGCTTACAATCCCCCGCGCATAGAGCAGTTTGCAGGCGCTCAGCTCCTCCGCGGTCATTTCATTCTGGTCGGGGAACGCGGCGGTCTCGTCCTTTAAGGCGGCGTCGGCCGCGGCCGCGTATTGCGGCAGCCTTGCCAAAACGGTCAGCATCTGCCCGCGCTCCACTTTGGCGTCCGCCGGGAGGTTTATGACACCTCCGAGAACCCCCGTGCTTTTCGCCCAGGCGACGGCCGCCGCGTGCCACGGGCCGCCCGGCGCGCTGTAGGGACCGAGGTCAGCCTTTTGTATGCGCGCCAGGGCCAGCGCTATCATCGCGGGGGTGGCCGGCGCGTTGGGTGCGAATATGGTCTGGTTTTCGCCGATCATGACGCCGTTTTGGTATACCCATTTTACGTCGTCATAGAACCAGTCCGTCCTATGTACGTCTATAAACGGCAGCCCGTCGGAGGGCGCCGCGTCAGCCTTCGGGGCGGGCGTTGGCCTGGGCGCGGGCGCGCCGGGCGTCTTGGGCTGGGAGATCTTCACGCTGGAAACCGCTGTACCGCCGCCCCCGGAACCCGTACCCGGCGGCTTCCCGGGCCTCCGCACGATACGAATCCTGAAATTTTCCGCCGACTGGCGGTCCCGAATATTGCCGTCCGCGTCCTTATCCTTGAATTCCGCGGAGATTGTGTGGTCGCCCGGGCCCAGGTCGAGCATGGTCTGCCCGTACACCGTTATGACGGTGGAGCCCGGGCTTATCGAATATTGCCCGCCCGCCGCCAGCGGGCCCATAACCTGCTTATTGCCGTCGATCCAAAGATCAATGAAGTTATTTATGTCGTCTTCAAGCCAGAATATCACGTCCGACGGGTCGGTGTCGTATACGTCCACCGTAAAGATGTCATTCGCGCTATCGTAAGCGCCTATATACTGAATAACTTTAATCTTATTAATGCCGATAATATCGGTAACGCCGCTGTCGTTGCTCACCGCGTTCAAACCCAATTGGTGCTGGGTTTGCTTCGGCTGGACAGTGATCCTGAAAGTGACCGCGTCGTCCGTGAAGGGGTATGTGGTGTTGCCGTCCGTCGCCCGGACCGTGACCGTGAAGGTTCCGGCCTCCGTCGGCGCGCCGTATATCTCGCCCAGTTGGCGTTTATCCTGCGGTATTTCCGGGTCTGTGCTGACGGCAATCCGCATGCCCCGCGGCAAAGCGCCGGCTAAAATCTCCAGCCCCGCGCCGGCGCTGGAGGCGAACCTGAACGAATACGGCAGGTCCACGTATCCGTCCGGGAGTACGTGAGTGACCGGCGAGGCAGTGCCCGGCTCGGACGGGTAATGCTCCAGGTCCTTCAGGAAGCTTGGCAGGATTGTGGGGAGGGGCTGGAAATTGGCGCCGTCATCGGCGGCGTATTCCGCTATATCGGATTCCGCGAAGCCGCGCAGCGTTATATTTGCGCTCAGGCCGCTGTTTTGGCTTATGCCGTTGTACGTCACGGTTCTCGGTACAAAGGCGTTCACATTGCCGGTTGCGCTGTTGCGGGTTACGCCCGCAAAGACGTTATCGGCGACAGACGCCGTACCCTGCTCGAACACTATTCTGTTAAGAGCGGGCATGGCGTTGAACGGGCCGACGCCTTTGTCCGCGCCGAACTCGCCGACCGATGGAGGCAGATTAATCGTTTGGATCGACGTGCCGGCGAACGCGCGCATGCCGATGCTTTCTACACCGCCGGGGATGACGACGCCCGTGATGCCGGAGCATCCGATGAAAGCGCCGTTGCCGATATGCGTCACGCCGTCCGGTATTTTGATACCCTTGAGTCTGGAACAGTAGCCGAAAGTATCGTCGCCGATAACCGTCACGTCCTTCGGGATGTTAACGCCCGTGAGGGCGTAACAGCAGTTGAAGGCGCCGCCGCCGATACTCGTCACGCTGTCCGGCAAGCCGACGTTCGCGAGGTTCCAGCATTGCGCGAAGACCGCGTCGCCGATGCTCTCCACGCCGTACGGGATCGTGATGTCCGTGAGGCCGCTGCAATAAACGAAGGCGGAGCCGCCGATACTCTTAACACTGGCCGGGATGCTGACGTCTTTAAGACCTGAGCAGTTGCTGAAAGCGGAGCCGCCGATTTTCTTAACGCCGTAAGGGATGTCAATGCCCGTTATATTTCTGCATCCGTCGAAAGCAGAATTGCCGATGCTCTTAACGCCCACCGGTATAACGATGCCCGTCATTGCGTACAGGCCGCTGAAGGCGCTGTCGCCGATATAGGCCGCGCCGTCTTCAATGACTGCGCTCGCGATGGGGCATCTGCCGAAGAAACGGCTGATGATATCAGTCACGCCGTTTCCGGTGACCGTCAGATCCGTGAGGTTGCCGCAATCGTCGAACGCGGTAAAGTAAGAGTTCCCATCGCTTTCATCAATTGCCGCGTCGCCCGGAAAAGCGGCCCGGGTCAAGCTTGCGCAGCCGAAGAAGGCCTTATCCCCGATGCTCGTTATGCTGCGCGGGATGGTGACGCTCGGCAGGCTTGAACAGCCGCTGAACGCATATGGGCCTATATGCGTCACGCCCTCCGGGATATCGATGCCCGTGAGGCCGGTGCAGCCGGAAAACGCGGAATCGCCGATGGCCTCCACGTTTTTCGGGATGGTTATATATGTCAAGCCGGAACAGCCCGAAAAAGTCCAGGGGCTGATGCCCGTGACGCCGTCCGGGATGGCGATGTCCGGGAGGCTTGCGCAGCCGGCGAACGCGCCTTCCCTGATATCGGTTACGTTTTCCAGGGCGTTGACGCTCTCAAGGCTCGAGCATTGAGCGAAGGTATAGTCATTGATAAACTTCACTTTTTTCGGGATGGTAATGCTCCTGAGGCCGGTGTAGTTGCAGAAGGCGGCGTCGCCGATGCTCTCCAAGCTGTCCGGTAAAGTGATATCGGTGACGCTCGGCAAGCCGCTGAAGGCGCTGGACGCATAGTCGCCAATTATCTCGGTCACGCCGTCCGCGATGGCTAAGTTTCTGAGGCTGGCGCATTCTTTGAAAGTCTCGCAGAATACGTACGCGATGACAGTTCCGGTGAGCGTTAAATCGGTGAGGCTGGTGCAGCCGGCGATGGCGGTTCTGCTTGCGGCGATGTCGCCCGGCATGGTGATGCCCGTGAGCCCTGAGCAGAACCAGAAAGCCGCGTCGCCGATGCTCCTCACGCTGTTCGGGATGGTTATGCTCGTCAGGCTTGAGCAATTGCTGAATGCATACTGGCCTATGCTATCCACGCCTTCCGGGATGGCGCTGACGGCAGGCTGCGCAGGCGGCGAATACGGGCTTGCGCCCGTCAAGTCTGCCGGGATGATAAAACTGAGGCCGGTGCAGTTGGCGAAGGCCGAATCGCCGATACGCTTCACGCTGCTCGGTATAACGACGCTTGTAATATTCGCCATACCGCTAAAGGCATTGTCGCCAATTTCAGTCACGCCGTATTGAATGACTATGCTGGTGAGCAAGGGAAATCCGGAAAAGGCTTGGCTGATTATATTCGTCACGGCATTGCCGGTGATTGTCACATCTGTGATGCTGCTTACTGACCATTTATCGAATACATAGGTTCCAACACTGGGCACATCACCGGGTAAAACGACGTGGGTCAAACTCCAGCAACCCCCGAAGGCAAAATCGCCAATACTCGTCACGCTGTTCGGGATGGTTATGCTCGTCAGGCTCGAGCAACCGCTGAATGCATTCGCGCCTATGCTCTCTACGCCTTCCGGGATGCCCTCTACGCCTTCCGTGGTGTAAATGCTCGCGAGGCCGGTGCAGTTGGCGAAGGCCGAATCGCCGATGCGCTTCACGCTGCCCGGTATAACGACGCTTGTAATATTCGCCATACCGTTAAAGGCATTGTCGCCAATTTCAGTCACGCCGTCTGCGATGACAATGCCGGTGAGCCCGGAACATCCGGAAAAGGCTTGGCCAATTGCATTCGTCACGGCATTGCCGGTGATTGTCACATCCTTAATGTTTGTTGAGCTGTCGAACGCGCCGGCTCCAACACTGGGCAAATCACCAGGTAAAACGACGTGAGTCAAACTTATACAGTAATAGAAGGCATTGTCGCCGATACTTGTTGCACTGCTCGAAATTGTGGCGTTTGTGAGGCTGATGCAGCTGTAAAAGGCGTAGCTGCCGATGCTCGTCACGCGTTCCGGGATTGTTACGCTCGCGAGGCCGGTACAGTGAAAAAAGGCGTAGCTGCCGATACTTGTCACGCTGTCCGGGATGGTGATGCTCGTGAATCCGGTGCAGTTACTGAAAGCGTAATTGCCTATGGTCGTCACGTTTTTAGGGATGGTTATACCTGTTAAGCCGTAACAGTTCCGGAAAGCCCCAAAGCCGATGCTGGTCACGCTGTCCGGGATTGTGACGCTTGTGAGGCCAGTACAGTCTTGAAAAAATTGCATACCAATACTCTCTATACCAACCGGGATTGTGACGCTTGTGAGGTTAGGGCAATTTTGGAAAGTACCGCCGCCGATGCTAGTTACACTGTCCGGAATTATAGCGCTCGCGAGATTGGTGCAGTTTTCGAAAACGGAATTACCGATACTCTTTACACTGTCTGGAATTGTGACGCTCGTGAGGCTATCACAATTGAGAAAAGCCCTGTCGCCAATGCTCGTTACACCAGCCGGTACCTGGAATGTGACGCTCGTTAGGCCGTTGCAGTTTTCAAAAACGGAATTGCCGATACTCTTTACACTGCCCGGAATCGTGACGCTCGTGAGGTTGGCGCAATTGCAGAAGGCACTGTCGCCAATGCTCGTCACACTGTCCGACATGGTGACGCTCGTGAGGCCGGTGCCGCCACCGTGATAGAAAGCTTCGGGACTTATAGACTTTACCGTTGTGTCAAACTCTGCGGAAAAGGGGCTGCCTGAGCTTATTCCAGCGCCGTTAAGCTGTACGCTGACATCCTCAAACCCAAGCGTCCCACTCCCATTCGTGTCCGTGAATATAACTAAAGGATCCGCAGCAGCGGCGCTCAACAGGGCGGCGGAAGGGGAAATATCCGCGCCGCCGGTATCCGCCGCGCCGTCCGGGGCATCTGCCGTGCCGTCCGGGATATCCGCCGCCGAAATGTCGCCGCCTGAGTCAATGCTGTCGGCGGTAGTCGCCGCGCCGGTGTCCGGAGCGGCGGGAAGGATGTCGTCCGGCCCCGTTTCCTCGTTAGCGGGCTGCTCGTCAAGCTGCCCGTCGGGCTGCTCGCCGGCCTCGTCCTGAACCGGCGTCCAGTTAGAATATGTACCGTTTTGCCCAGCCGTTTCGCCGGCGGACAGTTCGGTAAGCCGCCCGGCTGGCTGCCCGGCGGTTCCGTTTGGAACCGGCGCCGCGTCCGTACTGCTCGCCGTGAGCGCCGCGGGCGCCGCCGCGCCCAGATCCCCGGCCTGAACGCCGAACGCGGGCAGGTACCAAACCGCCATTGACACCGACAATAATACGCTGACCGCCCTTTTTGCCGCCGCCCTTTTTGCCGGCGTTTTCATAGACACTCCCTTGGACATTCCGCTCGCTCCTCTTCATATTTTCACTTCAAAAAATATACACGGATACAGGCATTTCCGCGCCCATGGCTCAAAATCAACCAGGCTTATATCCATAATAACATACCGGCATTAAATTTCAATATGACTTTCGTCACCTTTTTTATTGGGCGATTAATTTTTTGCCTCCTCCTTTTTCCGGCCCTCAGCCCGCAGCTCGTCTACGGAATACACGCGGCTCTGGCGCAGGACGCCCTGCGGGTAATCGAACACCAGGTTATTGCCGGAGATGTCGCACAGGCGGGGCAGGGAGGCGACGGGCTGGAACGCGGAATTCAGCAGTATGCCGAAATGATCGCCGTCGGTTGAGATATACTGGCTGACGATGTGCTCGCCCATTTGGGTTATGTACGTCAGATAGGCGTCCTTTTCGAGGTAAGCAAGTCTGCGGCCGTTTTTCAGGCTGTATACGGCGGGCGTGCCGTGCGCCGGGGAGATGACGGCGGCGGCATCCGTGAAGAAGGCCTCGGCCTCGCCGGGGACGGGGAAGGCGAAGAGTCTGCGGCCGTCCTGGTCATAGACCGCGCCGTTTGTTCCGTCGGAGGCCGCGAAGCGATAACCGCCGTCGGAAGTTTTGGCCGCGCCTATCAGCTTGCGCCCTTTGAGGAACGCGCTGTCGACGGTCATGCCGCAATACGCCGCGAATGTCTGACCGGAGCCGGTGTCCTTTGACCATATTTCCGCGCCGGTGTCTATATCTATCAGACGGAGCTTACCGGAGGAATCCAGCACGCTGACGCCGTAAGGGGCGTAAAATACCGAGCGCAGGCCCGTTTCCTCAAAGACCGGCGCGCCGTCCTCCCCGCCGTAGATCCGCAGCGCGTCCTTGTACATCACGGCCAGATTGCCGCTGGCCTTGCTGTACTGCTGGTCGCGGACATGCTCCGCGTCCGGGATTTGCTGTTCATGGAGCAGCGCGCCGTTTTTGTCGTACAGCCTAAAGCCCTGCCAGGAGAACAGCGTGAAGCGGCTGCCGTCCGCGCTGACACGCGCCTCGTTGTATTTGTATGCGGAATCATAGGAGAATATCTGCGCTTCCTCATGCCGCTCCAGCTTAAAGACCGTCATATCGGGCCTGTCCCGCCCGCCGACCACGGCGTAATCGCCGGAGATTAGCGTTATATCCGTGGGGTAATCCCGGTTATGGCGGGAGACCAGGCGGGCTTTATTGTCGAAAAACGCGCAGCCGCCCTTTAACGCCGCCAGCGTGTAGCCGCCGCCGACGGCGAAGCCGTTTACGTCCGAATCCGCGTAGGCGAGCTCTTTTTGACCGCCGTTTTCAGGATTCAGTTTTATCACGAGATTATCCGACGACACGAAGATGCCGCTTTCATCCGCGACTACGCCGAACGGCCTCTGCGAGTCAAAGCTGACCAGTTGTTTGAGATTCGCGGAATCTATCGCGGCAAATTCCGACGACTGCTCGCCGGAGCCGGAAAACGCCAGCACGTCCCCGGAAAACCCGCCTTCAAAGCGCGTGAAGCCCGACGGCCCGGAGATATCTATCTCATTCTCCGGGTCCTGTCTGTCGAATACCGTCAGCGAGCCGTCCGCGAAGCTGACCGCCAGGAAGCGCCCCTCGGCGGAGAGCGCCAATAGGTTGACGCGCGGGTTAGTGAAGGTGTCGTTGGCGGCCGTGCGCTGTTTCCTGCCGTTAAAGTCAACCTTGGCTTTGACGGCGCCCTGCGCGTCGTACAGCGTGGCGAAGGTGTCGTCCCGGTTTATAGCGGCGACAGCGCTGCTGTCGGCGGAGACCGCGACCGCAGTGGCCGGGGAGCCGCTCCAGAGCTTTGCGCCATTTGTCAGGTCGTAGGCGCAGAGGCCGTCAAGCCCGGCGCAGACTAACGTCGAATTATTGAGGAAACGTGCCTCGGCCAGCGCGGATTGAACCATGGGGAACTGGAATAAGATCCGGCCGCTCTCCAGGTCGATTACGGCGGTTTCATAAGCGTAAACGACAGCGGCGGTCTTGCCGTCCGGCGACAAACACGCCATTAAGGGCGCGGAGGGCAGTACGACCGAGCGGTACGGCTTGAAGCCGTCGGCCAGGTCGTATACGCCCAGGGCGTCGGCCAGGGATTTCTCGGATACGGCCGGGGCGGGCGGCGAAAACAGGCCGCCGCCCAACGCGCCCGGAGCCGCCAGAAGCGCCAGGTCCAGGGCCTTGGACACGTCGCCGCGTTCCAGGGCGTTCTGAGAGGCCGCGGCATTCGCGAACATGCCTTTTTCGGCCTCCATGCGTTTTAGCCCGGTGAACGCGGTCAGGCAGCCGGCGGCCAGCATCGCGGCCAGAGCCGCCGCGGTCACAGCGCGAAATCTCCTGTATCTCCGGGACCGCGGATCATTCCTGGCAATGCGCACAAACGCCTCCAGCATCTCATCCGCGGTCTGGAAGCGCTGCTCCTTATCCGGCGACATAGCCTTGTTGATGATCGCGGCGAGGCCGGGGCCGCAGTCCGCGGCCGACAGCGGAACCACGTCGGCGGCGTACAGCGCCGGCCTGCGGCCGGTCAGCAGGTGGTACAGGGTCGCCCCGAGCCCGTATATATCGGAGCGCGCGTCGAGCACGATCGTTTTCTTTGAACCGCCGGCGGAAGACGGGTAAGGATACCGTTTATCGGGGCCCCCGTTCATATCCATGTTTATATCAATAACTGCGGACACGGCCCGCCCGTCCGGCGTGACCCCGGTTTCCGCCATAGGCGGCGCCGGCGGGATGACCGTTTCGGCGTCTGAGTCACGGGAAGTCGTAGTCTTTGTGGCGGGGGCCTGTCCGCTCCCGCGCGCCGCGTCTCCGAACGAATAGTCCATTCCGTAGTGCTCCGGCGACGCGTACCCCTGGCTGCGCCCGACGGAGACCGCCCCGTCCTCCCCCAGCGCGAGTGCTATATTGAAATCTATGAGGCGTATACCGCCGTCTTCGGTGAGCATGATGTTGGCCGGCTTTATGTCGCTGTGCAAAATGCCGTACGGCGGACGGCCGTGCAGATAGACGAGGGCTTCCAGAACCTGCTTCGCCCATCCGACGACTTCCCGCGATGAAAACCGTTCGCCCCTTTTCAGCGGTTTATCAAAGCTTTCGCCGTCGATATAATCCATCACCGTATAGACGATGCCGTCTTCTATTACAAAATCATACACCTGCGGTATGTAAGCGTGATTCAGGTTTTTCAGCGTCTCCGCCTCGCGCCGGAGGGCCGTCATGGCCCGCTCCGATAACGGGCGCTTATCGGCCTTCAGCACGACGTCCTTGCCCAGCCGCATATGCCGTCCCAAATAGACAATTCCGCCGCCGCCGGAATCAATCTGGCGCGTGATCTCATATAATGAGGCAATGACCTCAGGCATAGTTATCCCTCCGCGAGCCGATTAAATAATACGGCTTCGATTTGCCGATCAAACCCGACGCCTTTAAAGCGGCGTCAGTTTCGGTTCTTGCGCACGGTTCTTTTTGGTGGGCGCGGCCGGCCGCTCTTTCCGTATTCGGCCTCCAACCGTTTTTTCAGCCTGCTCCCCATCAAAAAGAACGTCGGAACCGCGGCGGCCGCGGCAAGCAGCGCCGCGCCCGTCAGCGCCAGGCCCAAGTAGTAGATGCACTCACTGGATACAGCCATTTTATATACGCCCCCGTTCCAATAATGATTTTATGCCCCGCCAATAGATATACATATAATACCATAAAACGCAGGTTTTCAACACGCAATCGCCGGAAAAATGTGACGAAAGTCATATGCAAAATGTGACGAAAGTCATATTGTATTCCTCCGGGCTTCCATTTAGAATATTTATGCAGCGCAAAACGTGAAACCGGTAAAATAGCGGCCGCAAACAGACGGCCTCATAGCCGGGCCGGCAAACGGGAGGGATGGACAAATACAAGAACAGTTGAATTTTTAAGGAGGCGATAAAAAGGAACTGTAACTCACTATTGACACAGACGGCCAAGGGGTAAATCAATTAAAAGAATGGGGGATTCTGATATGGCAGATTTGAACACGCCGCCGCGCCGCGTATTCCGGCGCTGATTGCGAGGGGACGGAGGATTTTTACTCCCAGCGCCGGATCCTATGGGGACGGATTACAATTGAATAGCGGACGCATGTCGCAGAATCGGGAACTGATTTTGGCATCTTTGCGCCTCAATTGCGTCGCAAATCGCAAGGGCTGGGCAAGCTTGACAGTTGCATAAATCTTAATCAGCACGCCTGCCCAATATAGTAAGAATAAATTATAATCTTGGGGGAAATATATTATGAAAAAAATGAGAGGTTTAGCTGTTTTATTATCTTTTGTACTTGTTTTTGGCCTCATGACGGCTGTTCCCGTTTCTGCAAACACAACTAGCGGAAACTCTGTACGCGCGGTGCAATGTTTACTTTTGAACTACGGGTATAGTGTTGGCCCCACCGGTGTTGATGGATCTTTTGGAACAAATACTAAAAACGCCGTTATAGCGTATCAGAAATCAAGAGGATTAACACCAGATGGAGTAGTAGGCCCCAACACCTGGCCTATAATAACAGCCGGTATGACGCTGTATCAGGGTAACACTGCCAATTATTATTATGCTGTGAGAGCTGCGCAATATTTACTTATTAATGCTGGTTATAGTGTTGGCAGCACCGGTGCTGATGGATCTTTTGGAACAAATACTAAAAGCGCCGTTATAGCGTTTCAGAAAGCAAAAGGATTGACACCAGATGGAACAATAGGCCCCAATACCTGGGGGAAATTGTACGCTGGTATAGTAGTAGGTTAATACTAGCAAATAGGGACGGTTCTCATGTGTTCACGAGATGATGGGCGGGACCTGGCGCAGCTCATGGACGAGACCAAGGACATGCGCGGGGTCGCCGCGGAGATCGGCTTAAAGGGTGAGGACTGATCCGCCCTATGATTTGACAGCCCTGACGTACGTTGCGGGACGGTACCTTTGTGTTTGCAAATAACACAAAGGGACCGTCCCGCAATGCTGTCCTGCAAAGGCTGAAATAATGAACCTCTTGCCGAAACCGTTTGCCGAACCCGCTAAACAGTAGCTCCAAGGGATACGGCCGCATATAATGTAATAAGAATTTAAAACGGAGTTGGAAGGAAATGTTTAACTATTACAACAACCTGCGGAACAGCGCAAATTCATCCAAGCGGACGTATGCGCGGGCCCCCGTAACGGATTACGGCCCGAATCCGTTTGTGGCGGATATTAAAAAAGCCGCGCTTCACAACGCTACATTCCGCACCGCTCTGTGGACAGGAAGTCATCTGCAGCTTACGCTCATGTGTATTCCCCCGGGGGAGTGCATAGGGCTGGAAATGCACCCGGATGTAGACCAGTTCCTGTGTGTCGAGGACGGCCGGGGCCTGGTCCAAATGGGGGAAAGCAAGGACCATTTGAACTACAGGCAGCCTGCCTATGCCGATTACGCCATATTCATCCCGGCCGGCACATGGCACAATGTGACGAACACGGGCAACAAGCCCCTGAAGCTGTTTTCCGTCTATTCTCCGCCCAATCATCCGTGGGGAACAATACACCTGACAAAAGCGGATGCCGCCGAATAAACCCCATGGTCATCAATAAATCAAGCCGTCCGATTGAACGTCGGGCGGCTTTGCAATAGAGCACATAGGGACGGTTCTCATGTGTTCATAAATAATACACATAAGAACCGCCCCGCCGCCGATTAAAGTGCCTTTTAACAACGCACGCGCTTCCTGGCGACCGCCCGCTCCGCCGCCGCGGCGATATTGGCCGCCGTGAGGCCGTAATGCTCCTGCAAATAATCCTGCGGGCCGACCTGGCCGAACTCCTCAAAGACGCCGACGCGCTCAAAGGGCACGCCGCGCTCGGACGCGCATTCCGCCAGCAGCGCCGCGCCCACGGCGTCCGCGAGCCCGCCTATAACGTTGTGATTTTCCGCGGTGACTATGGCGCCGGTGGCCCTGGCCGATTCCGCGACGATCCGGGAATCCACGGGCTTGACCGTGAACATGTCCACGACCCTCGCGCTTATGCCCCGCGATTTTAATATATCGTGGGCCGCCATGGCCTCGCCGGTCATCAGGCCGCAGGCTATTATCGTGACATCTGCGCCCTCGCGCAGCACGTTGGCCCTGCCGATTTGGATATCGGCGTCGGCGGCGTATATGGCCTTGAACTGCTTGCGCGTGGAGCGCAGATAGGTCACGCCCGGCCTGTCCTTGACGGCGAACAGGAGCTTCCTGAACACGACGCCGTCGGAGGCGTCCAGCACGGTGGAGCCGGGGATGGCCCGCATCAGCGCCATATCCTCAAAGGGCATGTGCGTGCCGCCGTTATAGGCCGCCGTGACGCCCTCGTCCGAGCCGAAGATGCGCACCCCGTTGCGGCTGTACCCGATGGAGAGAAACACCTGGTCGTAGCAGCGCCTTGAGGCGAAGGGGCCGAAGGAGTGCACGTACGGCTTCTTGCCCGTCAGCGAGAGGCCCGCCGCGATGCCCATCATGTTGGCCTCGGCTACGCCGCAGTTGACCGCCTGCCGCGGGTTGGACCTCCAGAATTTCATCGTGCCCGATGAGTTCATCAGATCCGCGTCCAGATAGACGACGTCCTTGTCACAGGCCGCGAGCTCCGCGATGGTTGCGCCGAAGATATCCTTGTGGGTAACTTTTTCCAGGCTGCCGTCGTAGATAACTTTATCCGTCATATTTTCCATAATATTTTCCGTCATGCTCATATCTCCTCCCCCCGGCATTGTTCCAGCCCGGCGAGCTGTTTTTCCAATAATTCTATGGATTGGTCCGCGGCTTCCGCGGATATGTTTATATGGTGGTTCAGCTCGATAGCCTCGATGGCCGGTACCCCGCTGCCCTTGACGCTCCTCATCACGATGGCGCTGGGCGCGCCCTTCGCGGCCTTCGCCGCGGCGATGGCGCCGCTTATGGCCTCCACGTCGTTGCCCGCGACGGTCTGCGCGTGCCAGCCGAACGCGCCGAATTTCACGGCCAGATCGCCCATGTCGAGCACCTCCGCGGTCGCCCCGTCGAGCTGCTTCCCGTTCACGTCCACAAACATGATCAGGTTGTCCAGTTTGTGGAACGCGGCGAACGCGGCGGCCTCCCAGATCTGCCCCTCGTCGCATTCCCCGTCGCCGATGAACAGGTATGTGTAATTGGGCCGCTCATCCAGTTTGAAGCTCAGCGCGACGCCCACGGCCTGCGACGCCCCCTGCCCCAGGGAGCCCGTCGTGGCGTCGATGCCCGGCGTCAGGTTCCGGTCGCAGTGGCTGGGCAGCCGCGTGCCCGGGGTGTTCAGCGTGCCGAGCCACTCCAACGGGAAATAGCCCTTCAGAGCCAGCGTCGCGTACAGCGCCGGCCCCGCGTGCCCCTTTGACATGACGACCCAGTCCCGCCCGGGCCAGCCCGGGTTTTTGGGGTCAATGCGCAGCTCCACGCCGTAAAGCACGGCCAGCGCGTCCACCACCGACAGCGCGCCGCCGATATGGCCGAAGCCCCTCTGCTTGAATTCCTTCATCGACTCGATCCTGATCCGCAGCGCGAATTTCATCAGTTCGGTCTTTTGCGTTTTGTCCAAGTGCTCACCCGCTTTTTATTTTTTGAATTAATTTTGATTCAATTGTCTTGTTATCGTAACGGTTTGCGTGCCGGGATCCCAGCCCACTGTACAGCCCAATTCCTCCGCGATAAACCGCGCGGGCAGCATCGTCCGGCCATTTAAGATGAACGCCGGCGCGTCCAGCGCGATATCTGTCCCGTTTACCTCCGACGTTCCGCTCCCGATTTGCAGCTTGATTCGCAACCCTGTTGTATTGCCGCCGGTTACGATCAGTACGGTCCTGGTCACGGCGTCCCAGCCCACGTTGTAGTCCAATTCCTCCGCGATAAACCGCGCGGGCAGCATCGTCCGCCCGTTAAAAATGACCGGCGGCGCGTCCAGCGCGACGCTTTTGCCGTTCACATCCGCCTGATCGCTGCCGATTTGCAGCTTGATTACCGTTTGATTGTCCTGATTGCCGGCGATTGACGTCTGACTGCTCACGGTTGAAACCTGATTGCTTCTGTCCGGCAGCATCACATCGTCCATGATTTTTACCGGGATTAAGCTGTCAGTCGTTGTGCCATTGCCGAGCTTACCATTATTATTAAAACCCCAACCCCAAAGGCTGCCGTCGGTTTTTATGGCAAATGTTGTATATCTACTATCCATCGATACATACGCAACGTCATCCATTATTTTTACCGGGCTATTTTGATCGGCAACTGTACCGTCTCCAAGCAGTCCATAAGTATTTTTTCCCCATGCCCATAGGCTGCCGTCGGTTTTTATAGCCATAGTGGTAAAATAGCCATCTGTCGAAATTGTCGCAACATCATCCATTATCTTTACCGGACTATATTGATTCCCGGCAGTGCCGTCGCCTAAACCAGCAGAGTTACTTCCCCATGCCCATAGGCTGCCGTCGGTTTTTATGGCCATTGCTTTCATCTCGTCTGCGGATACCGATGCCACATCATCCATTATTTTTACCGGGCTAAGGCGGTTTGTGGTTGTACCGTCGCCGAGCTGACCAAAATCGTTATTCCCCCATGCCCATAGGCTGCCATCGGTTTTCTTAGCCATAGTGGAAAACCCGGCTTCCATGACGGCTTTGACACCGTCCATTATTTTTACCGGGCTAAGGCGGTCTGTGGTTGTACCGTCGCCAAGCTGACCAAAATCGTTATTCCCCCATGCCCATAGGCTGCCATCGGTTTTTATGGCTATAATATCATAATAATAGCTTATTGAAACAGTCGCAACCCCATCCATAATTTTTACGGGACTAAGCCGATTATCAGTTGTACCGTCGCCAAGCTGACCAAAGTAATTATCTCCCCATCCCCATAGGCTGCCATCGGTTTTTATAGCCATAGCACCGCCGCCGCCGCCCTTGACGAAAACTTCAACATCATTCATAATTTTTACGGGACTAAGCCGATTATCAGTTGTACCGTCGCCAAGCATGCCGTCATCGTTGTATCCCCATCCCCATAGGCTGCTGTCGGCTTTCGTAGCCATAGTAGAGAATCCAAATTTCGAGACGGCAGTGATATCGTCCATAATTTTTACAGGACTACGGCGATAGGTAGTTGTGCCGTCCCCAAGCCTTCCGTCATTATTGTATCCCCATCCCCATAGGCTGCTGTCGGTCTTTATTACCATAGTACAATTCAGATATTTGTTTGCCGTAACCGACGCCGCGTTATCCATTATTTTTACCGGTGTAAGCCTCTGTTTTGTTGTGCCGTCGCCAAGCTGACCATCATAGTTCGCTCCCCATCCCCATAGACTGCCGTCGGTTTTTATGGCCATCATATAATCATAGCCCGCCGAGATCGTCGCGGAAGTATCGTCCTCAGCACAAACCGTTTTGCTTGTCGCCTGCGCAAACCCCGCCGCGGTCACAGTCATCACCGCCGCGGCCAATATAATAGAAACTGCCTTTTTCATCTGCACACTCTCCATTTCAAAGTAAATTACAGTATATAGCAAACGTATTGACGCAGGTTGCGTGGAATAAAGCCGTTCGCGGTTTATGCGCTCAAACATAATATGGCGCAAACCGCCTGGATTGCTTCGCGCGTCAACCGAATCAAATTTTGAGTGCATGAGCGCTCGCAATGACAGATAAGACGCTCGCGATGAATAGGCGCTTCTCGCAATGGCGGACAATGCCACTCGCGACGGATAAGCGCTTCTCGCAATGGCGGACAATGCCGCTCGCGACGGATAAGCGCTTCTCGCAATGGCGGATAAGGTGCTAGTTACGGACAAGTAAGTGTTCCTCGCAGCGGCGGACAATGCCGCTCGTGACGGGCAAACACTCGCAATGGCGGGTAACGGAAGCGCGCCGCAATTCGTCATTGCGAGCGCTCATGCCTTAAGACTATTTAAACGTTAACGCGCGAAGCAATCCAGCCCGCCGGGCTCACGCTATACTGACAATAAATATACCATCCGCGGGTAACTATGTCAAACCGTTTTCAGGCGTTTATCAAGCGTATGTCATGTGTATGTCAAGCGTATGTCAAGCATCAGGCGTTTATCAGCCGCCCGACGTTGCGCGCAACCTCTTCCGGGGAGGGGGTCTGCCGCGCCGCGCCGGTGTCGATCGCGGCTTTGGCGACGGCGCGGGCCACGGCGGGGGCGACGCGCGGGTCGAAGGCCAGGGGTATCACGTAGCCGGGCCTCAGCTCCGCGGCGGAGACGAGGCCGGCTATGGCGCGGGCGGCGGCGAGCTTCATCTCCTCGCTGATGCGGCGGGCCTCCGTGTCCAGCGCGCCCCGGAAGACGCCAGGGAACGCCAGGACGTTGTTGACCTGGTTGGGGTAATCCGAGCGCCCCGTGCCCACGACCGCAGCGCCCGCCTCGATGGCCTCCTCCGGCATGATCTCCGGCACGGGGTTCGCCATGGCGAAGATTATGGCGTCTCTGGCCATGCTCTTCACCATCTGCGGGGTCACCGCGCCCGCTATGGACACGCCGATAAAGACGTCCGCGCCCGCGATGACGTCCGCGAGGCCGCCCCTTTGCCTTTCCCGGTTGGTCCTTTTGGCGATGGCGGTTTTATAGGCGTTCATGCCCTCGGCGCGCCCCTCGTAGATCGCGCCGGCGCTGTCGCACATGACGGCGTTCTCAAGCCCCATGCTCATCAGCAGCTTGACGATGGCCATGCCGGCGGCCCCCGCGCCGGATATGACGATCCGCGCGTCTTTGAGCCGCTTGCCGACGAGCTTCAGGCCGTTCAGAAGCCCCGCCATGGTGACTATGGCCGTGCCGTGCTGGTCGTCGTGGAATATGGGGATGCCGCAGAGTTCTTTCAGCCGTTCCTCTATCTCAAAGCAGTCCGGCGCGGCGATGTCCTCCAGGTTGACGCCCCCAAACGTGGGCTCCAGCAGCCTGACCGTCTCGACTATCTTGCCGTTGTCCCTGGTGTCGAGGCAGATCGGAAACGCGTCCACCCCCGCGAAGGACTTGAAGAGCACGCATTTGCCCTCCATCACGGGCAGCGCCGCGCGCGCGCCGATATCGCCCATGCCCAGCACGGCGGTGCCGTTTGTCACCACGGCCACCATGTTGCCCCTGTTCGTGTACCTGTTCAGATTGGAGGCGTCCTTTACGATCTCCAGGCAGGGCTCGGCCACGCCCGGGGAATACGCCAGGCTCAGATCCCTCGAATCCCTCACGGGGACCTTACTCCTCACGGATATCTTCCCGCGCGCGCTGAGATGGAGCCTCAGCGCGTCCTCCCTCAATCCCATGCGATCCGGCCTTTCATGTCAGCAAATATGTCAATAGCTCGCCACGACCTCTCCGAAATACAGATAATGGTAATCGCCGTCTCTATAGAACTGTTTTATCTCATCCGGCAGCTTTTCGCCGTACAGCCTGTCCCTGTAGATGATACGGCATTCGTAATAAGCGCCGCAGCCCTTGACTACGGGGCTCTTTACGGCCCTCGCACCGATGAATTCGACGACCTTGGATTTATCGAGCTCAGCGCCGGACCTGGAGCCACAGACGGCCAACTCCCGCGCGAGCGCGCCCAGCGGCACGCTCACCGTGAAGTCCTCCGCCACATCGATTATGTGCTTGGTGTAGCGCTGCGGGCGCACCAGCACCATAACCATCTCCCTGTTCCACATCTGGCCGAACATGCCCCATGATATGGTCATGACGTTGGTCTGGCCGCCGCCGGTCGTCGCGAGGAACGCGCCGTTTTCCGCGAAATAGGCGGTCATGCGGTCCAGCTTCATAAATTCCCTCATAATTTCACCACCTAATTCGCGACCGCGTAGTGCAGCTTCACCGTCACCTGGGCGGTTTTGAGCTTGGACGCCGTATCGAAGGCGCCGCCCGCGCTGTAGTCGTCGCCGGACGAGTTTTGCGCGGTGATCTGGAACACGCCGAGGCTGGAATCCAGCAACTGGCCAATACGGCTGTCCGAGTTCTGGGCGATCTGCTCTACGCGCGTCCTCGCGTTTTTGGTCGCGTCCGCGATCATATTGATCTTTAACTCGTCCAGCTTTGTATAATAATATTCGGGCGGGCTGGACAGGAACACGATGCCGGTGTCGATGAGCTTGGTCACGTCCCGGGACACGGCCTCGATTTTATCCACCTGGGCGGACTGTATCGTTACAGTCTGCGAGAGCGTATACCCGTCCTGCACGGTTGTCCTGGTCTGATTGCCCTGCGCGTCGGTCGTCACCTCGTCGCGGTAATTGTTCTGGATGTTGACCGATGAAAACACGATCTCCCCCGCCGAGACCGACTCGCCCTGCAAGTAAGAGGAGACGGCGTCGGCGTCGGCCTTTAACTTGCCGTAGGTGTCGCTCAGGGATTGCCCCGTGCGCGAAAAAGAACCGCGCCAGACGATCAGGTCCGAAGCGAAATTCTGGCTGGCCGAGCCCGTGACGGTGATTCCGCCCGCGCTGAACCTTTTAAACCCGATCAGCGCCTGAGAGGCCATTATAACGACTATGACCGCGGTGACGCAGATCAGCACCGTTATGACGATACTTTTAACAAAACCCATAAAATTTACCCCTTTTCATTTGATTTATTAAAGGATTTATTATACAGCTCTATCACTATCAGTTCCGGCGGGTTGAATACGCGCGGGATCCTTGTGGAACCGCGGGATAAGCCCCTGCTGACGACCATCCTCGTCGCGTTTACGGCGTATACGCCGCCCGTATATTTGGGGAAAAACCCCTGATCCGGCGCGTACAGGCCGCCATTGATGAACGGGACGCGCATCTGCCCGCCGTGCGCGTGGCCGGCCAGTATCAGGTCGCATTTGTAGGCCGATTCCTGCTCAAAGCGTTCCGGCCGGTGCGACAGCAGGATCGTGTATAGCTTCCCGTCGATATCGTCGAACGCGCCGTCGAGCTGCCTCTTGAAAGCGGCCTCACCGATATACGGGTCGTCAACGCCGCAGATATTTATGAGCTGCCCCCTCACACTGGCCGCCGCGTGCCCGCCCTCCAGAACGTGAACGCCGTATTCGCGGAAGATATCTTTTATGGCGCCGGCCTGGCCGCTCCAGAATTCGTGATTCCCCGTGACGTAATAGCAGCCGAACCTGTTCGCGATGCCCGCCAGCAGCTCTGTGACGCCGTCAAGCGGTATGACGTCGTCGGCGATATCGCCCGACATCAGGATCAGATCCGGGTTCTGCTCTGTGATCCTGGCGATCAGGCCCTCCTGACGCGCGCCGTAAACGTCGCTGTGCAGATCGGCCAGAAACGCGATCCGCACCGGTCCGTCGAGCTTATCGGTCCCGATTCTGTACTCCGTGACGGTGAGCCTGTTGTAAAAGGCGGCGTATAAGAATGAGCAGACGATGGCGCAAACCGCCGCAAAAACAATGATTTTCCGCTTATGTATCATTTTTTACGCCGTTAAAAGCCCCGATGTCCAGTTTTTCGGCCGCGAAGCCGCGCCCGAGCAAGCTCCCGCACAGTTTGCCGAAGGCGGGGGTCTCCTCGCTGACGTAGAATTTGTGTTCCGGCGCGGCCCCGGCGCGCAGCATGTTGTTCTCCAGCAGGTACGCCTTGATGGCGGCGGCGGCGTTCTCCGCCGGGTCGACGATATGTATGTCCCGCGCCCCGCCCAGGGCGCGCCTTATGCAGCCGTACAGCAGGGGGTAATGCGTGCAGCCCAGGATGAGCGTGTCGATGCCCTTGCCGGCAAACTCCCCCAGATATATCTCCGCGGTCATCCGCGCCACGGCATTGTCTGTCCAGCCCTCCTCCGCCAGGGGGGCAAACAGCGGGCACGCCTTTGAATACACCGCGATGCCCTCCCGCCTCTGCCTGAGCGCGCGTTCGTAGGCGCCGCTGCGCACCGTGGCCGCCGTGCCGATGACGCCGACGGCACCGCCGCGCGTGGCGCGGATACCCGCGTCCGCCCCCGGGGCGATCATCCCCAGAAGCGGCACGCCAAATTCCGCGGAAAGGGTTTCCAGGCCGCACGCGCAGGCCGTGTTGCAGGCGATGACGACCGCCTTCACATCCTTTGTCAGCAGGAAGCTGATGATCTGGCGGCTGAACTCCGTGACCGCCCGCGGGGATCTGGGGCCGTAAGGCGCGCGGGCCGTGTCCCCGAAGTATATTATCTCCTCATCCGGCAGCGCCCTCATTATCTCGGAGACGACGGTCAGCCCGCCGACGCCGGAATCAAAGACGCCGACCGCGCGGTTATCCATTGCCGGACGCCCCAATCGCGGCCCGCGCCGCGGCCCTCTTCAGCGCCAGCCCGATCAGCTTGTCGACGAGCTCCGCCTTGGGCAGGCCGCTCTCCTCCCACAGCATGGGGTACATGCTGGTCCCGGTGAACCCGGGGAACGTGTTGATCTCGTTGAAGATGACCCTGTTGCCGCCGTCGAGGAAGAAATCCACCCGCGCCAGGCCCCAGCCGTCCACCGCCCTGAATATCCTTTCGGCGGTTTTGCGGATATCGTCCTCGACGCCCGCGGGCAGTTCCGGGCGGGTAACGGCCAGGCAGCCCCCGTCGCTGTACTTGGCCTCGTAGTCATAGAATTCCCGCTGCGGGATGATCTCACCCACGCGGGAAACGGACACGTCCCCGCCGCCGCCCAGCACGGAAACCTCCAGCTCGCGCCCGGCGACGGCCTTTTCAATCACTATCTTGGTGTCGTATTTCAAGGCCTCGGCGGCGGCGGCGGCGAGCTCCTTTTTGTTGTTCGCCTTTGATATGCCGTAGGAAGAGCCGGCCCCGGCGGGCTTCACAAAACACGGGTAGCCCAGCTTTACGGCGGCCCCGCGCAAAGCGCCCGCGCTTATATCCTCCGCTTTCAGGCAGACGTACGGCGTCTGGGTGATCTTGAGGCTCTTCGCGATCAGCTTTGTAAAGGATTTGTCCATGCAAACGGCCGAGGCCAGCACGCCGCAGCCCACGTACGGGATGCCCGCCAGCTCGAACAGGCCCTGGATCGTGCCGTCCTCGCCGTTGGCGCCGTGCAGGACGGGGAAGGCGGCGTCCACGAGCACGCGCTTTACCTTCGCCCCGACGATCCGCAGCAGCGAGCCGCCTTTTTCCGGGCTGAGGACGGCGGGCGTCCCCATGCGCTCCCAGTTTATGTTCTTGACGCTGTCCAACTGTCCGTCGTACAACAGCCATTTGCCGTCTCTCGCGATGTATACCGGTATGATATTGTAACGTTCCGGGGACATGCTCCCGATGACCGTCGCGGCGGAGGCCAGGGAGACCTCATGTTCCGGCGATACCCCGCCGAAAATCACGGCGACATTGAGCTTATGCATTTACACAACTCCTCAAACATTGTATGCTGCTATATTATGTTGCTGATATCCATATGGGCAATACCAATTCCAATTTGAATGGTCCCGATTTGAATGGTCTATAAGTCCGCGGGCGTTATTTTCGCGCCAGCCATATATCGATAACGGCCATGAGCTGCATGGACCGCATAAATTCAAGGCCCCCGCCGTCCTGCCCGGCAAGCGCCTCCGAAATATCCGGCAGAATATCCCGCGCGGAAATAAAGCCTTCGTTGTAGAGCTCAAAAAACGCGTCCACCTCGCCGGAAACCGCGGCCATGTCATCGAGCGACGGCAGCCGGGATAAAAACAGGGCCTTGATGCGCTCAAGGGAATGGCACCGCTTCAGATCCGTTATGATCTTCAGCAGCATGACGTGCTGGCGCGTATAGCGCTTTTTTTCATCCGCCGGCGGCAGGAGGCCGATTTTAACGTAGTTCTGTATCGTCGTCTTGGCGATGCGGATGCCGTGGCGCTCAAAATAGGCGACGACCTGCGATACGCTGAAAGACCCGTAATTGCGCAAATCTTTAAGCCCGTCGGACAACTGAGCGTCAGGCGGCGGCCCGTCAGAAAAACCGTCAGACATATTCAAACACCCGTGTGCCCGAAGCCGCCGCAGCCGCGCTCCGTCCCGCAGGTTTCCTCAAACTCGCGGACGGTGCCGAGCTCATTGAGCCGCGCGCGCTCCACCTTGCAAAACACCATCTGGGCTATCCTCATGCCGCGCGTCACCGCGAACGGCCGCCGGCCGAAATTGACCGCTATCACGCTTATCTCGCCGCGGTAGTCCGCGTCGATCGTTCCCGGCGCGTTCAGGAGGGTTACGCCGTGTTTTAGGGCCAGGCCGCTCCTGGGGCGTATCTGCGCCTCGTAGCCGTCCGGGAGCGATATGCGGATGCCCGTCGGGATAAGGGAGAAACGTCCGGGCCGGATGACGACGCTCTCAGTGACCGCGGCACAGAGATCCATCCCGGAGGCGCCGCCGCTCATATAGGCCGGCATGGGCAGGTCCTCCGCGCCGGGGAGGCGGACTATGCTCACGGCGATGCCCACCCCGGGGCCTCCCGCGCCCGGCGTCACTTTATATCGCCGCCGTCCGCGTTCCCGACGACGGCCAGGCTCATGCTCCCCTCCGTGAAGAGGCGCCCGGCGAGGTTATAGACGTCGTCCAGGCTGACTATGTCTATGCGCTCTATGGTCTCGCCCGGGGGTATGATGCGGCCGTGCACCAGTATATTGCGCGCGGCGCTACTCATGCGCCCGTATGTGCTCTCCTGGCCCATGAGGTAATTGCTTTTGAGCTGCTCTTTTGTGCGCGCGAGCTGGGCGGCGTCTATCCTCTCCGCGAAGATCCGCTTTATCTCCCCGTCTATCAGCTCCAGCACGAGGCCCGTGTTTTCCGGGCTCAGGGCCGCGTAAATGGAGTAAAGGCCGGTATCCTTAAAGGTGATGTTGCTCGCGTATACGGAGTACGCCAGCGCGGCCTCCTCCCGTATCCTCTGGAACAGCCGGCTGCTCATGCCGCCGCCGAATATGGTGTTGAACAGGGCCATGGGGTAAAAATCCCTGTCGACGGCGTTTATGCCGGGGTAAGCCGCCAATATGTGCGTCTGCTCAATGTCCTTGTGCTTGACGACGCGGCACGGCTTATAGACCGGGGCCGCGGTCTCCTCAGGTATGGCGGGCGCGCCGGGGCCGCCGGAATAGCCGAAGTCGCCGAGATAGCGCTCCAAAAGGGCCAGCATCTCCCCGGTTTCAAAATTGCCAGCCGCGGTTACCAGCGTCCGCCCGGGGACATAATGGCTTTTGACATAGCTCATGAGGACATCCCGCGTGAAGCCCGTGATGACCGCCTTTTCGCCCAGGATGGTCATCCCCAGCGGGTTGCCGCCCCACACGGAGGCCTGGAGCACGTCGTGGACGAGATCGTCCGGCGTGTCCTCATACATATTGATTTCCTCGACGATGACATGCGCTTCCTTGTCGATATCCTCCTGGGAGAAAGCGGAGTCCAGAAACATGTCGGCCAGTATGTCGAGCCCGATCTCCAGATGGCTCTTGAGCACGCGTATATGGAAGCACGTGTATTCCTTTGAGGTGTACGCGTTGATCTGCCCGCCGATGGCGTCGAACTCGTCCGCTATCTGAAACGCCGTCCGCCTGCGCGTGCCCTTGAACATCATATGTTCGATAAAGTGCGATATCCCGTTGTTCTCCGGCTTTTCATGGCGGGAGCCGTTCTCCACCCATAACCCCAGCGCAACGCTGGAAAAGCCCGGCATGGGGGAGAGCCCGACGCGCAAACCGTTTTTTAATCTGTATAAACCCTCGCTATATGAACCCTCAGCCAAAGCTGTCACCCGCAAATATTGTATTGTGTTATCGAAATGCGCGAACGATAAAATTAAAGCTGAAATTAAAGCTGAAATTAATTATGAAGTCAAACTGTCTGGAATCTGCGCGTTCAAATATAATTTAACGTGAGCCCGGCGGATTTTCGGTCCGCCGCCTCCGCGCGGCACTCTGTAGGGGCGGACGACCCTGTCTGCCCGCACCTATACCGATAATATCAAAAAATCCGAATCAGATATTGGGGCGCTGCTTTGAACGTTAAACAAATCAGTAGTTATTGAAAATACTAGACCTGTTCCGAAACCTGTAGGGGCAGAGCTTGTCTCTGCCCTGGACAGGGGCAAACACGAGGTTTGCCCCTACAACAAATCGAGGTTTCAAAACACCTCTACTCAGTTCGGCGGGCGGACAGGGTCGTCCGCCCCTACGGTAAGCGAATCCTTGACTTCACTGAATTTGCCGAATAAAATTCCGCCTAATGTGCGTCAATTCAAGGAAACGCCGCCGTTTATTGATGCCGTAGGGGCGGACGACCCTGTCCGCCCGCTTCCGGCAAACGGCGCAAACAGGCGGCCGCGGCTCTTACGTGATTATTTGTAAAGCATAAAGGCCGCGAGCGGGCAGCGAAGCCCGTCCCCACCGTATCGTCCGGCGGTAATAAGGAGACGGCGGAATTTGTCTTTGCCCGGAACGCGGGCAGACACAAGGTCTGCCCCTACAGCGCTCTGCAAAATTCTGCCAGATACAACATTGCGGTCCGCGGCGCAATACTCGTATAATTCATAACGCCTGGGCGGGGTTTTCCGGCCTTCGGTCTCCAGACAATAAAGCAACCCGGGGAACCGGGGTTTACCGCCATTCCGGATTGCTGACCGCTCCGCCCTCGGGCGGCGAATATGATCAATAGACCTGTTCCGAAACCTGTAGGGGCAGAGCTTGTCTCTGCCCTGGACAGGGGCAAACACGAGGTCTGCCCCTACTATTTCATCCGGCGATAAAATGTAGCAGGGGCGGAGCTTGTCTCCGTCCGGTCTGCGGGCAGACACGAGGTCTGCCCGTACAGCCTTCTATAAAATCTTGCCGGATGTAACACTGCAATAAATCGGGGTTTCAGAACACATCTGCTCAGTTCGGCGGGCGGACAGGGTCGTCCGCCCCTACAATAAGTTATCGCGGGCTTTTAACGTCAGTTCTTTTTTGAGGCCGGCGGCAGCGCCGCTTTCCTTGAGAGGTTGATGCGGCCCTGGTCGTCGATTTCCGTGACCTTGACGCTCACGATATCCCCCACCTTGACTACGTCCTCCACCGTCTTGACGCGCTCGTGCGCGAGCTGGGAGATGTGGATGAGCCCCTCCTTTTCCGGGGCTATCTCCACAAACGCGCCGAAATTCAAGAGGCGCGTGACCTTGCCGGTGTATATTTTGCCCACTTCCGGCGGGTTGACTATGGCCAGGATGGTATCGACGGCGCGCTGTATGCTCTCCGACGTCTTGCCGACGATGAAGATGCGCCCGTCGTCCTCGGTGTCGATCTTATCGACCCCGGAATCCTCCATGATGCGCTTGATGACCTTGCCGCGGGAGCCGATGACCTCCGCGATCTTGTCGACATCGATCTGGACAAAGCCGATCTTGGGCGCGTATTGGGAGAGCTCCGCGCGCGGTTTGTCTATGCAGGCCGCCATGACCCCGTCCAATATGACGACGCGCCCGCGGTACGTCTCATCCAGCGCGCTTCTGATGATCTGCGGGGTGAGGCCGTCGATCTTGATGTCCATCTGGATCGCGGTGATGCCCTTGTGGGTGCCGGCGACCTTGAAATCCATATCGCCGAAGAAGTCCTCAAGGCCCTGCAAGTCCATCAGCAGGACGAACTCGTCGTCCGCGCCGCCCGTCACGAGCCCGACGGATATGCCCGCCACCGGGCATTTTATGGGCACGCCGGCGGCCATGAGGGACAGGGAACTGCCGCAGACGCTGGCCTGCGACGTTGAGCCGTTGGAGCTCAAGACCTCCGAGACGAGGCGGATCGCGTATGGGAAGCTCATCTCGTCCGGCAGGACGGGGAGCAGGGCGCGCTCCGCCAGCGCGCCGTGGCCGATTTCCCGGCGCCCGGGGCCCCTTGAGGGCTTGGTCTCGCCGACGGAATAGCTGGGGAAATTATAGTGGTGCATATACCGCTTGTATTCCTCGGTAGGGTCGATGCCGTCGAGCTGCTGCGCCTCGCTGACGGAGCCCAGCGTGGCCACGGTGAGCACCTGCGTCTGCCCGCGTTTAAAGAGCGCGGAGCCGTGCGTCCTCGACAGGACGTCCACCTCCGCCGAAAGCGGGCGAATCTCGTCCATTTTTCTGCCGTCCGGGCGCTTGTGGTCTTTCAGGATCATGCGGCGGACGGTCTCCTTCTCAAATTTGTATATGGCGTCCCCAATGAGCGCGGAAGCCCCCGCCTCGTCGTATCTGCCGGCAAATTCGTCCCCGGTGAGCCTCGGGGTCAGGGCCGTTTTGGCCTCGTCCGTGAGGGCGCTTATCTTGGCGTCGCGCTCCTGCTTCATGTCCGTGAACACGGCCTCCTCCATGCGCGCGTCCGTGACAAAGCCCTTGACGAGCTCATACGCGTCCGCCGGGACGCTCTGTTCCGTATAGGCGGATTTCGCCTTGCCGACTTCCGCGACGATGCCCTCTATAAAACCGACGACCTTGCGGTTCTCATCGTTGGCGTACATGATGGCGTTGAACATGGTGTCGTTGTCGACCTCGTCCGCGCCGGCCTCGATCATCATGACCTTGTGCTTTGTGGAGGCCACGGTCAGCGACAGCTTGCTCACGGCCCTCTGCGCGGCGTTGGGGTTCAGGACGTACTGGCCGTCCACCAGGCCGATGTTGACCGCGCCGATGGGCCCTTTAAACGGTATGTCCGATATGGAGAGCGCGATGGACGCGCCTATCATCGCAGCTATCTCCGGCGAGCAGTCCTGATCCACGGACAGCACAGTGGCGACGACCGAGACGTCGTTGCGGAAATCCTTGGGGAACAGCGGGCGGATGGGCCTGTCGATGAGGCGGGAAGTCAGCACCGCCTTTTCGGAAGGGCGCCCCTCCCGGCGTATGAAGCCGCCCGGGATCTTGCCCACGGCGTACAGCTTCTCCTCATAGTCTATACTGAGCGGGAAGAAATCTATGCCCTCGCGCGGTTTTTCAGAGACGACCGCGGCGACAACCAGCGCCGTCTCGCCGTAGCGGATGAGCGCAGACCCGTTCGCGAGTTCGGCCACGCGGCCTATTTCGGCGGAAAACGGTCTCCCCCCCAAGTCCATTGAAAATGTTTTGTACATATACTGCTCCTTTTTATTATGATTTTGTCTTTGGCCGTCAGGGCGGCTGGCGCGCCGGCCCCGGTTCCGGGTTATATTTCAGATTACAGATTACAGAGTATAGATTATATAGAAATAATGAGCGGAATTGACCGCTCATATACGTAAAACGCGAAATAACTACTTTCTTAAGTTCAACTCCGCGATGAGCTCACGATATTTGACCACATCGCGCTCTTTGATGTAGTTCAAAAGGCCCTTCCTGTGGCCCACCATCTTCAGCAGGCCCCTGCGCGAGTGAAAGTCCTTTTTATGGACCTTCAGATGCTCCGTGAGGTGATTTATGCGCTCCGTCAAAAGGGCCACCTGCACCTCCGGGGAGCCCGTGTCCTTTTCCGTCCTGCCAAATTTTTGAAAAATAGCCGTTTTTTCCATCATGATACGTTCCTCCGAAAATTTTTTGCGGCCTTTGCCGGTCCCGCTTTGTTGATCCCGTGCGCGGCGCGTGGGTTGGAGAAGCCGCGTGCGACGCGCAGGATAAAAGTACATTCGTTATACTAACACATATCCCGCGGCTTTTCAAGAGCGAAATTAACGAAATTGAACGAAATCAGCGAAATTGTAATTATGTCAATCCTCATCAAAGGCAACCTCTGTAAATCCGTCATTGCGAAGAGCGGAGCGACGAAGCAATCCAGTAAGTCCCGGTTTATGCGTATACCGGATTGTAGAAGGCTTAACCGCGTATATCGGATTATTGTAGGGCGGGGGCTCCGCTCCATATGCACTAATTTAATTTTAACTAATCCGTCATTGCGAGGAGCGAAGCGACGAAGCAATCCATAAAAACCTTGGTTTCATCATGTTTCTGGATTGCTTCGCTTCGCTCGC
>Ga0209629_10000138_pt1 | contig 33963 bp, 18 predicted proteins | sample TergutCu122P5_FD_187286 | JGI IMG/M metagenome (GOLD analysis project Ga0209629, IMG submission 187286) | Cubitermes ugandensis P5 segment gut microbial communities from Kakamega Forest, Kenya - Cu122 P5 (SPAdes) (version 2) | ecosystem: Host-associated > Arthropoda: Insects > Digestive system...
CCCTGTATGCCTATTGGGGCGACTATAATATGTTGGATTTTTTTGGGATTCATCTTCTTACAGGTCAAAATTTCAAATCCGATGAACGGCAGTTCGGCGGTATTATCATCAATCGTGAATTGGCCGGTCAATTAGGCTGGGAAGATATACTCGGGCGATCCCTACCGATGTTCAACGGCCCGAAAGAAATTATCGGCGAAATGAATAACATCAATTTTCAAAGCCTTCATGAACCCATAGGTCCGATGGCTGTTTTCTATTTATTGGATGATGTTGATTATCTTTATGTAAAAACTGTTCCGGGAAAAACAGGCGCAGCGATAACTGCCGTAGAGAATATCTGGAAACGCTACAACGATGGTTATCCATTCGAAGTCCACTTTTTCGACCGGGAATTTGACAGGATGTACCAATCGGATATCCGTACCGGCAAACTTTTCACTGCTTTTGCTATTGTCGCCATCATGATTTCCTGCCTTGGCCTTTTTGGTTTAGTAACCTATACCGCCGAAACCAAAACAAAAGAGATCGGCATCCGAAAAGTGCTGGGCGCTCGTGTCAGCAATATCGTGAATATACTCTCGAAAGAATTTTTGATATTGGTCGGCATCGCCTTGCTGATTGCTTTTCCGTTGGCTTATTATTGGATTGATAAAATGTTCCGGGATTATGCCTATCATATCCGCATCGGATGGTGGATGTTTGCACTTGCAGGAATTATAACGATAATATTAACATTAATAACCGTAGGTTGGCAAGCGATTAAAGCGGCAACCGCCAATCCGGTGAAGGCGATAAAATCAGAATAAAATAATAATATATGAACACTTTATTACAAACAAAGCATCTCACCAAATGGGTGGACGGCGGCAGCGGACGGATTTTCCTGCTGCGTGATGTGAATCTGTCTGTTGAGCAGGGAGAATTTGTGTCGATTATGGGACCATCGGGTTCCGGGAAAACTACATTGCTCAATGTGCTGGGAATGCTCGATACCTTCAACGAAGGCGAGTACGACTTTATGGGACAGCCGGTGCAGACGCTCAAAGAACGGCAACGCTCCGACCTCCACAAGTACAACATCGGTTTTATCTTTCAGGCATATCACCTGATTGACGAACTCACAGTAACCGAAAACATTGAGACGCCCTTGCGTTACCGCTCCATGAAACAGAGCGAACGACAGGCTGCCGTTGCCGATACGCTCGATCGGTTTAATATTGTGGGCAAGAAAGACTTGTTTCCACCACAACTTTCCGGCGGACAGCAGCAATTGGTTGGAATTGCCCGTGCGCTTATCGTCAAACCGAAACTACTTTTAGCCGACGAACCGACGGGAAATCTCAATTCCAAACAAGGCGAGGAAATAATGGAACTGTTCAAAAAACTCAACAAAGAAGACGGAGTAACGATTATTCAGGTAACTCACTCCGAAAAGAATGCCGCTTATGGAAACCGGATTATTCATCTGCTGGATGGGATGATACAAAAAACTAATAACTGAATAACTGAATGACTGAAATTCATAACTCATAACTCATAACTCATAACTCATAACTCATTATGTTTTACAATCTAAAAATCATCTTGCGCAATTTGCGCCGCGGCGGAATCTATTCCGTCATCAACATCGGTGGTTTAGCCATTGGCATGGCTGCCGCCGGCATCATCATGCTGTGGGTATATCAGCAATGGAGTTACGACCGGTTTCACGCTAAAGGCAAATATCTTTACAAGGTGTGGTGTTATGACGAGACGAACGAAAACTTTTCGAATGTCTCTTATTCAATCGGGCCGAGTCTTTTGGCTGACTATGCAGGTTTTGCCAAAATGTCACGTTATTCTGAATCTGAAACTTCAATCACAATCAATCGGGAAGATAACGTTTCAATAAGAAATAATTTCAATGTTGTTGTCTCATCCGTCGACACAAGTTTTCTGAATATATTCAGTTTTCCTTTACTTGAAGGAAATCCTTCTACGGCGCTAAGCGATCCGAATTCGATGGTCATCACTCAAAGCGCTGCCCGCCGTATATTCGGGGATGAAGATCCGATGGGTAAAACATTTTTGGCATTTGATGTTCTTCATTTTAAGGTGACGGGTATCTTAGCCGATTTGCCTGCCAATACAGATTTCAAGTTCGAGATATTAGTCCCCTACAATCGAGGAAAACCGGATGAATCATGGAGCTATCCTTCCGGTAATACCAGTTTCGGTAACCGAACTTATGTGGAATTATCTCCCGGAGTCGATGTGAAAGCGGTAGGCGCTTCCATTCGCGATATTGTTGCAAAGCACACCGATGGCCGGGTAACTACCGAAACTTATCTGCAACCGATATCCCAATGGCATCTATACAACAGGGTTGAACGCGGAGTCTCTGCAGGTGGACGTATTGAAACCATACGTATTTTCGCATTGATCGGATTGCTTATTTTGGTGATTGCCTGCATCAATTTTATGAACCTGGTTACCGCTCAAAGCGCTAAATATGCCAAAGAAATAGGCGTTCGGAAAGTGATTGGCGCGCGTCGTCCTTCGCTGATATTTCGTTTTATGGGCGAATCTACATTAGTTGCCGCCATAGCAGGCGGATGTGCATTGTTAATGGTTTCGATTTGTTTGCCGTATTTCAATGCCATTGTGGGCGAAAAACTCAGTCTGAATCTCGGTTCCGGCATATTTTGGATAGCATGGGCGTTTTTTGTCCTGATTACCGGTATTATAGCGGGAAGCTATCCGTCATTTTATCTTTCGTCATCTCTCCCTCTGAAAGTGCTGAAATGTAACTCCAAAATTGGAAGCGGAAGCGTAACACCACGTAAAGCGCTCATTGTAATGCAATTTACTTTCGCTGCCATTCTGATTGCTTCTACCTTAGTGATACACCGCCAATTACAGCATGCCAAAACGCGCAATATTGGTTATAATAAGGAACGATTAGTGAGTTTCCAACTTTATGACGAAAATAGAAATACCAAGGAACTTATCCGTCGTGAATTGCTTGACACAGGCGTTGCCGAATCGGTATCCATTAACTTTGCATCCATGTTTGAAAGTGAAAACAAGCGAACGGATCATTTGCGATGGAGCGGTAAGGACCCCGAAAACCCAATCACTTTCGAGCGCAACTATGCCGAAGCCGACTGGGCAAAAACTACCGGAGTGCAAATCATACAAGGGCGCGACATTGATATATATACTTATCCTACCGATTCCACAGCCATGTTGCTCAACGAAACTGCCGTAAAAGTCATGGGATTCAATGATCCTATCGGCGAGATCATCTATGAATGGGACACTCCGTATCATGTAGTGGGTGTCGTTAAGGATTTTGTGCTCGAATCGCCATACGATCCGGTGACTCCTATGATCATCGGCGGCCCTGCCAACAACTGGCTCAACAACATGAATGTCAAATTGAGCGCTCATGGCAATTTTTCGGAAAATTTAGAACGGCTGGATCAAATTTACAAGAAATATAATCCCGGAAACCCTATCCGTTACAAAATAGTAGAAGATATGTATGCCAAGCGTTTTGATAAGGAACAGCGTATGGTTTCTTTAGTGAGTTGGTTTGCGGCTCTGTCGGTATTTATTTCCTGTCTCGGACTGTTTGGTTTGTCGGCTTACATGGCAGAAAGCCGGCGCAAGGAAATCGGGATACGCAAAGTGTTGGGCGCTTCCATACTTAATATCTCTTCTTTACTGTCGAAAGAGTTTTTGATTTTGGTGACAATATCATTACTTATTGCCTTGCCTGTGGCATGGTGGGCAATGGATCAATGGCTGTCGGGGTATGCCTATCGCACGAACGTTCCTTGGTGGCTTTTGGTCTCCGTAGCAGCTTTGACCATAGGTATCGCCTTGGTTACAGTAAGTTTTCAAGCTGTCAAAGCGGCAACCGCCAATCCGGTGAAGGCGATAAAGACGGAATAATTATTTATTTAAGTCCAGAATGACAATGTCAACATCTTTGATTTTCTTAAAATCATTATCCGCTGTTACAAGTGGAAGATTGAAACTTTTAGCTGTAGCGGCTATAATGGCGTCTGAAGCTTTGAGTTTATATTTTTGTTTTAGGAATATAGCTATTTCTTTTATAGTATCGTCTAAATTAATAATTTTAAAACCATTTAATAAATCAAGTATATCACTTTCTTCACGCTTAGTAATACCCTTCTTTCCCAATAATTCAATTTCTGATATTACTGAAATGCCGGGTGAGCAAAGTAAAAGACCATCTACCACACGATGTCCTTCAAAAGCGTATATGAAGACATTGGTGTCCACAAAGAAATCAATCTCATTTGCCGCGAGCCTCTTTCTGATATTCCAATCCATCAATACCACGTATCAGTTTGCCATAGATATCGGCAAGGGTTTTCTTTTTCCTTTTATTCTCTCTATTCTTGTTTTTTTCCTTTATTTTTTCAAGAAGTTCAACAAGATCATCTCCGTCTTTCAATTCATAAACCATTGTTCTAATTTTTTCACAAAGATAAATAATTTATTCTATAACACAAAAATAATATTTTTATATGAACCTATTACAAACAAAGCATCTCACCAAATGGGTGGATGGCGGCAGCGGACGGATTTTCCTGCTGCGCGATGTGAATCTGTCTGTTGAGCAGGGAGAATTTGTGTCAATTATGGGACCGTCGGGTTCCGGAAAAACAACCTTGCTCAATGTGCTGGGAATGCTCGATACCTTCAACGAAGGTGAGTATGACTTTATGGGACAGCCTGTGCAGACGCTCAAAGAACGACAATCTCTCGTTGCCGATATGCTCGACCGGTATCCAAGTAACTCACTCCGAAAAGAATGCAGCCTACGGAAACCGGATTATTCATTTGCTGGACGGGATGATACAAAAGTCGAATATTTCATAATTCATAACTCATAATTAATAACTCATAATTAATAACTCATAACTCATTATGTTTTACCAACTAAAGATTACATTACGAAACCTTCGGCGCGGAGGAATATATTCCGTTATCAACATTGCAGGTTTAACAATTGGTATGGCTGCCGCTATTTTGATTCTTGCATGGATTTACCACCAATGGTCCTATGATCGTTTTCATTCCAAAGCGAAACAACTTTATGTTGTATATAACCGCGGTACATTTGACGGCGCTTTGTTGTGTTGGTGCTCGACGCCGTTTCCTATGGGACCAACCCTTAAATCGGATTATCCTGATATCTCCGGGACTGCAAGAATTATGGATGATGAGTTGCTTTTTTCAAACGATGACAAAAAAATCAAATTTCAAACCGTCTACACCGACCCTGATTTCTTAAATATGTTTGATTTTCCTTTATTACAAGGAAATAAAGAAAACGCATTGAATGATCCATATTCGTTAATTTTAACTGAAAAAGCTGCTCTCAGTTTGTTTGATAAAGAAAACCCAATGGGGAAAAAAGTTTTAATAGACGGACAATATTCGATGACAGTTACCGGCGTCATGAAAGATTTACCCGATAATACCATGTTCAGCTTTAATGCATTGGTTTCATTTTCTTTTTTAGGAGTGCAAGGATGGAGCATTGAAAATTGGACAGCCAATAATATGAAAACTTTTGTTGAATTACAGCCCAATTCAAAGTTAGACTTAGTCAATGAATCCATTCGTAACATTACCAATGCACATACCGATAATCAAGCTAAACTCGAAGTATTTCTGTATCCGCTTACCAAGCAGCGCCTCTATTCCAAATTTGAAAATGGCATTCCGGTTGGAGGATTGATTGAGTCTTTACGCTTGTATGGTTTAATCGCAGGATTGGTTTTATTAATTGCCTGTATCAATTTTATGAATTTGAGTACAGCCCGCAGTGAAAAACGAGCCAAAGAAGTAGGAATAAGAAAAGTATTGGGTGGGAAAAGAATATTGTTGATAAGATTATTTATGGCAGAATCGCTGATGGTTGCATTCATTGCCGGCATAATAGCATTGATTCTCGCCTTGATTACATTACCGCTATTTAGTACATTGATGGGACAACAAATAAGTTTGAAATTATCCACCGGTTGGTTTTGGGTAGCCGGATTGGGTTTTGTTTTATTCACCGGATTATTGGCCGGCAGTTATCCCGCCTTTTATTTATCGTCTTTTATACCGATAAAAGCATTGAAAGGCAAAAAATGTAAAGAACAAAGGTTGATTACATCCCGGAAGTTTTTGGTAGTACTTCAATTTACAGTTGCTTGCGTGTTAATTTTTTCAACATTGGTGATTAATCGCCAAATTAAATATGCACAGAATAGAGAATCAGGATATAATAAAGATCAACTTGTTTATGTGATGCTTGAAGGGGATATTACTAAAAATTATAAAATGATCAAACAAGAATTATTGGATTCAAGGGCTGCCATATCGGTTACAAAAACCAAAGCGCCAATGACTATGGGGTCGGGCAATACTTGGGGTGTAGAATGGAAGGGAAAAGACCCGGGAAAAAGATTATCTTTTGATCTTTTTTTTACAGATGCAGATTGGACAAAAACTGTAGGGACGACTATCATTGAAGGACGGGATATTGATATTAACACTTATGCCACAGATTCTACGGCAATGTTACTAAACGAATCTGCCGTCAAAATCATGAATTTCAAACATCCGATAGGTGAAATTATCAGTACACAGGGTAAAGATTGGCATGTTGTTGGTATTGTGAAAGATTTTATAATTCATGCGCCATACGATCCGATGAGTCCAATGTTGATCGGCGGTCCTGCGGGATGGTTATTTACGATGCATTTCAAACTGAATGATCAAAACCAAATAAAGGATAATCTGGCTCAAGCGGAACAGATATTCAAAAAATACAACCCTAATTATCCATTTGATTATCATTTTGTGGATGAAGAATATGCGTTCAAATTTAAAGAAGTGCAGAAGTTGGAGTCGTTAACAAACCGGTTTGCAGGACTCACCATTTTTATTTCCTGCATGGGTTTATTTGCGCTGGTTGCCTACATGGCAGAAACTCGTCGTAAAGAGATTGGTATTCGAAAAGTGCTGGGGGCTTCAGTGACAAACGTCGTATTTTTACTGTCCAAAGATTTTTTGACTTTGGTACTCATTTCCATAATCATAGCTTCGCCTGTTGCATGGTGGATAATGAATCGATGGTTAACAGGATATGCCTACCGCACCAACATTCCGGGATGGCTATTTGTTATTGTAGCAACTTTGATCATCAGTATCTCTTTAATTACTGTGAGTTTTCAAGCCATCAAGGCTGCTACCTCCAATCCGGTGAAGGCGATAAAAAGTGAATAACTGAATAACTGAATAACTGAATGCACTCTGATATCATCGAAATATTGTACAACTCAATAATAATTTCTACATTTGCATGCGCAATAAAGAACCGGCTCCGTAGCTCAACCGAATAGAGCATCTGACTTCGGATCAGAAGGCTGTGGGTTTGAATCCCTCCGGAGTCACTTCAAAATCCCAATGTCGTAAAAGCGTATGCACAATTCAAAAATAAAAAATTAACTATTTCAATATACGCTTTTTGTTTTTTCTCCGTTATTATCTATATATTAGCTAATAAATACATGATATGTTGGATTATATCAAAGGAGAAATAATCGAATTAACTCCGGCCTCCGTTGTGATCGAAACCGGCGGTGTCGGTTATATCGCTCATATCTCGCTGAATACTTACAGCGCTCTTAATAGTCTGAATTCTTGCAAATTATACGTTTATGAATCCATTCGTGAAGATGCTTATCAATTATTCGGATTCATGGAAAAGCGCGAACGGGAATTATTTCTGCATTTGATTTCAGTTTCCGGCGTCGGCGCTAATACAGCCCGAATGGTGCTTTCCTCCATTCCGGTGTATGAATTGGAAGGAATCATTGTATCAGGTAATGCCAATGCATTAAAGACCGTAAAAGGAATCGGCAGTAAAACAGCGGAACGAATCATCATCGACTTAAAAGATAAAATAAAGTTAACCGGAAGTTCAACGATTTTACCGGCTTCGACCGGCGCTCCGACCAAAGCCGCAAAAGAAGCGGTTGCTGCACTCACCATGTTGGGATTTAATCTTTTAGCTTCTCAAAAAGTTGTTGCCAAAATCGAAAAAGATTATCCGGCATTCACGGTCGAAGAGATAATCAAATCCGCATTAAAAATGCTTTAATGAAATTCCCGAAAAAATATATACTCCCGGTCGGTTTAATTCTGCTATTAACCGGAGGAAATTACGGATTAAACAGTCGAAGAATATCCGAAGATTTTGAATTCAGGGAAACTTCATTTCCGGATGCAATGCCTCAAACGGAGATTGCCGACGATACGGTTTCCACCAAATTCCCGGTAGCAAAAATTGTTCCTGAATTATTTGACGACTTGAAACAAATCCATCCGATCGATTTAAAAACTCCGCAAATATTTAATACCGACTTTCAATACAATCCTTTGACAAACCGGTATGAGTTACGTTCGAAAATCGGGGATGTAGATATTACAACGCCCCTGTCGCTTACGCCGGAAGAATATTTCAAATACAGTTTACAAAAAAGCATGAATGATTTTTATCGCAACAAAAATTCGGAAGAACTTTTGAAAAAGGATTCTGTGGGGAAAAAAGATGTTCTATCCGGTTTTGATTTCAAATTCGATTTGGGTCCTGCGGATAAAATCTTCGGTCCGGGCGGCGTACAATTAAAAGCGAGCGGAAGTATTCTGACTAAAATAGGATTCACGCGTACCTCTACCGGAAATCCGACTTTAACCGAAAGGCAAAAAAATCGGACGGCTTTTGATTTCGATGCGCAAATTCAAACGAATATCAACGCATCGGTTGGCGATAAACTCAATTATGACATGAACTACAATACCGAATCAACGTTTGATTTCGATACCAAAAAAATAAAATTGGCATACGCCGGAAAAGAAGATGAAATCGTCAAAATCTTAGAAGCCGGTAACGTCAGTATGAATACTACCAATTCGTTGATCCGCGGAGGTGCGGCGCTTTTCGGTATAAAAACGGAACTACAGTTTGGCAAACTCACGGTAGGCGCTATTTTTTCACAACAAGAATCGCAATCCCAATCAACCTCGTCGAAAGGAAATGTTCAAACTACTCCGTTTGAAATATCCGTTGATAAATATGACGAAAATATGCATTACTTCCTGAACTATTACTTTTTCGATACCTATGATGCTTCCATGAGCACTTTTCCTTACATTAAATCGGGAATCAATATCGATCGGATTGAAGTTTGGGTAACCAATCGTGGCGCAAAATTTAATGAAGCCCGAAATATTGTCGCTTTTGCAGATTTGGGCGAAAACATACATATCTTTAATGACATTTTTACTCATCCTTCCGGGAATGGCATTTTTCCGTATAATAATGCCAATGATTTATATACCACTTTGGTAAATCAATATCCGGATGCAAGAGATATCAGCAAAGTAAATCAAGTGTTTGGAGCCACTTCTTTGGAAGGTGGCAACGATTATGAAAAAATCGAAAGCGCTCGAAAATTAGAACCATCGGAATATACGCTTAATCCGCAATTGGGATATATTTCGTTAAGAACGCCTCTGCAGGCCGATGAAGTGCTGGGTGTCGCTTATGCTTATTCACTCGGTGGATCGACCTATCAAGTCGGAGAATTTTCGACCGATAATCCGACGAATACAAAAGATAATCTCTATGTAAAACTCTTAAAAGGGACAACCGTATCCCCTTCCTCTCCGGGTTGGCGTTTGATGATGAAAAACGTTTATTCCATTACCAATGGACAAAATCTCGAAAGTGACAAGTTCAGACTTAATATCAAATATCTGAACGATACAACGGGAGTCTACCTCAATTATATCTCGGAAGGCGCAATTGCCAATCAATTATTATTACGCGTGATGAATTTAGACCGACTGGATTCGAGAAACGAACCGCATCCCGATGGTTTTTTCGACTTTGTGGAAGGTCAAACCGTATATTCTCAAACCGGTAAAATTATTTTCCCTGTGATCGAACCCTTTGGTTCATACTTGCAGAAAAAGATCGGTAATGCCGCAATTGCCGCAAAATATGTTTTTACGGAATTATATGACAGTACGCTAACCGTCGCTCAACAAACCGCTGAAAAAAACAAATTCATTCTTCAAGGAGAATATAAAGGTTCAAGCGGCTCGAATATCAATATGGGGGGATATAATATTGCGCCCGGTTCGGTAACGGTTACAGCCAACGGAGTTCTTCTAAAAGAAAATACGGATTATATCGTCGATTATTCTTCCGGTACGGTAAGTATTATTAATCCGATCTATGAAAATGCAGATGTTAAATATTCTTCAGAAAATCGTAGCAATCTTTGGATGAATCGGAAAACCATGATGGGATTAAACTTGAATTATGCTTTTAATCCCAAATTTAATCTTGGAGCAACAATCATGAATCTGAGCGAAATGCCGAGCACCATGAAAATCGCTCCGGGACAGGAATCCGTTAATAACACCTTATATGGGTTCAATACCAATTATGCAACACAGTCGCAAGCATTGACCAACCTGTTTGATAAGTTGCCGTTGCTTGATCTAACCGCTCCTTCGCAAATCACATTCAGCGCCGAATACGCTCAATTGATACCCGGACATTACAAAAGCAAATACGGAGGCAATTACGCTTATATCGACGATTTTGAAGAAGCCAAGATGTCTATCGACCTTCGATCGCCTTACTCATGGAACTTAGCGGCTACTCCGCCGATGTTTCCTGAATCGCGCATGGTGAATCATATCGATTATGGTAAAAACAGAGCCTTACTTGCCTGGTATTATATCGATGGATTGTTTACTCGTAATTCCTCTTTGACGCCTACGCACATTAAAAATGATTTAAATCAATTATCCAATCATTATGTGAGAGAAATACTGGAAACCGAACTCTTCCCGAACAAAGATCAACGGTTCATGGAATCGGCGACAATTCCGGTTTTTAACCTTGCTTTCTATCCTCAAGAACGAGGACCTTACAATTTTGACACAGCCGGAATGAATGCCGACGGTCGGCTGAATCAACCCGAAAAACGCTGGGGTGGGATCACCCGGCGAATTGAAAGCGGACAAACCGATTTTGAAGCAAATAACATCGAAACAATTGAATTTTGGTTGTTGGACCCTTTCATTTACAACAAAAATTCATCAGGAGGCGATTTGTATTTTAATTTGGGAGAAATTTCGGAAGATATTCTGAAAGATGAAAAAAAATTCTTCGAAAACGGCTTGCCTATCGACGGAGATACAACCAAAGTGGAAAAAACCGTTTGGGGTTTAGTCCCGAAAATGCAATCCACGGTTTATGCTTTCGATAATACAAAAGGCGCACGGAAATTACAAGACGTCGGATTAAACGGTTTAAGTACTGATGACGAATTTAATTATCCGACCTATGTTGATTATTTACAAAAATTACAAGATAAACTGACTCCTCAAGCAAAAGAAGAAATGTTTTCTCCTTTCAAAGATCCTTCCGGCGATACCTATCATTATTTTCGTGGTTCGGATTACGACCAAATGCAAATGCCGATTTTAGGCAGATACAAACGATACAATGGGACGGAAGGAAATTCGGCTGATGCGGCAGATTCTCCCGAAAACTACAACACCGCAGCACGATTAACCCCCGATGTGGAAGACATCAATCAAGACAACACTTTGAATGAAACCGAAAAATATTTCCGGTACAAAATTTCAATTCGCCCCCAAGACATGCAAGTCGGACAAAATCATATCGTGCAAAAATTAGAAGTAAAACCGCTCTTGAAAAACGGCGCCGATGAAACAGTTACCTGGTATCAATTCAAAATACCCGTAAGAGAATTCGATGAAATCTATGGAGGAATCCGGGATTTTAAAACCATCCGTTTCATGAGGATGTTTTTAACCAACTTTTCCGATTCGGTGATTTTGCGTTTCGGCTCTTTCGAATTGGTTCGCGGAAATTGGCGCGTTTATACGAAAAACTTATCCGACCCCAATCTGCCGCCGCAACAAAATGCAAGCGTCAGTCTATCAGTTGTAAACATAGAAGAAAGCGGAGAAAAACAACCGGTAAACTATGTAATGCCCCCCGGCGTAAATCGGATTTTAGACCCCGGCCAACCGCAATTACGACAACAAAACGAACAGGCGTTAGCAGCTCAAATCACCGATTTATCACCGGGCGACGCTCGTGCCATTTATAAATCGGCAGCTTTGGATACGCGGCAGTATCGTCGGATTCAAATGTTTTCGCATGCAGAAAAAATGATTGACGCTTCCAATCTGCAAGATAACGACCTTTCCATTTTCATTCGCTTAGGCTCGGACTATACAAGCAATTATTATGAATATGAAGTTCCCGTAAAAGTTACTCCTCAGGGGCGTTATATCGAAACGAATTCAGATCGGGAAATCGTTTGGCCCCAATCCAACATGTTTGATTTCCCTTTCAAATTACTTTCCGATCTCAAGCTGGAACGAAACAAGGAAAAACGGAAGGCCGGTTCCAACGTAACTTTTTATACTCCATACTCTTCCTTTGATCCGGGAAAACCAATGAATAAAATGACCATTGTCGGAAATCCTACCATTTCGGATATCAAAGTTATAATGATTGGTGTACGAAATAATTCGAGGAGTACACAATCGGTGGAAGTTTGGTTTAATGAATTACGACTGACCGAATTTAACGAAGATGGAGGCTGGGCAGGTAATGCCAATCTTTTTGTCGGCCTTTCCGATTTGGGAACCGTTAATTTTACGGGAAGAAAAGAAACCGCCGGGTTCGGAAGCTTAGATCAAAGAATCATGGAACGAAACTTAGACGACAAATACCAATACAACCTATCGACTCAAGTCGATCTCGGTCGATTTTTCCCGAAAGCGGCTAAAGTAAGCATTCCTTTTTATTATTCCTATCAGGAAGATGTAGTCAGTCCGAAGTATAATCCCTTGGATCAGGATGTTTTACTCAGTGAAGCGCTAAACTCCGTAGAAACAAAAGCCGAAAAAGACTCCATCCGTAATTTCGCACAAGACAAAGTTACTTCTAAAACAATTGATTTCAATAATGTAAAATTAGATATCCGGAGCAAAACAGCGATGCCTTATGATCCTGCAAATTTCGGTTTCAGTTATTCGTATGCAGAAAACAATACCCAAAATGCTACGACCGAATACGATCGAACCATTCGGAATCGACTGAATGTAAATTATGCCTATCAAAATCCTTTACAACCCTGGCGTCCTTTTAACAATTCGGCGGAAACTACTAATACAAAATCCAAACCAAGCGCTGCAAAAAAATTCTTGCAGGACATTGAAATCGGATATTTGCCGTCTTCACTTGTATTAAACTCGGATATATCGAGAGAATATTATGAATATCAAACAAGAGACTTGGAAGATATGGGTGAAAATCGATTACCGGCTTCTTTCCGGGAAGATTTCTTCTGGAATCGATCGATCACGCTTCAATGGAAATTAACTAAAAACCTTCAAATGGATTTTAATTCCGGAACAAACGCCCGGATTGAATCGCCTTATGTTCAAGTTAATAAAAAATTAAACCCCGACAATTACAGCCTTTGGAAAGATTCCGTTTGGCAAAGCATCCGTGATTTGGGACGACCGATGGATTATAAGCAAACGTTTAACGTAAACTATACGCTTCCTTTCCGCAGCATTCCGGCGCTCAGTTTCATCAATGCGACACTTGTTTTTAACAGCAATTATACTTGGCAACGGGGAGCCGTTCTCGAAGACCCCGACATCAAATTAGGAAACACGATCAGTAATAATCGTACGATCGGGATCAGCAACGCAACCTTCAACTTGCTTGCATTATATAATAAATCTAAATTCCTTGATGATGTAAACAAGAAATTTACCTTAAAACGTCCAACAGTAAGTTCTGTTCCCGGCAGGCAGATCGCTCGTCAACAACCTACTGTCGATCGAAATCAACGATTAGCCGATGAAAAAAAGAAAAAGATTTTTGAAGGCCAAATTACACTAAATCCCGATTCAGGAACCATTGTGAATCACCAATTGAATAACAAACGTTTAAGGATAACCGCCCGAAATCTTAACGGCAAATTATACGATATCAAATACAAAACCTTAGATAATAATTCAATCCGTATTAATAATAAAGACAGTATCAATCTGAAATTAACTGTTTCACAATTACCTCCTTTGGAAGAAGATAAATGGTATAAAATTGCCCAAGTGCTGGCTCGCGGACTGATGATGGTTCGGAACATAGGGTTCACATACAATCAAACAGCCGACATGATGATCCCGTATTTCCGTCCCGATATCGGCAATTTTTTGGGTCAAGGTTCTTCCACTCCTTTTGGATATTCACCCGGATTGGATTTCGCATTCGGATTGGTAGGTAAAGAGTATATAGAAAAAGCCGACAGTCGACGTTGGCTGATTAAGGATAGTGCAAACGTTACACCGGCAATGATGAATCAATCGGAAAATTTTAAATTTACAGCTTTAGTCGAACCGATTGCCGGCATGCGCATTACGCTAAATGCCGATCGTACTCAAACAAAACAAAACAGGTATTATTTTATGTACAACACGATGCCGCCAAAAATCGCGGGAAGTTTTCAAATGAGTACTATTTCAATCGGATCGGCTTTTGAGTCGGCAAATGCAAACAACGGTTACTACTCCAAAGCGTTTGATAATTTTTTGAAAAACAGAAATATTATTGCAGAACGAGTGGAACAAGTTTATAAACGAACAACTTATCCGAATAATGGTTTTCTGACCGGAAGCGGATTAGCCGGACAACCGTATGACCCCTCCAACGGAAATGTCGATTTAAATTCGTCGGATGTTTTGATTCCGGCTTTTATTGCCGCTTATTCAGGAAAAGATCCTCATTCGGTCGGCTTATCGGCATTCCCTTCGCTATTGAAGCTGCTTCCTAATTGGTCGATTACTTACGAGGGATTAATACAACTGCCGTTTATCAACAAACGCTTCCGGCTGTTTAACTTAGAACATAAATATTCATGCCTTTATTCGATCGGTGCTTTCAATTCGTATATGAATTGGGTGACTGCCAACGGTAACGATGACATCGGGTTTATTCAGAACATTATGTCCAACAATCCCTTTCCTTCTTCTCCTTATGATATCACTACCGTCAGTATCACTGAAGCGTTTACTCCGTTGATCGGACTGACTTCCACGCTCTTGAACAATGTCAGCTTAAAAGCGAACTACAATCGAACACGAAATGTTAATCTGAATATTACTTCGTATCAAATTACCGAAATGCTTAAAAATGAATTTTCTTTAGGAACAGGATACCGTTTTGATAATTTCAATAAAGTACTCAAAATTAAAAAAACGGGAGGCGCCAATTTTAATAATGAATTAAAAATAGATGCCACTGTTTCTTATAATAAAACCCAAAGTTTAATACGTAAAATCGAAGATAATTTTACCCAAGCAATCAGCGGAGATTCTCAAACCATGATCAAACTTCAGGCAGATTACAGTTTAAGTAAAATGATTACACTACAGGCGTTTCTCGATAAACAGATCAGCACGCCTTTGGTTTCTTCAACAGCTTATCCCTTGACTAAGACCTCTTTCGGAGTCAATGTCAGAGTAAATTTTACGCGGTAATAACATAAATAACTATTTATAATGAAACACTCAATTTCTATTCTCGCTCTTTTTACTTTCTTTTTTGCTTTTTCCGGTTATGGAGCTTCAGAAATAACCGATAATATTCCGGAAAAACAAACGGCTGTAGAGAAAGTGGTGTCGTGGTATATGGACCACATGAACTATGGCACAATCACATTGTTGATGGCAGTGGAAAGTACCTTTGTTCCGCTTCCGTCTGAAATCGTCGTTCCACCGGCAGCTTATAAAGCCAGACAAGCCGATAGCAACTTAAATATTGTATTGGTAATTCTGTTTGCCACGCTTGGAGCTGTACTCGGCGCCACATTTAATTATTTTTTCGCTTTCTATCTCGGACGACCGATTATTTATCGCTTTGCAGAAAGTAAAATCGGTCGAATGTGTCTGCTGAGCGTAGCCGGAGTTAAAAAAGCCGAAGATTATTTTGTTAAACACGGCAAAATATCCACTTTGATCGGAAGGTTGGTTCCGGGTATACGTCACCTGATTTCTTTGCCGGCCGGACTTGCCCGAATGCATTTCAGTAATTTTATACTCTTTACTTTTATCGGCGCAGGAGCTTGGAATATTATTTTAGCGGTACTCGGATATGTAGCTTACGACAAAAAGGATTTATTTAATCGTTACGACAAGCAGCTTTCTTACATCCTGCTCGGATTAGGAGTTTTATTTGCCTTGTATTTAGTTTATAACGGATTTTTTAAAAAGAGGGGAAAGAGTGAAGAGAACGTAGAATGAACGGAAGATGTTTGAATTTTAAAAACATTCCGTAATTTTGCGAAATGATTTACCCGCATAATTTTGAGCAAAAAACCGGCTTTGATACAATCCGGGATTTAACTGCCGCTTATTGTCTTTCACCCTTGGGTGAAGAAAACGTCAGAGCAATGGCTTTTTCTTCTCAATACGAAACAATCCGGAAACAACTGTATCAAACCGATGAATTTGTTCATATTCTTCAAGAAGAAGAACGCTTCCCTTCCGACTGTTTTTTCGATGTTCGCGAAGCGTTGAAAAAAATACGTATCGAAGGAACTTATCTGCTTAAAAAAGAACTGTTTGATATTCGTCGTTCGTTGGAAACCATTCATACTATTGTGCATTTTTTCCGTTCCAAAGAGGAAAACCGGTATCCTCACTTGCAAGAATTAGCAGCCGATGTAGCTACCTTTCCACGATTCACCAAACAAATCGATGCAATTCTCGATCCGTTCGGTGAAATTAAAGACAATGCATCGCCGGAATTGAGTAATATTCGTAAACAATTAACGCAAACCGCCAATAGTATTTCCAAAATCTTAAACGGCATTCTACGATCGGCACAATCGGAAGGCTTAGTGGAAAAAGACGTCATGCCCACGATGCGTGACGGTCGGTTAGTCATTCCGATATCGCCGGCTTTCAAACGAAAACTGAAAGGAATCGTTCATGACGAATCAGCTTCGGGAAAAACTGTTTTCATCGAGCCTGCCGAAGTCGTGGAAGCCAATAATAAAATCAGAGAACTCGAAAATGAAGAAAAACGCGAAATTGTCCGAATATTAACAGCAATTACTATTCTAATCCGCCCTGAAATCCAGGAAATCCTGCAATCGTATCAATTTCTTGCCGAAATTGATTTTATTCGAGCCAAAGCGCTGCTTACGATGAACATCGATGCCTGTCTCCCGATTATAGAAGATAAACAACAAATCGATTGGATTCAGGCAATTCATCCTTTACTCTATCTCTCTCATCAAAAACAAAACAAACCGGTGGTTCCTTTAGACATTGAATTAAATGCCGAAAAAGGTCGATTGCTCCTTATTTCAGGTCCGAATGCCGGAGGAAAATCGGTATGTCTGAAAACGGTAGGTCTGTTGCAATACATGCTGCAATGCGGAATGCCGGTTCCGTTCAAAGATCATTCGCGTGCCGGTATTTTTAAGGATATCTTCATCGATATTGGCGATGAACAATCCATAGAGAACGACTTGAGTACCTATAGTTCGCATTTAACCAATATGAAATTCATGATGAAAAATGCCGATTCCCGATCGTTGATTCTCATTGATGAGTTCGGTAGCGGAACTGAACCTCAAATCGGAGGAGCTATAGCAGAAGCTGTACTGCATTGTTTCAACGAAAAACAAAGTTTCGGAATTATCACCACACACTATCAAAATCTGAAAACTTTTGCGGAAAACCATGATGGGGTTATCAATGGGGCTATGCTATTTGATCGGGAAAAAATGCAACCATTGTTCATTTTATCGATCGGACAACCCGGTTCTTCTTTTGCCATTGAGATTGCACGAAAAATCGGTTTGCCGGAAAAAGTGATTGAACAAGCGTCTGCAATCGTCGGAAAAGACTACTTGGACATGGATAAATACCTGCAAGACATTGCACGTGACAAACGATATTGGGAATCAAAACGACAAAATATTCGCCAACAAGAAAAACGTTTGGAAGAATTAAACGAACAGTATCAGTCCCGATTAGAAATCATAGAAAATCAACGGAAAGAAATCATTTCTCAAGCAAAAGCAGATGCAGAACGATTACTATCCGCAACAAACGCCGTCATCGAAAAAACTATCAGGGAAATCAAGGAAGTGCAAGCGGAAAAGGAGAAAACCAAGGAAGTTAGGAAATCGATGGATGAATTTAGGCAGTCTATAGAAAAAGGTGAAAGAATAAAGGTACATGATAAAGGGTACAAGGTAAAAGGTGAAGGGTTCAAGGTGAAAAATGAAAGAAAAAAACACCCTGTACCTTTAGCTTTTAACCCTTTACTTGAAATCGGCGATCTCGTTCGCATCAAAGGACAACAAACCACCGGTCAAGTGATAGATATCAAAGATAAAACGGCCATCGTTGCATTTGGATCCCTAAAGACCAAAATCAAACCCGAACTTTTGGAAAAAATCGGTAAAAATCAACCGAAAAAAGAAACTATAAATATTCAGGCAATACATTCAACCGGCATCGGTATTCAATCAGATAAAAAATTGCATTTCAAACCCGAAATCGATATTCGAGGCATGCGCGGGGAAGAAGCGTTACAAGCAATTATCTATTATATCGATGACGCCATTCAATGCAATGCCGGGCGAGTTCGTATTCTGCACGGCACCGGCACCGGAGCGCTGCGACAAATTATTCGAGAGTATCTGAAAACCGTACAAGGTATAAAAAGTTTTCATGATGAGCATGTACAGTTTGGCGGAACAGGAATTACGGTAGTGGAATTGGAATAGGGATGAATAAAATTTTGGCAAATAATTATAATATTTAAGATTTTTTTCTTTTCTTTGCACAATATTTCTATACGTATAGATTCTTTTTCCGACACATGAAAAATGACTAAGAAAAATAGACATAACAGTTCCGGTTACCCGAATAAAAAATCTTCCAAACAAAGATTTACATTCTTTCTGATTGGCGCCATCGTTGGTATTGGTATTGCAGTTTCCTTATATCAGACGTCGGTTTACTTTTCAACCGATGAGTCTTGCATGATGTGTCATGTACATCCGCATGTCGAAACCACTTGGAAATTATCAAAACACTACAATAATAAAAGCGGCACGAAAGTGCATTGTGTGGATTGCCATTTGCCTCCGAAAAATAACACATGGGCGCATTATTCGGCCAAAGTCCGATTGGGAGCGCGTGACCTTTGGGGATATTTGACCAAAGACAGCGCCGATTTTGATTGGGATAAAATGTCGGAAATCGAAAATGCAATAAAATACATTCCCAACCAATCTTGCAAAGAATGCCACCATAATCTTTTCCCGGAAGGAATAACGGATGATGCGATAACGGCCCACTTATATTACGAAGAAAATGAAAAAAAGTTGAATTTGCAATGCATCAGTTGCCATTTGGATGCCGGCCATTTTAATCCCAACTATAAGCATTCCAAATTGGAAATTTCAACGATAACGAATAACAAGGTAGACACTTCCTTATTTTTTAAAACAGCAACGCCGGTAACCGAATTTAAGTCTTTTACCGAACAAATTCCCGGTTCAACGGTTTCGTTTGAAATGATTGCTGTTCCCGGAGGCGCTTTTCAAATGGGAAGTCCCGAAAAAGAGCCTTTCCGTCAACCGGACGAAGGTCCTCTGCATCAAGTAACCTTAAACCCTTTCTTTATGTCCGAGACAGAAGTCACTTGGGATATGTATTGGGCTTTCTATTCCAAAACGATGAGTGAAGGTCGTACACCTCCTGCCAATGTTTTTGCAAACAACAGCCGACCGGATGTAGATGCCATTTCCGGCCCGACGCCTCCTTACGGATCTCCCGACCAAGGCTGGGGAGCCGGCATACGTCCTGCTATAACAATGACGCATTATGCTGCTGAAACTTTCTGCCAATGGCTATCCAAAGTAACCGGGAAAAAATACCGTTTGCCAACCGAAGCCGAATGGGAATACGCAGCGCGTGGAGGAACAGAAACTCCTTATTTCTTTAAAGGCAATCCCAAAGATTATTCAAACTTCGGATTTTGGCGAAAATTTTCGAAAGCGTCCACCGACGAAATTTCATCCTATGTTATTTATGTAAACAACAGCAAAAACCGTACACAGGAAGCCGATGCAGTCAAGGCCAATCCCTTCGGCTTGAAAAACATGTTGGGAAATGTCTTGGAATATTGTGCCGATAAATACGATCCGGAAGCTTATAAAAAAGCCGGTGAAAACAGCCTAAATCCGTTGATTACGGAAGGTGAAGAATATGTGGTACGCGGAGGAAATTATGCTTCCGATGCTTCCGAACTGCGATGCGCAGCACGCAGCGCAACCAAGCATGACGAATGGCTGAAAACCGACCCGCAACAACCCAAAAGTATATGGTGGTATTCCGATATTCGTGGAATAGGATTTCGTATTGTTTGTGAACCGTGAATTGAACGATAGAATTAAGTAATAATAAGTATTAAATAATAAGCTATAAAATTTAAGTCGTATGGAAAACAAAATCAACAGAAGATCATTTCTTAAAAATTCTGCGCTCGTAGGTGGCGCATTAGGTACGGTAGGAGTTGGCGGAAACGCTTTTTTAACATCATGTACCGATTCTAAACCCAAATTGATTCCATTGAAAGCCCCCGGAACGTACTACATTCCGGAACTGCCCGATATGGCAAAAGATGGTAAAGAATTAAAAGCCGGTCTTATCGGCTGCGGCGGACGCGGTTCGGGAGCAGCATTCAATTTTTTAGCTGCGGCAAACGGGGTAACCATCGTAGCCATAGCCGATACGTTCAAAGACAAAGTGGATAAATTTGCCGAATCTCTCGAAAAAGAGAAAAAAATCGTTATCCCACCGGAAAAACGCTTTACAGGCTTGGACGCTTACAAACAAGTAATTGATAGCGATGTGGATGTCGTGCTTATTGCTACGCCTCCTTATTTCCGTCCGATCCATTTCAAATATGCGGTTGAAAAAGGCAAACATACTTTCTTGGAAAAACCGCTTTTCGTAGATCCGGCCGGTTACCGTTCAGTGATGGCGACCGCTAAACAAGCGGCTGCTAAAAATTTGGCGGTTGTTACGGGAAATCAACGACATCATCAACGTGGTTATGTCGAAGCATACAAAAAAATCATGGAAGGAAATATCGGTGACATAACCGGGGGGGTTGTCTATTGGAATCAAGATCAACTTTGGTTTCGTCCGCGTAAAAATGAATGGAGCGACGGAGAATGGATGATTCGCGACTGGGTGAATTGGAAATGGTTGTCAGGCGATCATATTGTAGAACAACATTGTCATAACCTCGATGTGTTTATGTGGTTCACCGGTTTAAAACCGGCAAGCGCTGTTGGTTTCGGTTCCCGTGAACGGAGGGTAACGGGCGACCAATTTGATTTTTTCAGCGTTGACTTTGTAATGGAAAACGGAATTCACCTGCACAGCATGTGCCGTCAAATTGATGGTTGTGTTAATAATGTAAGCGAGTATATTCAAGGAACAAAAGGGTCATTCTCAACTTCCGGTGGTGAATATGTTATTAAAGATTTAGCAGGAAATGATATTTGGAAATACGATAAAGAAGCAGAAAAAAAGAATACTAAACAACAGGATCCTTATACTTTGGAACATGTTAATTGGATCAACTGCATTCGCAATAATCAGCCGATTGAAATGGCTTCGGCTTTCGCGGTAGCGAATATGGCGGCAGTGATGGGACGAGAATCAGCCTATACCGGGAAAAAATTTGAATGGGATGCAACAACTGCCATGGATATGGATGTTACTCCTAAAGATTTAAATTTGACCGGAAAGATGGACATGAGCGGTTTTGTGGTTCCGGTTCCCGGAAAAGATTCGACGACACCCCAAGAAAAGGGAAAAGGGAAGTGATAATAAAACGATTATCATGGAATTTAATCGAAGGAATTTTCTAAAAGCAACAGCTTCCGGCGCAGCAATCGCTGCGCTGGGAAGTTTTTCGGCTGCCTCCTGCACCGCGCAAACAAGAAAGAAAGAACCAAAGAAAAGTTCAGTTGAATTGAAAATCTCTTTTCAGGAAGGAACCGCACCCGGCAAAAACCTCAACGCCAAATTTGATTTCATGGAAAAATTAGGTATTGTCGGTTTTGAACCCGGAGGAGGAGGTTTGGCTCGACGTGTCAATGAATTTAAAGATGCCCTCAAGGGGCGAAATATCAAAGTTAGCGCTATTTGCGCCGGATTCAAAGGATTTATCCTTTCTACCGAAGATGCAGTTCGCCAACAATTCTTTGACACGATGCATGAAATTATTGTCGCAGCAGGCGAATTAGGATCAACCGGCGTTATAATGGTTCCGGCATTCAATAGTCAAGTCCCGGTGAAGCCACACACGCAAGAAACCCGCGATTTTCTCTGCGAACAATTAGCAACCTTGGGAAGCTTTGCAGTCGAACACGGAACCACCATCATCTTGGAACCTTTGAACCGGAAAGAAGCCTTTTATCTGCGCCAAGTGCCGGATGCCGCATCGATTTGCCGGGATATCAATCATCCGGGTGTTCGTTTGATGGGTGATTTTTGGCACATGACTTGGGAAGAAACTTCCGATTTCGGCGCATTCTATTCTGCAGGGAATTATTTGCAACATGTCCATGTTGCCAGTCGAAAACGACGCAGTATGCCCGGTGAAGACGGAGATGCCGATAATTACGTTGAAGGTTTCAAAGCGTTAAAAGCGATTAAATATGCAAATTACGTCAGCTTTGAATGCGGATGTCAAGGCGATCGTAACCAAGTGGTTCCGGCAGCGGTGAAGTTGCTGCGCGATCAATGGGCGCTTGCAACTGTTTGAATAACAGGGCAGATATAACTATGATACCCGGAAACATTCATGCTGCCGAAAAAGCGATGCGGTAGAGTCACTATTTATTTTAAAAACAATATTCTTTTGTAAATCTATATAGGTTTTCATTGAAAAATTATATAAATTTGCAAAATGAAAAAATATCTGACTATATCGGTCATTATCTTATTTCTAATACGAACTGAGGTAATTTTTTATGCCCAAAATCTGAGGTATGGTCTTGGATTTAATTCATTTGAAGTGGTACAGGAAAAACGTACAAGTCTGAATCTGTCGCCTTTAAAACATCTTTCATTTTCAGACGGCTTTTCTTTATCTTTCAATTTGTTTTTCCAATCTGCGCCCGAATATAATTTCGGGTATGTGTTTCGTATTATCGGTCAGGAAGCTCATCATTTAGATTTCTTAGCCACACCGGAAAAATTAACGGTTGTCAATTCGGAAGATAAAGTTTTGGCAGAAAGCCGGATTTCGGAAGCGAGCCATAATTTTACATCTTTTTTCCCTTTCCAAATCCGATTAGACATAAAACAGGATTCATTGAAAATAATAATCGGAGACAAAGCGTTTTACTCGAATATTACATCGTTAAAATATTTTAAAGAGGTAAACATTATTTTCGGGAAATGCGATCATCCTCAATTTCAGACAAGCGATGTTCCGAAAATGATGATTAAAGACGTATGTATTCATAACATTCAAGGAGATTCAATTTACTATTGGATGCTATCAAAACATGGAAGGGATGGAGTTTATGATGAACTGAAAAATTTTTTTGTTAAAGTCGATAATCCCAAGTGGCTGTTAGACAGCCATTCACTTTGGAATAAAAGAGTCGTTTTCACTACTTCAAAGAATCCGCAAATTGCCTATAATTCCAAGGGAAATACCATCGCAATTGCCGATCGAATGAATTTTTTCAGTTACAATACAATGACTGACAAACTCAGTTCGAATAAGATTTCTTCGGGTTTTACTTTCAGTGATAAACCCAATCAAATACTATACTATCCGAATGACAGCGCTTATTATTCCTATTGTTTTTCTAAAACGGAAGGCCTTGATGTCGCGGCTTATAATCCGATGAAAAAATCTTGGGGTAATACCAATCTGAAAGAAATCTACTGTGAATATTGGCATCATAACCGATTTGTTTCAGATGCAGAAGATTGCTTTTATTTATTTGGAGGATATGGACAACATCAATATAAAAACCGGGTAAATAAATATTCGTTTCAATCCGGGAAATGGGAGGAGTTACAGTATCGGGGTGATCCGATTTCTCCTCGTTATTTAAGCGGATTGGGAACACTTGATGAAAATCGTATTCTCCTTTTCGGAGGTTACGGGAATAATAGCGGACAACAATTCCTTTCTCCGAGAAATTATTATGATTTATATCAAATACACCTGCCGGATTTAACCGTCAAAAAGATTTGGGAAATGGAATCTCCAAAAAACCATTTTGTTGTTGCTAATTCTATGATCATAGATACATTAAACAATTGTTTTTATGCTCTTTGTTTCCCGCAAAATCAATATGAAACTTCTTTTTTCTTAGCAAAATTCTCTTTACAAAAACCCGAATACGAAATAGTTTCCGACAGTATTCCATTCTATTTCAACGATATTTTATCTTATGCCGACTTATTTATGAATAAGAAGACAAACGAATTATTTGCCATTACCTATTCTTCTCTCCCGACTGATTCGTTAGCTACCGTTTCCATTTATTCACTTTCCTATCCGCCAATTAAGAAAACTTCTGTATATCAACTTGCGAATACAATTGAAAATAATAACATCCGTTTCATCGGTATTGTCATTTTCCTATTACTACTGATTTCGACTTTTTTAATCTATTCCCTTTTTAAAAAGAAAAAACGTCTGCCCGGTTTGGAGCCTTCAGCAAGGATTGTTAGCGAAGACTTAAAAAAAGTTAACCAAGTTCCGGGCCCGGATAAAAAACAAGCGATTTTTCTTTTCGGAGGATTTCAAATCAAAGACAAAAGCGGCAATGATATCACCGGCGATTTTTCTCCCATGCTGAGACAACTGTTTGTGATTATTCTGTTGAACACACTCAAAGAAACCGGAAAAGGAATTTCTTCCATTGAACTGGATGAAATCTTATGGCCGAATAAAACCAGAGACAGCGCAAGAAATAACCGATCGGTGATGATTTCCAAATTAAGGCAATTATTTGAAAATGTAGGGCCAATGTATATTGAAAGCGCTAATTCCTATTGGATTGTGAAATTGGGAAATGAAATCTATTGCGATTATCGCGAAGCGCTTTCATTAATCCAAATCATGAAAACAAGCCGGAACCGAACCAAAGAAAATGTGATTCAATTGTTAAACATCGTATCGTGCGGCGAATTGTTGCCGAATTTACAAACCGATTGGATCGATCCCTTCAAAGCCGATTTTGCTAATGATTTGATTGATTTATTGATTGATGTCAGTAAAGGGAATGAACTTTCTTTTTCTTTGCCCGAACTTGTCCGCTTGGCAGATACCTTATTAATCTATGATGTCTTAAACGACGATGCCCTGAAACTTAAATGTAAATCCTTAGTTAAAATGGGGAAAAACGGATTAGCACAAACAACCTATAATTCATTTGTTAAGCATTACTTTACTCTATTTGGAAGTAAATACAACTATTCGTTTTCTCAGATCATCTCTTAAGTTTTTTAAATAAATTAAGTCGAATAGTTAAATATCAAAATATTTTTTAATAAAATATAACATAATTTATTTTATTAATACATTTATTAAGTCATTTATTAAATAGAGAATTTTAATTTTGTGATACAATCATAAAAAACGAACCTTTAAAATGATGAAAACAAAAAAGGAAGATATATTAATAGATGGGTTAAATAGCTAATTTTATGATAAAAATATGACTAATTTAAAGGTTCATTTAAATGTTACATTCCTTTCTAAAGATTGGGAAAAAATCATTTTCGATAGTTCATAATAGCGTACTTGATTAATTGGAAGCTGTATAAGGCTTTCTTAACAGCTCATTTCAGAGATAATCAGTGTTTTTAAATCAATTATAAATTCAAAAAAACCATGTTTATGAATCATGTTTTATTAAAAAACGCAAAAATTCCTATTGTTTTGATTTGCCTGTTGCTTGGTTTTGCTCAATTGACCATTGCTCAAAATCAGCAAGTAAAAGGCAAAGTAACTGACGATGCAGGAGAGGCTATCGTTGGAGCCAATGTTGCTCAGAAAGGCGCCGTCGGTATCGGGACCATAACGGATAGCAATGGAGATTTCACTTTGAGAGTACCCGGAAATGCAACACTCGTCATTTCCTATTTAGGTTATGTAACAAAAGAAATCAAGGTGAATAATCAGGCTAATATCTTGGTTCGTATGTCGGAAGATACTCAAGCATTGGATGAATTAGTGGTTACAGGTTATACTTCGCAAAAGAAATTAACCGTCACGGGATCACTCTCCTCGGTAAGCAATAAACAACTCACGGTTACCAAAAATGAAAACGTAATCAATATGTTGTCCGGTAAAATGCCCGGATTGCGTATCACACAACGATCGGCACAACCCGGCGCTTACAACGCAATCATCGACATTCGCGGTATGGGTGAAGAAATAAAGCCGAATGGTGAAGTAAACCGTACAGATCCTTTATTTGTTATCGACGGGATATCCCGCGACAAGGACTATTTCGCTCGTATGGATCCGAATGAAATCGAATCCATCACCATCCTGAAAGACGCATCGGCAGCTATTTACGGTTTACGTTCAGCCAATGGCGTTATTTTGGTAACAACCAAGAGCGGTACGGCGCAGAATGGGAAAGTAGATATTACGTATTCCGGAAGTTACACCTTACAACAAATGATCTATATTCCGAAAGGTATCAGTACTTATGACTGGATGACGCTCAGGAATGAACAAGTTCGGCTCCAATTCCTAAATAATTATTTGAATCCGCAGCCGTTACGCCATTCTTTGGATGAAATGAAACCATGGTTGGATGGAACAAAACAAGGTTATGATTGGGTCGGCACTGTTTTCAGAAACAATAGTCCTCAAACAGAACATAACCTCAGTGTCGATGGTGGAACCGAAAAGTTGCGCTTCTTCGTGAATTTGGGTTTTAGCAGACAAGACGGCGCTTATGCCAGCGGCGATTTATGGTCGGATAAATGGAATTTCCGGTCGAATCTTGATGCAAAAATTACCAATCGCTTGAGCGCAAGAATTTCTATCGGAGCTATTTTAGGACAAACCCATGAGCCGGGCACCGGTTTATGGTCGGTCTATAAAGACGTTTGGCTGACTCGTCCCGACGCTCCTTTTTATGCCAACGACAATCCGGACTATATGAATGGTGATAACAATTATGTGAATGATGGAAATAATCAATTAGCAGCGACGAATTCCGATTATTCCGGGTATCGGCTCAATAAAACGCGCCGGATGAATGGAACAGGGATGTTATCCTACGAAATTCCCGGCATAAAAGGTTTAACGGCACAAGCTTCTTACGACTATGCAATGTCGATTCCGGATAACACAAATTATCAACAGAAATATTATTTGTATGTCTTTTCAGCTCCGGATACTTACACACCGACATTAAGAAATCAACCTTCCCGAATTAATCGTTGGGCATCTTTCAATTATGATACGGACTTGCAACTGAAATTATTGTATAGAAACAAATTCGGACTGCACAGCGTCAATGGATTGCTCGCTTTTCAAGAATCGTATTCCAATTGGGAAGATTTTCAGGCACAACGCGATTTGTCCGTTAATTCGAAATATCTTTTTGCAGGGGAAACAGATAACCAACAGGCTTCGGGAGGTTATCCGGGCGACAGGTTAAATCAGGCTTTTATCGGTCAGTTTAATTACGATTATAACGGAAAATATTTGATAGATCTCCGGTTTCGCTACGATGGTTCGTCCCGCTATCCGATAGGTTCCCGCTGGGGTTTCTTCCCTTCGGTCTCATTGGGATGGCGTCTTAGTGAAGAAAAATTTCTCAAAAACAACTTAACATTTCTTACCAATTTAAAAGTTAGGGCTTCTTACGGTGAAATGGGCGACGATGCCGCCGCAAATAATTATCCGCCCATTTATGTTGGTTATAACATCGATAAGAAACGAGGATGGGTTTTTGGCAGTTCGCTCGTCAGTGGCTTTACGGCTACTGCGATCCCAAATCCTAATTTAACTTGGTATGACATTAAAATGTATAATTTAGGTTTGGATTTTGATGTTTTAAACCAAAAACTGAGCGGAACTTTTGAAGTATTCCGACGCGATCGCACCGGTTTACTTGCTACGAGCAGCGCTATTGTTCCGGGTACGGTTGGAGCCGAAATGCCTCAAGAAAATCTCAACGCTGATCGCGATTTCGGTTGGGAAATTGAATTGTCGCATCACAGCCGCATTGAGCAAGTCGATTATTTTGTCTCGGGACAATTCTCTGCCACCCGAAGAATGCTCACCAAATGGTTAGAATCACCGGCCAGCAACTCGTTCGATAATTGGAAATACCGTAACAGCGGGCGTTATACGAATATATGGTGGGGACGCGAAGCTGGAAGTATGTTTACGAATATTAACGACATTCTTAATTACCAAGTCTATCCAATGCCCCAAGGTTCAACCCCCGGCGACTGGTCTTTTGTGGATTGGAACGGCGATGGAATCATTAACGAAATGGACGACCACCCTTTGGCTACCAAAGGGATGCCCTTTATGAGTTTTGGTCTGTCGATAGGAGCAAGTTATAAAAACTTTGATCTCAGCGCAAATTTTCAAGGATCCTACAAAGTTTACACCCAATTGTCGGAAGTATTTGTAGAAGCCTTGCCTTTCGGAGGTAGAAATACTTTGTCGTGGTTTATGGACCGCTGGCATCCGACCGATCCCAATGCCGATTTTTATAATCCCAATACGCAATGGATTGCGGGATATTATCCTGCGACCGGTCACGACGCTCGTCGCGTGGGTACCAACGGTGTCATGGACGCTTCATACATGCGCTTGAAAACGCTGGAATTGGGTTACACCATTCCGGGTAAATTAACTAATAAAGCCGGCATTAAAAACTTAAGACTCTATGTTAATGGATATAATCTGTTAACATTTAGTAAATTGAAAGGAATAGACCCTGAGCGTCCGAGTTCGACAAGAGGCTTTGGCGCTACCTCTTCCGACGTAGGGTATGCAGATATGTATGCTTATCCTAACAACCGGACTTTTACCATTGGAGCAAGTATTAAATTCTAAATAAATGAAAATTATGAAAGTGATAAAAATAATATTTTTAGCTTTTCTCAGCTATGTTCTAACTTCCTGCTACGATTTGACTTTGGAGCCGAAAGGAATTTTAGGAGAAACTGAATTATTCGGTAGTGAAGCAGGAATAAAGATGTATTTCGCCGGCCTATACGGTAAATTGCCGATTGAAGATTTCCTATATATGGCCAGAAATAGCGACGGCTATCAAAAAAACAATAATAGCGCTGATGATCCGTGGGGTACATGGGAAGCTATGAAACATAATTTGCAGAACATGAGCGGCGAATTTGTTAATTCTTGGATACAGGTAAACAACGATGGCCCTGATTATTGGCCCTATGGAAACATTCGTGAAGTGAATACTTTTATTAATTCTTTTCCGAATTATAAAAGTAACTTTTCAGCGGATGTTTACAACAATCTGTTGGGTGAAGCCCGTTTTTTGCGAGCTTTCTTTTACTTCGGAATGGCAAAACTCTACGGAGGCGTACCTATTATTACAACTGTCCAAAGCCCGTTTGATCCCCCCGAAGTTTTAAACGTGAAGCGAAATACTGAATACGAAACTTGGAAATTTATTCACGACGATCTGCAATTTGCAATCGATAATTTACCGGGTAGTAAAGATGCAGCCAAAGATGTTACTCGCGCCAATAAATTTACTGCAGCCGCTTTGATGTCGCGAACCATGTTGTATGCAGGAACCATAGCTAAATATTCTCAATATTTGGGCTTTCAAAACGAGGCGGCCTATCAGAAAGGGTTGGCCGGGATGGAACCTTCAAAAGCCAATGAATTTTTTCAGTATGCTTATGATGCGGGAAAGATTGTAGAATCCGGAGGATATGCATTGTATACAGCTAAATATCCCGACAAAGCCGCTAATTTTGCATCTTTATTTTTAGACCCGGCTTCTACCGAGAATATCTTTATAAAGACTTATACACAGGCCGCTCATGATGGTGACCCTCAGAAGACTTTTTTAATTCCCCACTCTTGGGATGCCGGTATGTCGCCCTATCCTTCCATGTCGAGTTTTGTTGGCAGTCAAAGTTATCCGGCATTGGATTTGATGCGGATGTATGAACTTCCCGATAATTTCATCGTAAATCCCGATGGAACGCCGAAACATTTCAAAGCGCGCGGGGATATCCGTGAAGGAATGGAGCCTCGGATGCGGGGTTGTATGTATTTCAGCGGTGACGAACTGCGTGGAACTACCTTTGCAATCGGACGCGGACTCTACAAAACGTTCCCTTATAAAGCTTCCGACATTAAGGATGGATTAGAAACCGAAGTACCGAATCAAAACGGAAACCGCATTGTAAGTAATCGTTCCGGAAGAGATGAATTATACAATGGCATTCTGATTTTACCTATACATGGTACACGAAATAATGAAGGAGGAGAAAATAACTGTCTGACCGGCGCTTTTGTACGCAAATATGTGAATCCGAACATGCCTCTGAATAATGCCCGAGAACATCAAAGCGTGCAGCCATGGATTGTATTCCGTTTGGGCGAAATCTACCTGAATACGGCAGAAGCAGCTTACGAGTTGGGAAAGAAATCGGAAGCTTTCGACTATGTTGAAAAGATTCGCGTTCGCGCAGGTTGTAAAGTGACGCGTCCTGCTGATGATCCGACCGACTTAAGTGCTAAATACGGCTATCCGATCGATGGAAATTTGCAGTTTATTCGCGACGAACGCTACCGCGAACTTTGGGGCGAACAACACCGATGGTGGGATCTCCGCCGTTGGAGAGTAGCAGACCGCGTCTTAGACCATTGGATACCTCGAATACTTTCATGTTATTACGTAATAGATAAAGATGATTATATCTATTTAGACGAACAGGAAATGGGCAACAGAACCTGGACAGCCGAAAAGAAATCGTATTATCAATCGATTCCGGCAGGCGAAATTAATAAAAATCCTGAATTGCTGCCTCAAAATCCGCTCCGTTAATTTATTAATTGATAATTGGAATAAAAAATGAAAAAGATAGTATATTTATTATTCGGAATAGCTTTATTGAGTTTGGCATCATGTATGGGAATCGATAATTGGCAAGAGCCCGACTGTACTTTCTACGGAACAGTGATAGATTCCTACACCGGACAACCCTTACTCGCTTCTCAAAATGACTGGCAAATCCGTATTTGGGAAAGAACTTGGACGGGACATGAAGGAGGCGCTACCACACAACAAGATTTACCAATCAAACAGGATGGTACGTATCAAAACACCAAGTTGTTTGCCGGAACGTATGACATGCTTCCGTACGACGGACCATTTTGGCCGGTGGACACAGTGAAAAAAGTAGTATTGAAAGGCTCTGTGAAACAAGACTTCACGGTTACTCCCTATTTGCAGATAATCGATTTCAAAGCTACTTTGGGAACCTACGACTTTGGAACGCCAAGCGCTCCCAAGATCAGACCTTCTATCACGTTTACTTGCAAATTAAAAGCGCCTAAAAGAACCGGCCTTCCTAATCTCAGGTATATACAAGCTTTCCTTAGCCGTACCACTTTTTGCGGTAATGGGCAAAATAGTCGTATCGATATAGGAGAATACAACAGTGGACCTGATGGCTCAAGAGGAAGAATCGATATCAATCGGAGTTGGGCTGCTGAAATGACTGCCAACGGATTAGACCCGAACGGCGATACCAGTAAACAATATACAATTGGTCCGCTTCCGGTTAACTCCCAATATACCTATTATGTTCGCGTGGGAGCAAGTACCAATGTTGGTAGCAGTCGATTCAATTATTCGCCGATTGTGAAAGTTGAAGTTCCGTAACATCCTTTTCTCCATGTGAGAAAATGGTAAAAATTACTTATTCTCTTATTCCCTTGTATTCATAAATAAATAGAAGGGAATAAGAGATGATTTTGGGGGTTTCTCATGAATACTAAGGGGTTTTTAATACCAAAGGTAATTATTAAGATGTAATTTATTTCGTCTTTAAAAACCTACATAAAACTAAATAACTATCTTTGCATTATGAACAAACTGTTTTTACTATTATTATCCGTTTGTCTGCTTATTACTTCTTGTATTTATGCTAAAAGCAGCGTGGTTGTTTATCCGGCGCCTGAAGGCGAAGTAATGAACGCTAAATTCAAAGTGTCGGTAAACGGTCTGAATGTACCTGTTTACAATGCTAAAATAGGGATGGAAAACAAATCCGATCGTGAAAAGGCGATGGATAACAGGCTCGAATCGGAGAAATATTTCGACATTGCCGGCTTTGCCTCTTTCGATCTGAAAAAAGGACCGGTAAAAGTCACTGTAACTGTCAGTGAGACGGTTTCATCAACAAAAATACTCCCCTCTTCTTTCGCTATAACTCCCTTTATAAAAGGTAATTCCGTTTCTTTTTATATAAAAGAACCCATGCAAGTAACCATAGAAATCAACGGCGACCACATACGTTCATTACACTTGTTCGTAAATCCGGAAGAGACAAATATGCCAAACCCGAACGACCCGAATGTCATCTATTTTGGTCCGGGTATTCATGAAATTACCACAATCCCTGTGGATGATAATAAAACCGTTTATATTGCCGGAGGAGCTATCGTAAGAGGAACAGTGGGAGCCGACGAAACTTGGAGCACCGGATGGATTCCGGGATTGAAATACTACCATGGAGCATCGTTTATTCTCAAAGGGAAAAACATCACTTTTCGAGGTCGTGGGATATTCGACCAAGAATCGGTGCCTACCCATGGTCGAAAAATGATTACCGCTTCTGTTGATGGATTGAAAATGGAAGGAATTGTTTTACGCAACTCAAGTTCCTGGACAGTTTCTTTGAGTAATTGCAAAAACACTTGGATAAACAATATAAAAATCTTGGGCCATCGCGCCAATTCAGATGGTATTGATATCAATTCAAGTCAAGATGTATTGGTGGAAAATTCTTTTCTCCGCACTTTGGACGACCTTGTGGTGATAAAAACCTTAAAAGATACCGGAAATGCCGCCCGTATACGGGTGCGAAAATGCATCTTATGGAATGAAGTGGCTCATGCCTTGAGCATCGGAGCAGAACTTACCGGAGATGTTGAAGACGTACTATTTGCAGATTGTGATGTTATTGGCGACCACGGACGAGAATGGACCTTACGAATTTACCACACCGATGCCGGACTGATAAAAAATGTTCGTTTCGAGAATATACGTATCGAGGAATCGATCAAATTTGCTTCACTGTGGATAAATAAAGCATATTGGACTTCCGATTCCGAGCGCGGACATATAGAAAATGTAGTATTTAAGGATATTACGGTAAATAATTCAGGGCGTTCTCTTGAAAAAGGAATAGAATTTCTCGGCTACGATAAAGACCATGCAATCAATAATGTACTGATCGACAATGTTGTGATTGCCGGGAAAAAAATCGCTAAAGAGGAGGTCGTAATTAACGATTTTGTTTACAATCTGACGGTGAAATAATGAAAATCGAACCTCTAACTCGGCGGAAGCTTTAATAATCAATATTAATATACAAACTAATCGAATTGTACCATGAAACTTAAAATTTATTTATTCTTAATCCCGGCGATGTTAATGAGTCTTTCTACGTATAGCAAGGGGAAAAATTCTTTTGAAA
>Ga0209629_10000139_pt1 | contig 33850 bp, 28 predicted proteins | sample TergutCu122P5_FD_187286 | JGI IMG/M metagenome (GOLD analysis project Ga0209629, IMG submission 187286) | Cubitermes ugandensis P5 segment gut microbial communities from Kakamega Forest, Kenya - Cu122 P5 (SPAdes) (version 2) | ecosystem: Host-associated > Arthropoda: Insects > Digestive system...
TCCACGGCGCCGTCAACCCAAGGCCAAGGGCAAAAACCTCTTCTGCTTGCATCGACTTCCTCCTCGTTGCTTATCCTAATTACCGCTTTGCTCTAAAACTCAATTCCACACTAAACAGCGAAGAGCCAAGAAAGATAGCCCGCGTTATCCATGGTGTTTGCAGGCGGACGATGCCGCATCAATAAAAAAAGGCGGTTCGTGACGAACCGCCTTGGTGTCCCGTAGCATCACCAGCGCTACAGTCCGTAACTGATAAAGTTGTCGAGGAGGCTGCTCACGCACTGGTTGATCGCCTGGTTAAACAGTTTGTCCTCCTGGTTGTCGGCGAAAAAGGATTCCGGCGCTACCTTGACGCTGACCCGGTTAGTCCAGATGACATTACCGGTGGCGGCTTCCTGCACCCAGATGCGCATCTGTACCGATGCCTGCCCGATGTAGCCGGCGCGCCCGGCGCTGCGGCGGCCCAAAGCGTTACCAGCCGCGCCCCAGATGATGGCGTTGGTGTCATCGGAGCTGCCGATGCCCATGATACTTTCGTTTGGCCAATTCAGAGTTTCATAACCAATCCTGGCGCCGACCATCATGCCGGCTATCGCGGCGTTATCCTCATCATATTCGTTGGAAGGGGCATAGCCGAACAGAATGCGGTTGCTGCCTCTCATGACGAAGGGGATGATGCCGCGTTTCCACGGTTCCCAAGTGCCTTCATCACGGGTTGTGAATTCAAGGATACGGCCACGAACGACATAATCGGCGCCGAATTCGCGGCCAATCTTGGCAATAGCCGCCTTCGTCAGGCCATGGGCGCCGGGAGTGCCCGCCGCCGCCGCGCTCCCCCGCCTTTCGGCATCCAAGTACCCGGCGATTTCCTGCTTCATCGCATCCGACCAGTCACCGGTCAGTTCATGGCTGAGCGAAGCCGAGCCAGTCCCACTATAGGCCACTGGATTGATGATGTGCTGGGCGACCAGGTATTCAAAAACATCCTCCTGTACCGGCAAGGAAAAACCATTGGCCGTCAATTTATCGGTGATGCTTTCGCTGACCATCATGGCGCGTCGTTGCGCCGAAGCGATGGAATCGCCTTGGGAATAATCGGCGAAAGGCAAAACAACCACCGTTCTCCCGGAACCGGCGGCGTTATGGGACGGCGTTTCCGGCGCATTGATGGTCTCGATCACCGTGTGACCACAACCACCGAGTATCAGGGCGAAAATCGCCAACACAACATGAGTGACTTTCTTCATATCCTCTCCTCTCAAGTAGAGATTTCGTCGCCTGGGGTGTAAAAATTTCCTATCAAGTCTGTCAAATGATTTGCGGCTTCAGCAGAATGATCAGCTCGTTTTTCTGCTTCTGCTTCGTCTCATAGCCAAAGAGATACTTGATGATTGGAATGCTGCCGAGAATCGGAGCGAAGTTGCCATCCTTCTTGTCCGTTTCCTGGATCAGTCCGCCGATGGCCAGCATCTGGCCATTCCGCACCTTCACGGTCGTGCTCATCTCGCGGACATTGATAATCGGCAGGCCGACTTCCGCCGCTGTTTCGCCTATGCCTACAGTTTTGGAGTAGATGGGTTCATCCGGATTATTGACGGAACTCGCCGATTTTTGCAGATCCGAGGTGACCGGAACCAGATTGAGAATAATTTCATTATCGCCCAAAATGGTGGCGGTCAGCGACATGCCAAGGCCAGACAACAGGCGCGCAGTTTCGATGGTGTAGGTGCGCGTCGTGGTCCCTCCACTATCATTGACATCGGATTTGACCGACTTGATATAAGTGAAGTTGGTGCCGACTGAAATCATCGCCGGCTGACCGTTCATAACGCTGAGTTTCGGGCTGGACAATATCTTAGCGTTTCCTTGCGTATTCAGGGCGTTGATCATCGCCGAGAAATTGGCCGGCTCCAAAACGACGCTGGAAATGAAACGGCCAGGGTCTATCATTGCGCTGCTGGCAAGGATCGCGCGATTCATGGAAAGATCAACTTCATTGGTTGTGTTGCCATTGGCATCGACCTTGAGCGGATGAAGAACGTTAGAGCCTTCCGTGTATCCATACAACCGGTTGCCTTCGCTGCGTGCCGCCGATACATAGGGGTAAACCTGTCCATTCGCGCCGAAATTGAGTTTGCCGGTAATCGCCGCGAAATTTTGCAGGACGTTGTTCCAGTTGATGCCAATCGACGAATTGTCAGTCAACTGTACCTCGATGATCTTGGCCTCGATCGCCACCTGCCGGTACAGTGATTTCTTCAGAGTGGTGATGTATTCGTCAACCTTTTCCAGCAGGGGGCGCGGCGCGGTGACGGTGATGATGCCAACCGGTTTGTCGATAATATAGTAGTTGCCGCTCTCACTATGGCCGCTGGCGCTTTTGCTGTTGGAAGTTGTCGGCTTGTTATTGCCTTGGTTCAGTTCGCCCATGAGCTTGGCCATGCTGTCACGTGATTCTTTCTGGCTTTTGACGCAGGCCTCTTGCTTTGACGGATCGTTTGGATTCTCTTGCTGGCATTTTTCCATAATCGCCGTGTCGGTCATGACCGTTTCCGACTCGGTTTTCGCCCTGTTCTTGGGGTCGATCGCCCAGACACCCAGCAAGCTGTCCAGATTAGACTGAATATTCTGCCAGATGTCGAACTCGTTCTTGTCGCTCCTTATCTGCATGGTGCCATCCATGCTTTTTGAGTTCTCCTCGTTGCCTAGCATATTGCCGCCAACGCCGGTACTGTACAGGGTTTTGACGAAGGGCATGGCAATCTGGAAGTTACGGGTTTCCTTATATTTGACAACGATGGTATTGCCCTTTATCTCATAGAAGTAATCAAGCTGGCGCAGCAGATTGCTGAGGGCGTCGTAAAAATCGTCATTGGCGTTGATATGAACATCGACCAGCGCATTTTGATCAACATCGCTGGCCCAGGAAACATTCATCCGCTTGAGGTCGGCCAGACCCTTCATGATGGTCCACAGCGGCTGTGGCTCGCGCCGGGTTTCGATTTTGGCGCCGACCTTTATCACCGGTTCCGCCTCGGCAGCGGTGGCGGTGGAATCGTTTTCCTGGCCGACCACATAGGATGGATACTGGAACTGTACCGGCAGAGCGCCGCCCTGGTCTTTTTTCGCTTTGACCGCCGCCGGTGCCGCCAGTTCGGCGGCGCTTGGCCCATTGTCGCTGGACTGATGCGAACCACATGATGTAAGCAGTATCGCGCCCAACAGAAACGGCAGACTCAAAATTCTTTTTCTCGCAGACATTATCCTTTCCCTCGCAGATAGATATATTCCCGCTTCATGTTGATGTTGCCAAAATTTTTTAGCGCCATGCCTCATCCAAAACGACCAGCGTCACGTCTTGGCGAAAGACTTAAAGGCTGGCCCGTCATTGCCCGGCGGCCAGACGCTCCTCGGCATAGCGCCGCAGCTCCGGCGGGAGGGCGAATCCGGAGGCCAGAATCGTTTTATACTGCGCCAGCGCCTGCGCTTTTTTGTTCTGTTTGTCAAAGATACGCGCCCTGGCCACCATCGTTTGCAGCGAATCGCCGTAATTGGCGCTGTACTTGTCAAGGAGCACCAAGGCCGAGTCATATTGCTGATTGTTCTCGGCAAAGGCGGCGAAGCTGAGCAAGGCGTCCTTCATCGGTGGATTGCCGCTGATGCTCTGCACGAAATAATCGGAAGCCTCCTGCACCTGCTGCATGTTGGCCAAGGCGATCGCCGCATACATGGCGGCTCTTTTGTTTTGCGGGTTGAGCTTCAGGCTTTCCCGAGCGTAATACAGCGCCTTGGCGTTCACTCGCAGATTGACCAGATACAGGGAAGCCAAGCGATCCAGGGTATGGGCATCTTTCGGATTCAGCGACAGCGCCTCTTCGTATATGGCGGCGGCCTGTTCAAAATCACCCGCCTTTTCCGCTTTGGCGGCGTTTCGCATCAGTTCCCTTGCCTTGACGACGCCTTCCGGCTGGTTTTCCGTTTGCTGGATGACCAAGGCCTCTTCCTGGACGATATTCTGGTCGGTCTTGACGCTCAGATTGTCGTTGTTTCCCTCTGGCCAGACAAAGTTCTTCTTTTTCGGGTAGATGACGATGGTGTTATCGCGCTTTGTCTGGTTCAGGTCCATCAGATTGCAAATGATGTCCAGCGCGAAATCCCAAGGAACATCGGTCAAGGCCAGCGTCAGTGTTCCCTTTACCGACTCGTCAACGACGATGTTGAGGTTGCTGACCTCGCGAAACAACCGGAAGACGTTGTGAATATCTATCTTGTAAAAATCGACGCTGATCCGTTCTTTGCTGTATCCAGAAGAGAGAAAGCCATCCTGACCGCCGCCAGTACCGCCTTGATTTTTTTGCAAGAGCGAGCTCGATGATTCGATCAATTTGTCAAGCGTCGCATCACCGACCGCTGTTGGTGGCGCGGCGGCGGATTGTTTCGACGGTGTCAGCGGTGCGGCAGCGGGCTGTTCCGGTGGTATTGGCGGCGCGGCCATGTCCGCGCTGGCGGCTGGTTTTTCGTCCTTGATGATGGCCTGAATGCCGTCATCGAGTTTATTGATCACGAATTCGGGTAAGACCGGGCCGGTGGCATCAAAAATCACCCTGACGCCACTGCCGCGTGGAGCGACGCGGATTTTTGCCAGGGCGGCGGAATGAACGATTTTTTCACGCGCCAATTTGTCGATTGACACATTGGGAATGTCGATGATCATGGCGGCTGGTTTGTCTTTGCTGCCGGGCAAGGTGCTGGTTTTATAATCGGTTAATGGCGCCGTCGAGGCCAGTTTGACCGTGATCACGCCGGATTGCTGCTGCACCTGAATATCGGTGAGCATGGCTGGCGCGTTAGGCGTATTGGCCGCCGTTTCGCCGGTGCTGGGAGTGATGGCGATCTGGATGTCGTTACCCTGCGTGGTCACTTTGTAGCCGTGGCTTTCGGCTATCTTGAATTCAAAACGGGTGGTCTCCGTTTTCTGATCCTTGACCGTCGAAACGGTGTAACTGACAAAGTCGTTCTTCGGCAACGGGGGGGCATTCTCCGGCGCCGACGGCAGGACGGCGTTTGCGATGTCGAGAATCACCCGGAACGGGGAATAGCGCTCGGTGACGATGTAGGCCGGTTGGGAATCGCCGACAATGGTCATGGACAGAGCATTGCCGGCCAGCTTCGATTTGATGGCGGAAATGGTATATGCCTTCGGAGCCGCGGCGTCGGCGGGGCGCGCTCCGGCGGTGACCGTCAGCGCGGCGCACATGCAGGCGACAATGAACAACAGATGGAAGACAGGGGTACGCATTATCATTTTTCACCCTCTTTTTTGAGCACCATAGCAACGGGAGTGACCAGTTTGTTGCCCGCGCGGGTAACCGCGGTTTCCTCGATCAATACTTTGGCCGGTCCAATTTCGCGGACGACGCCTCGGCGGCCAACTTTCATGCCTTTGGTCAGGGTATAGCCTTTGCCGGTGGAGTCTTCCACCAAGGCGTAGTATTCGCCGCCTTTCTGCAAAATTCCCACCAGTGTCAATTGTCCTGGCTCGAACAACTGCATTCCGGTCAAAGGCGCACCATCCTCGACGATTTCATCATCGGCATGGGAGGTGGCGTTCTCGGTAATGAAAGGCATGAACGGGTCTTTACGGTTTTGATACTGGTAAACGAAGTAGTCGCTTTTGGCCTGTTGAAGGGCTTGTTGCTCGTCAGCTCCGCCAGCGGTCTTCGCGATTTCTTCGGCGGCGGCGCTGGTGACAAAAGGCATGACGGCGCCAACGAAAAATAGTGCCATGGCCCAATATCCAGCCCATCGCAAAAACACTTCGGGAAAGGGTGAATTTCTCATTGACGTAAAGCCATCCTGTCTATTTTTTCTTGGGAGTTCCGGCTGACGCCTGCGGTTTCGAGACTTCCTCGTTGGTGAAGCGATAGGTTAGCAATTGACAATCCGCCTTCAAGATCATCTCGTTATTTTCCCGCGTCGGGCTATGCACTTTCACATCGCCAACGGAAACAATCCGCTCGAGCTTGCTGATGCTGTCAAAAAAATGGCCGATGCTGTGGTAGGCGCCTTTCAGAGAAATCGAGATGGGAATTTCCGCATAAAAATCCCTCGGCACTTCAGGCATCGGTTTGAAGGAAAGGAATTCAAGCCCGGCAGCGGTGCCGAGCGAGGAAATATCCTTCAGCAATTTGGGGATTTCGTTCTTTTCTGGCAGCAGCGCCGCCTTGCTGTTGAACATTTCCTGGGTCTCGGCCAGTTCTCTTTGCAGTTGTTGCAGCGTGCTCGCCTTGGTGCGCACGGTTCCCAATTCGGATGTGAGTTGGTTCTTATCCTTCGCCAGCTTTTCCATTTCCTGAGAATGGGGCATATAAAACGCCACAACGTAAATGATCACCGGCGCCGCCAAGACGAGTAGCCCGATCATCGATTTGAGACGCTGCTCCATCGGAATGTAGCGGGCGTCTAGGAAGCGGGTGAGCGCCGAAACTTGTTTTTCTTTTCTAGCCATGGCGGTATCGCGGGTAATCTGCGGGTTCAGCCCCGTTTTTTGTCTGAAATGATTTTATTTTATCGCTTTGTCGTCTTTTGGGATGCGGTTTGCGGTTTGGCGATATCCTCGCTTCCCGGCGACGCCACTTGGCAGGAGATGGTGAACGATTTCAGATCCCGCCCAGAGAGAAGTTTCTGTGCCGATTCGCTCAGGGACACCTCGCGGACGAAGGGTGAAGTTTTCAGGCCGTCCATGAACTGGGCGATGGATTCATTATCGAGAGCGATGCCTTTCAGCTCGAGATGGCCGCCGGTCACCGCCATCGAATCCAGCCACAGACGGTTGCTGTCCACATGTCTCGCCACCTCGTCCATGACCCGCACGGTCAGCGATGATTCCTTTTTCAGCTGTTCGATGACTTTGGTCTTGCGTTCCAGCTCGCCCTTCTCTTTATTCAGTTTATCAATCAGTGTGAGTTGAGGCTGAAGGCTCTGCTTCTGACTGGTCAAGTCGGCATTCGTCTTGCGCGCCATATCGAGATCGTGGCTCTGTTTCAGCCAGGCGAGGGCGCACAGAAGCACGATCAAGGCGAAGAAAATCAAGAAGGCGGTCAACTCGCTTTTTGCCTTCTCGCGTTTTTTCAGTTGCCGGACGGGGAGAAAATTAATCTGCAACATAGCCTTTCCATGAAAGAGAGCGGCGAATACAATTCACCCCAAAATGGGCGGACAATGGGCCCCTTCACGCCTGCCTCGCCTTTTGCGGGCTAACAGCAATTTGGCGTGCCATAAGCGCGATTGATTCATATCGCGGCGGGACGGATGGCGATCCCACTGGCGATGGCCATTTCCTGGCCAATCGCTTGAATATAGTCAGCGTCGATCTTTTTGGTGTTGAAATTCATCGAGGTGAGAGGATTGAATATCTCCACCTCCAGCCCGGTTTCCATTTTTAGGAAATCAACCAAGCCGACCACTTTCGAGCCGCCGCCGCTGAGACTCAGACGGCGCAGTGGCTGGTCGGGATGGTTGGCGTGGTACAGGTCGATCGCTTTTTTGATTTCGAGCACCCACTGCGTGCAGACCGATGAATAGATGGCGGCAATCTCGTCCTGATGCTCCAGCGCCTGCCGCTTGCCGAGCTTTACCGCCTCGGCTTCGTCGAATTCCATGTCGAGCAGGTCCTGTATCTGTTCGGTAAGCTGGCGGCTGCCGACCGAAATGTCGCGAGCTACCACGGAAAAGCCGCCGGAAATGATATTGATGCTCATTTTGGCGGCGCCAATATCGACCAGCGCAATATTGTCCATATTATGGTCAAGCATCTCGTGGGCGTTTTCCAGGGCGAACCCGTCGATGTCAACGATCACTGGAGCCAGACCAATACCTTCCAGCATGGAGGTGAACTCATCGACCACTTCCTTTTTCGCCGCGACCAGCATGACATCGGTGCGGTCATTGCCGGAGGCGGAGGTTTTCATATCCTGAAAATCAATGTACACGTCATCCATGTCGAAAGGGATATACTGCTCGGCTTCGGCCATGATGTACGATTCCAGTTGCTTCTCATCCATGGTGGTCAGGCTGATTTTTTTGACGATCACCGAGTAGCCGGAAATGGAAATTCCCACCTTCTTTTTTTTGATTTTCAGGTTTTTCAAGAGCGCCGACACGGCGGCGGCCACCGCCTCGGCATCGACCAGCACCCCGTCCTCGACGGCTCCATCCGGCAGAATGACACTGCCTAGAGCCACAATGCTGTAACTGCGGTCGCGCCGTTCAAGCTCGCAAACTTTCACCGCGTGAGAACCGATATCGATTCCCACCACCAGATCGTCGTTGGAAAGGAAGGGCAGTTTCAACATGGTCGCGATTCACTTAAGTAAAGAACTGGTAGACGGCATGTGGTTGATAGTAAATGGCCAAAGCGCAATTGTATTAGGCAGTTAACACCAATTTTCAGGTCGCTGTCAAGGATGATAAAGAATATTTTATTTTCGCGGCCTTTCTCGATTCACTTCTATATGTAACATTAAAAGGTTCAACATTCTGTCTTCGCGGCCATGAAATTGGTTGCTTTTTGAAGCATACCCGTCGTTGCTCACGCCATGCCGGGACAGTATTTAATAAGTCGCAACGTCGGGCAAGGCATCTGTTCCCTGGATTGAACCGTCTGGTCAGCCCGCCGCTGGTTGTACATCGCCGCAGTTGATTGTACGCAGACGGCCCTGCTCATCGAGCAAGAGCAAGTCACCCTTTTCGTCAATACCAGCGCTTTCGCCGATGATTTTCGCGCCGTTTGGCCCAGCCCATGCCAATCGCTGGCCATAAAAGCCATCCCGCTGCCGCCACTGGTTGAGAATCCCAGCAAAACCATGTTGCTCGCATTCAGCGGTCAATACCAGCAATTGCTGCCAGATGGCGGCAAACAGCGATGCGGGATGATGTTTGTGTGGTATCGTTTGCCACAGGGCGATTGCTTTTTGCCGCACTTCTTCCGGGGGAGTGGCGCCACATGCGCCGAGGTTGACACCGATGCCGACTACCGCGTAGTCGCCGGCGCTGGTGAAGACGGCCTCGCAGAGAATGCCGCCGCATTTTTTCCCATCCAGATACAGATCGTTTGGCCATTTCAACCGCGGGAAAAGACCGGTCTCTGTTTCAATCGCCACGGCGGCGGCTACTCCGGCAAGCAGAGTCAGGCGGGGATAGAGCGCCCGGTCGAGTTGGGGGCGCAGCAGTATCGAGCCGTACAAGCCGATTCCCACCGGGGAATACCAGCTTCTTCCCAACCGTCCCCGTCCCCGTCGTTGGCTGAGAGCCAAAACCGCTGTCCCATGCGCGGCGCCACCCTGCGCCAGTGTCAAGACATCATCGTTGGTTGAGTCGGTTTCAGCGACAATCTCAAATTTGGACATGGCAAAAAAAGAAAAAAGGTGTCAAGGCCGAAGCCCTGACACCTCGAAAGCAAGATGGAATCCTGGGAATGACTCAGATACCGCCAGCGCTCTCTTCATTTTTGATGCGAGACGGCAAGGCGTACATGGTGGTCGAACCCGACGACCAAAACATCAGTTTCGACTCTTTCACCAAGTCGTTAGCGATATTCTTCACATCACGTGGTTTGGCATCCGGGTCACACTCGTAAAAATCCTTGATGTACAACTGCGGCTTCGGAGACTTCGCCGCTTTCTCAAGAATCTTCGCTTTCAACTCATCTTTACTTAAAGCCATGCTGAATCTCCTCTGCTGAACGAGTCCAACCAAATCCGTCTGACCGGAGGAAACCGGTCAGACGGTAGGAACACCAGATTACTTGATGTGGCTGGTGTACTTGAAGAGCGTGGTCGTTCTCCAGGTAGTGTAAGCGAGACGGTAGTCGTCGATACTCTTGTCGGTAAACGGAATATCGCATTTCTCGAAGAATTTCTCCCAGCCAATGCGCTCGGCCCATTCGCCGACGCGCTCGTATTTCTTCGCGTCTTTGGCATAGGCTTCGAGAATCTTCCGGACGGCGGCTACCGTTTCCGGCCAGCGCGGAGTGTTGTTGGGCAGGAAGGGAATGACCAGTTTCGAGAACTTCGGCGCCGATTTTGAGTTGGAAACCTTGCCACCAACCAGAATGGCGATACCGTCACCTTCCGGGTCGGCCAGCGGCATGGCCGGGCACATGGTATAGCAGTTACCGCAGAACATGCAGCGCTCGACGGTTACTTTGACCGTTTTGATCTCTTTGCCATCCACCGTAGCTTTGTCTGGCTTAACCGCGCCCAGCGGACAGGAAGCGATTGCCAGCGGCAATTCGCAGACACCGGTGATACGGGTATGGTCGATCATCGGCGGTTTGCGGTGGATACCCAAAATGGCGATGTCGGAAGCGTGAACCGCGCCGCACATATTCAGGCAGCAAGCCAAGGCGATGCGAACCTGAGCCGGCAATTTCATCGAGGTGAAATAGTCGAACAGATCGTCCATAACCGCCTTGACAACACCGGAAGCGTCGGTGGCTGGAGTATGGCAATGCACCCAACCTTGGGTATGAACGATGTTGGTGACGCCGGCGCCGGTGCCGCCAACCGGAAAACGGCCACGCGCCTTCAACTCGTCGAGCAACGGTTGAACCTTTTCCTTCTTGTCAACCATGAACTCGATGTTGTTGCGCGTGGTGAAACGGACGAAACCACCGCAGTGTTTGTCGGCGATATCGCAGACTTCACGAATGAAATTGACGGTGACCAACCGGGCGCAAGCAGCCCGCACCGTATAGACTTCATCACCGGTTTCCGATTTGTGCATCAAAACGCCGGGTTGCAGAATTTCATGCCACAACCATTTCCCCTTATTCGCCTTGATGACCGGCGGCATGAAATTTGCGTAGTATGGCGGACCAAGATCAGAAATACGGCCATCCATCGGTTTATCCGGATTGTAGCCCATGATATTTTCTCCTTATGATGCTCTGTTGTTAACTCAATTCCCAAACAAACAATACTTAAGCGGCGTGACGGCGGCGGAACTCCTGAACATCACGCTCGAAACCACCGGGGACCTCTTCCTCGGACCAGAACACATAGGGGTTGGAACGCGGTTCTTTGACCATCTGCGGAATCGGGTCAATCCCCATGATCTTGATGAAGGTCGGCAGGCCAATGCGTTGCATGGTCTCGCCAACGCGCTCGCGGTTTTTACCGACTTCCATCCACCAGTCCCAAACCTTCTCGATGAACTCGGTCAGTTCCTCGAACTCGTTCTCCTTGTCGATTTTCATGAAAGGAACGATCAGGGTCGAGAACTGCGCGCCGTCGAGAATCGGGGCTTTGGCGCCAACCAGAATCGAAGCGCCGGTGTCTTTGCCGGGGCGCAGGGCGCGCGGCATGACGTTGATGCAGTGCATGCAACGGGTGCACTCGGCGTTGTTGATCTTCAGCTCGCCGCCGGCCATTTTCATACATTTGGTCGGGCAGAGATCAATAACTTCTTTCTCGATGTCAAACTTACCCCAATCACGGCCAGCATGCGCGCCGCCGTTGGACGGGAATTTGCCGTCGATATAGCCTTTGACGGCAGCCTGGTCGATGCGGATATCGTCACGCCAGGTGCCGATAACGGATATATCGGATCGGGCAATGGCAGCCACGCAGTCATTCGGGCAGCCGGAGAACTTGAATTTGAATTTGTAGGGGAAGGCCGGACGATGGATTTCGTCCTGATACTTCATGGTCAGCTGATAGCAGGTTTCCTCGGTGTCGTAGCAGGCCCATTCGCAGCGCGACTGACCGATGCAGTTGGCCGGGGTGCGAAGGTTGGAGCCGGAACCGCCGAGGTCCTGGCCCGCGCCATCATTCATCTCATGGGTCAGATCCCAGAAGAACGGCTCGAGATTTTCGGTACGGGTGCCGAGCAGGATGACATCGCCGGTGGAACCATGGAAGTTGGTGACGCCGGAGCCGTGTTTTTCCCACAACGCCATCAACTGACGCAGGTTTTTCGTGGTGTAGTATTTCGATGACGGCTGAGCGACACGGATGGTATGGAAATGCTCGACACCAGGGAATTTTTCCGGCACATCGGCATAGCGGCCAACGATACCACCACCGTAGCCGAAGACGCCGACGATGCCGCCGTGTTTCCAGTGGCTGATGCGATCCTTGTAGGACAGCTCAAGGATGCCGAGAATATCCCAACATTCCGGTTTGGTTTCTGCCTGGCGCTTGATGTCGGTCACGAAGCTCGGCCATGGGCCGGACTCCAACTGATCCAACAAAGGCGTCGCATGTTTTGCCATGATTTCCTCCTTTAATAAACGGTTTGTACTACAGCCTCTCGCTACATTTTTACAATCTCTGCGGGTTCCCGTGAAAGCCCGATTTGGAAAAGACCGGAGCGCTTCTGAAGAACCGTGTAACCGTGGATACGCCTGCCCTTGCCGTTTGACACCCGTCGATACGGCCCGTGATACGGGCGGAAACAGGCATTATGGCTGGAAATCGGGCAGGAAAATTAACTGCGGAGGATAGCGAAGGCCAGAATCCTTGTCAAGGTAAAAAAAGCCGCGCTACACCGCCCAATACATGCCTTACGCCCGTGTTTCTTCCCGATTTGGCGAGGAAAGCACTTGGATCAGCAAGTCTTTTTCCGGGCCGTCGGGTGCTGCCGCCATATCGGCGAGAGAGCCAAGAATGCGCGAGGCCTGCACCTTGCCCAGTTGCACGCCTTCCTGGTCAAAGGAATTGATGCCCCAGCAGAAACCCTGCATGACAATTTTCGCTTCGTAAATGGCGAGCAGGGCGCCCATCGCATACGGGGTCAGCCGGTCGGCAATCAGGAGGAGGGAAGGGCGGTTGCCGGGAAAACGGCGGTTCGGGTTGTCGTCGGTTTTCCCGGTAGCCAGGGCCAGGGTTTGCGCCAGCATGTTGGCGACCAGCTTTTGCTGCGACGTGCTGCCGTCCACTTGGCAGTCCTGCCCGTATTGGCTGTTCAGAAAACCGATGAATTCCGCCGGCACGATCTCTGTGCCCTGGTGCAGCAGTTGATAGAAGGCGTGCTGGCCGTTGGTGCCCGGTTCGCCCCAAACCACCGGCCCGGTTTTATGATTGACCGGTATACCATCGCAGGTGATGGCCTTGCCGTTCGATTCCATATCGCACTGCTGCAAATGGGCGGGAAAACGATGCAGCGCCTGGCTGTAGGGGAGCACAGCCAGCGTTGCCATATCGAGAAAATTGTGGTTCCAGATACCGAGAAGCGCCATGACGAGCGGCAGGTTTTTCCGCACGTCCGCTTCTTCGGCCAGCCAGTCGATGGTCGCGGCGCCGTGCAGAAAATCCATAAGACCGTGATCGCCGATGGTAAATCCCAGCGTCACCGCCCCGACCATCGAGGTACTGCTGTAGCGACCGCCGATATAGTCATACATATAAAAAGAACGCAGATAGTCCGCCGGGTTGTCCATCGGGCTGCCCTGGCCGGTGATGGCCAGGCAATGTTTACGTGGATCAAGCCCCGCCGTCCGCAGCCGCTCACGCACCAGTTGCTCGTTGGCGCGGGTTTCGAGCGTCGTGCCGCTTTTTGAGACGATGCAGACGAGGGTATGGGCCAGGTCGGTTTCAGCCAGGGTTCTCGCGGCGTCATCGGGATCGACATTGGCGATGAAACGCGCCTCGCGGCCCGGCAGGCGATAGGCGCGCAGGGCTTCGATGATCGAACGCGGACCGAGATCGGAGCCGCCGATACCAATATGCAGGATGGTAGTGAATTGTTCGCCATCGGCATTGGTGATCGCGCCGGTTTCCACCTCGTCGAGAAATTGCTTGAGTTTGGCCAGCTCGGCTTTAGCTTGGGCCGTGGCCTTGGCTTCGGCGGGATTGTCCACGAAAATATCGCGGCAGGCGGTATGCAGTACCTGGCGATTTTCGCTGGCGTAACCGTCGATGCGATTCAACACCGCGCCGCGCCGCATCGCTTTGAATTGCTCGACGATCTGGCACTCATCGGCCAGCGCCTGCAAGGCGGCCAGCGTCTCGTCGTCAATCCGTTCGGTGGCGTAGAGCAGGCGAAAAGGGCCGTTATCGCAGATATAATGCGATATGCGCCCGGCTAAGGCGCCCGCGGCGGTCAGGTCGTAGGGCTTTTTTGCCAGTTGCCGCAAGACTGTCGTCGCCGTTGCGGTGGCAAGGATAGCGCGTTTTTCGGTCATATTCCCTCCTGTACCTCCGGTAAGATGGCAGCTTCGGCCCGCTGGCGCAGGCTGGTTATAGTGGCGTGGTAATCGTTGGAACCGTACACCGCCGAACCGGCAACGAAAATATTGGCCCCGGCGGCGGCGATAGCGGCGATGGTCGTGGGGGCGACGCCGCCATCGACCTCGATATCGAGTTGCAGGCCACGCTCGCGGGCGATTTCCCGCAGCGCCGCGATTTTCCTGAGTGACGACTCGATGAATTGCTGGCCGCCGAAACCGGGATTGACTGACATCAGCATCACCAGATCGACTTCATCGAGTAGATAATCGAGGGTGGTGAGCGGCGTCGCTGGGTTCAGCACCACGCCGGGACGGCAGCCGCGCCCACGAATCTGGCCAACCAGACGATGCGGATGCGGGCCAGATTCGACATGCACGGTGATCCAGTCGGCGCCGGCGTCAGCGAAGGCGTCGATGTACTGACCGGGATTGGCGATCATCAGATGGACGTCAAGCGGCGTCTTCGCCACTCGTTTGACGGCTTTGACGACCAAAGGGCCAATGGTGATGTTGGGCACGAAATGCCCATCCATGACATCAATATGGATCAGATCGGCGCCGGCCTCCTCGACAGCTTGGATTTCTGCGGCCAGACGGCCAAAATCGGCGGACAGGATGGAGGGGGCGATGGCGACGGTCGGCATTTGATGCTCCTTGAAAAAGTCAACTTTCAACCTGCGGGCAGTCGTCTGAGCATATCACCCGGCACGCTTTCCAGCAAACCTTCCAGTTCCAGATAGACGAGAATTTCGCCGAAACGGGCAGCTGACAGCCCGGAACGGGCGAGAATCTCCTCGCGGCTTTGTGGATAGGATTCAAGCAGCGCCAGCACCGCCGCCTGCTCGTCGGTTAGGATGATTTCCTCGCGATCGGTGATAGCCGGTTTCCTGGCGCTGACGCTGTCGAGCGTCGCCAGCAGGTCATCCGCCGTCAAGGCGATGGTCGCGCCTTGGCGTAGCAGCTCGTGGCAACCGGCGCTTTTTGCCGAATCGGCCTGGCCGGGCACGGCGAAGACCTCGCGGCCAATATCGAGCGCCATCTGGGCGGTAATCAGCGCGCCGGAGCGCCTAGCCGCTTCAACGACAACCACCGCTTGGCCAAGACCGGCGATGATGCGGTTACGCGCTGGGAAACGGAAGCTTTCCGGCTGGGTGCCGAGCGGGTATTCGCTGACAAGCAGGCCCTTTTCCCGCATGGCCGTGAACAATCTGGCATTGGCGGATGGATAGACGACATCCAGGCCACAGCCCAAAACACCGATGCTTTTGCCGTCGGCGGCCAAGGCGCCGGCATGGGCCTCGCCGTCGATGCCGAGCGCCATGCCGGAAACCACCACTACCCGTTCCGCCAATCCCTTGGCCAAGGTAGCGGCCATGCGGCGACCGTAGCTGCTGGCCGCCCTGGCGCCAACCACGGCGACGGCACGTTTTCGCAGCAAGGAAATATCGCCAAGGGCGTACAGAATCGGCGGCGGGTCGGTGAGATGGAGCAGTTCTTCCGGATACTCCGGCTGGTTATGGCCAATACAGACGCCGCCTAACTTGGCCAGGCGTTCTTCTTCGGCACAAACCGTGGGCAGGAGGGAAACGGCGGCGGCGACCGCTTGCCGCTGCTTTTCGCCCAAGCCCGTCACCTGGCGAAGAGCTTTTTCCGAGGCGGCGCAAGCGGCGGCGGCATCGCCAAAATGCGAGATCAGCCGCCAGTAGGCGACGGCGCCGATTCCGGGGCTGAAACTCAAGCACATGATGGCCTGAGCCGGGGTCATCGGTGGAGCGGACATCAGTTGGTTATAAACACCCGCAGCTCGCCGATGCGCGACGGATGCTTCAGTTTGGAGATGGCCTGCGCCTCGATCTGGCGGATGCGTTCCCGCGTGACGGTAAAACAGCGCCCGACCTCTTCCAAAGTGTGGTCGTATTCCATGTCGATACCGTAGCGCATTCGCAGCACCTTGGCTTCCCGCGGCGTCAACGATGACAGTACCTGCTTCAGGCAGTCGTGCAGGCTCGTGACCATGGTCGCCTCCTGCGGGTCGGGACAATAGGCATCCTCGATGAAATCACCCAAAGTGGTTTCGCCGTCGTCACCGACCGGGGTATCGAGCGAGATGGCGTCTTTCGCGATTTTCAGCGCCGCTTTGACCTTTTCCACTTCCATGCCCAGCGCCGTGGCCATTTCCTCCGGCGTCGGTTCGCGCTGCTCTTCGATGAGGAAATTTTTCGATACGCGCAGCAGGCGATTGATGGTTTCGATCATATGCACCGGCAGGCGGATGGTGCGGCCCTGGTCGGCGATGCCGCGCGTAATGGCCTGGCGGATCCACCAGGTGGCGTAGGTACTGAATTTGTAGCCGCGATGGTAATCGAATTTTTCCACGGCCTTCATCAGGCCGATGTTTCCTTCCTGAATCAGGTCGGAGAATTGCAGGCCACGGTTGAGAAAGCGCTTCGATACCGAAATCACCAGCCGCAGGTTGGCGCGCACCAATTCATCCTTGGCCCGCCTGGTCATTTCCCGGCCCGCCTCCACCTCGTCGCGCAGGCGGCTCAAACCCTTCATGTCGATGCCGGACTCGGCCAGCATGCGGCGGTTGACCCGCTCTTCGATCTCCCACGGAGTTCTTGCATCATCGGCGGTTTTGGCTTCGCGCATCATTTGTACCACCACCTTGCGGAAGCGGCGGGAGAGTTCCTCCATGCCGGCGGCGGCGGCGTTGACGTATTCGGTACAGAGTAGGGTGTCGTTGAAAACGCTGGCGATTTTCGCCCCGATGACCGCCGCTTCCTGGTACAGCGCGATGTCGTCACCGCCCGGTGTCAAAAGGCGGGAGCGGGTCAAAAGCGCCTGCCGCTGTTCATCGAAGGCCAAGACTTCCGCGACCTTGGCGAGAAAGTTCCGGCTGTTCTCGGCAATCGCTTTATTGTCGCCGACCTGGACAATAGGTATGGCTTCGCAGATATGTTCCTTATTTTTTTCCACCTCTTTTGCCAGCTCTTTCAGGGCCGGCATGGCCAGCATGGTTTGCAACACGGCATCCTGCATCCGCCGGCGTCCATCTTCCATCATCTTCGCCAGCTTCAATTCCTCTTCGTGGCTCAACAGCGCCATCCGCCCCATTTCTCTGAGGTAGATGTTCATCGGGTCAGACGATTGGCCGTCGTCGTCTTCCTCGCGGCTGTAACGGCGGCGGTCCGTCTTACGGCGGTCGGTGAACAGGCCGCCGCGCCGGTCGCGGCCATTACGGTCGCGGCGGTCTTCGCCGTAGGTGGGATTGATTTCCACCGGTATCGGTTCTTCATCCCGCTGGCTGATGCCGGTCAGGTCGTACAGCGAGACGTTTTCGTCCAGTCCAAAGGAGTCGATGCCGCTAAAACGGGCGAATTTGTCATCTTCTTCGTCCTGCTCGTCATAGCTCATACCCATTCCTCCCGGAAAATCTTGTTTCGCCGCGCACGGCTTCACGCCTTAAGACGGTAAGAAAATTTGAAAAAAATACCACGATCCGAAAACAACGAACTTTGACAACGAAACCGCAACAAAATCAAGATGTTTTTTGTGCCGGGTTTTCAGTCACCGCTGGAGAGTTCGCGGTCAACATCTTGTTTTTGTTGAAGAAGTTCCCGGATCAACGATTGGTTTCCATCCTCGCGCGCTTTTTTGATTTCCGCGAGAAGCCTGAACGAGGTTTCGCGCAGGCGTCGTCGTCGTAGCCAAAGCAGGATATCGTCCAATTCACCCTGGGGATCGCCCAAAAAACGCCCGCCGCCTTGGGCAAGAATTTCGATAGTCATCGCCCGTTCCGTGCCTGGCGGCAACACGGCTAAAAGGTCTTCACCGGTGGCGCCGGGCCTCTCGCGTAAAAGAGCTTCCAGAGCGTGGCACAGAACGCCCGCGCCATCGCCGAGACAGTCGCGGATGCCGGCCTCGATCAGGATGGCGAAACTCCATGGATGCAGCAAGAGGAAACTGGTCAGGCGCCGTTCTTCCGCTGACAGCGCCGGTGCCGCTTGCGGCGGCTTGGCTTGGCTGACTGGCTCCGGCATCGAGTTCGTGGCAATATCCGGGATGAATGCCGCTTCTGGGGAAAAAACCGGCGGCGGTTTCTCGTGCTTTTCCGGCTGCCTGCTTTCCAGGGTCTCGATAGCCTGGGCGTCGATGCCCAAACGCCTGGCGAAATGGCTGATCACCAGACGCCGGTACGATGGGCTGGCCGCCGCCACCAGCGTTTTCAGTTCATTTATAATGAGCCGCTTGCCGTCGAGGCCGAGGCCATAGCGGGCGATCAACTGTTCGAGAAAAAATTCCGGCAAGGGCGCGGCTTGGCCGAGCAATTCGCGCACGGCAGCCAGGCCCTTTTCCCGCACGAAACTGTCCGGATCGTGCCCGGCGGGCAGCAGTGCCACCCGACCGGTCATCTCTTCGGCGAGGAAGAGCGGCGCCGCCCGCTGTGCCGCCTTCAGCCCGGCCTCGTCGCCGTCGAACAGCAGGATGATTTCCGCGGCCAGGGGCTTCAGCAGGCGCAACTGTTCTCTGGTCAGCGCCGTGCCCAAAGGCGCCGCCACTTCCTCGCAGCCGTGGCCAACCAGTGACACCAGATCGAAATTACCCTCGACTATCACCGCCCGCCGCGCTTTGCCAATCGCCTGCCGCTGCTGGAAAAAGCCGAGCAGCAGATGGCTTTTGCTGAAGATGGCGCTTTCCGGCGAATTCAGGTACTTCGGTTTGGCGTCGCCCTGGATGGCCCGGCCCCCGAAACCGCAGACATGGCCTTTGCCGTCGAAAATCGGAAAGATGATACGGTCACGAAAACGGTCGTAGGCGCCGCCGTTTTCCTTTCGCACGATCAGACCGATACTTACCGCCAGTTTTTGTTCTTCGCTGGACAGGTGTTTATCGAGGAAATTCCAGCCCGACGGCGCATAGCCAAGGGCGAAGCGCTCACGCATCGCCTCGCCGATACCGCGTTTATCGAGATAGTTGCGAGCGGCGGTGGCGGCTGGGCTGGCCAGATGTTTGCGGAACATATCGGCCACCTTGCCATTTAAACGGAACATCGCCTCTTGCGCTTCCCGCTCGCGCCGCTCTCGTTCCGACAGTTTTTTCTCCGGCAGGGCGATATGGCAACGGGCGGCCAGGTCTTTCAAGGCCGTCGGAAAATCGACGTGATTGTATTCTTGGACAAAATCAATAGCGTCGCCCGATTTGCCGCAGCCGAAGCAGTAAAAGCTGGCGTTGCCGGGGTAGACGTAGAATGAGGGCGTCTTTTCGCCATGAAAGGGGCACAGCCCCATGAAATTGGCGCCGCTTTTGCGTAGAGCGACATGCTCGCCGATTAAGCGGACAATGTCGGTCTCGGCTTTGACGCGGGCCAGTGTGTCGTCGTTATCGTTTTGCAAGGGCATGGCATATGGTGAGGGAAAAGGAACAACGATAATACTCCGGCGGCGCCGCCCATGGGGAAAAATGTCGTGGTGGCAGGCGGTGGCCTTTCTTATACAATAAGTAAAATCTTGACAGCGGGCAACGTCTTCTTACCTTATTGGCGCTGGTTGTGGCGGCATTTTCCCCAAAAATTCAGGAGGAACGGCGATGACCAATACAATGAAAACATTTGCCTTCATGGCGGCCATGGTCGCCTTGTTCATGGTGGGTGGCCAGGCTTTGGGCGGGCGGCAAGGCATGATGATGGCTTTGATAATGGCGCTGGCGATGAATTTCTTCGCCTACTGGTTCAGCGACAGTGTCGCCCTGCGCATGAACGGAGCGCGGGAAATCGCCTACCAGGACGCGCCGGATTTGTACCAATTGATTTCATCCTTGGCGGGCCGGGCCGGTTTGCCGATGCCGAAAGTCTGCGTGGTCGAAAGCGACACGCCGAACGCCTTTGCCACCGGGCGCGACCCGGAACACGCGGCGGTGGCTGTCACCACCGGCTTGATCCGCCTGATGAGCCGCGACGAGCTGGAGGGCGTCATCGCCCATGAACTGGGGCATATCAAAAACCGCGATATTCTCATCAGTTCGATCTCGGCGACTATGGCCGGGGCAATCAGCTATCTGGCGACGATGGCCCAGTGGTCGATGCTGTTCGGTGGCCGTTCCAGTGACGGCGAAGGTGGCAACCCGGTGGCGGCCATCGTGGCGATGATTGTCGCGCCGCTGGCCGCCGCGCTGATTCAGATGGCTATCTCACGCAGCCGTGAATACCAGGCCGATGCCACGGGAGCCGCCATTTGTGGCAGTCCGCGCGGGCTGGCTCAAGCCTTGGGGGAGTTGGAAAATTATAATCGCCAGTTGCCGATGCCGGTCAATCCGGCCAGCGCCCAGATGTATATTGTCAATCCGCTCTCTGGCGGCACGCTGGCCAACCTTTTTTCCACCCATCCGCCGATTCAGGAACGCATCCAGCGCCTCATGGCGATGTGACAGAAGACAGATGACGGATGACGGAAGACAGATAACCCGTCCTTTTTTGTTTGCCCGAAGCTGTTCATCCTTGGTATATCTGAGAAAATTTTCCCTGGCCGTTCGCCTCAGGCAGCGTGTCGCAATCCTGTCCTTGCCGGGACGGAAAGCCTGGCTATGATTTTCTCACCATGCGAAAATACTATCATTTCCTCATTACTGGCGACGATGGCGCCGTCTGGCGTTGGTCGTGCCGCCGTGGGCGGCTGATGCAAATTGGGGCCGCCGCCGCCGTTTTTTTTATTCTTTGTACTGGTTTTGGTTTGCATTCGGCGGCGCTCAGCGTGCGATCCGCCAGTTTGGGCGCCAAAGTGGCGGCGTTGGAACGACAACTGGCGGCGAAAGACGCCGAACTTTTGGCGCAACGGCGGCAGAACCGGGCGGAACAGGACCGGCTGGGCGACAAAGTGGCGGCGCTGACCACGGAAAAGGATACGGCGATGGCGACGGCGGTGCGGGAACTTGCCACGCGCAGCGCTTTGATTGACAAGATGCTGGCGAAGATCGGCCTCAACCCGGAAATCGCTGACACCGACGACAGCCGGGAAAACGCCCTGGCGAACAGCGGCGGCCCATTTATCGACCCGCAATCGCCAGCGGCCAATCTGCTGAGAAGGGCTGACCATGATCTGGCAACGTTGGGCCGGCTGCCCTTGGGGATGCCGACCCGCGGCTCGCTGGCTTCGTCGTTTGGCAGCCGCATCGATCCGCTGAACCGGCGGCGCGCTTTTCACGCCGGCATGGATTTCAAAGGCGGCCATAGTGGCAGGGTTTTCGCCACCGCCGATGGCCTGGTCAAGGAAGCGGCTTGGAAGGGCAGCTTCGGGCGCTATGTGGAAATCGACCATGGCAATGGCTACAGCACCGCCTACGCCCATCTCGGCAAATTCGCGGTCAAGGCCGGCAACCGGGTGGAACGCGGGCAATTGATCGGTTATATTGGCAGTTCCGGGCGTTCGACCGGGCCGCATCTCCACTATGAGCTGCGTTATCGCGGCGTGCCCATCAACCCCGCCAACTACGCGAGAATTGCCGGGAGCACCGGCGCGGAAAAACAGAAAACTGGGAAAAGATAATGTTCACAAAGAAAGATATGGACGCAGAAGATATGCGTAAGGCAGAAAGCGAGGCCGTCGCTTCGGTCATTGACAAAAGCATGGTGATCACCGGCGAGATTTCCTTTCAGGGAAAAACCAAGATCGATGGCACTATCACCGGCAACATCAGCGGCGAGCATCTCATCGTCAGTTCCAGCGGCAAGATCACCGGTGATGTCAAGGTGGCGTCGTTCAGTTGCTTCGGTACGCTGCGTGGTAACGTCGAGGCGGGTATCGTCATCGCCAGAAAGGAATGCGCCATCCACGGTAAGATCGTCGCCAGCAGCCTGACCGTGGAACCTGGCGCCGTGCTCGATGGGGAAATCAAAGCCGCTTTGAACAAAGGACGGCCCGCGTCAAACGAGGCCGATGCGGCCAGCCTGCCGCCGGCGGAAACGGCGCTGGCTGGAGAAGAGTGATACCATCACGCCAGGTACTATGTCTCAGCACGTTCATGTCTCAAACCTTCTTCGCTGTCCGGAATGTGGCAACGATGTGGAATTCGTCGAAGTTTCAGGAGAAGTGACCACCACCACCTTCTATCGGCAGAATCCCGACGGCAGCTTTACCCCAGTCGATCAGGAAAATGAGCAGGCCGGCGGCCCCCATTTGTATTGCGGTAACTGCGAGAAAGACCTGACCGCCCTTTACGAGCGTTTCGCCGAGATGATTTTCTGAAAAAAGAACTGGATATCGTCAGGACGAGATCTGGAAAAACCGCGGTAGGCAGGCCGGAAAACGGGCAATAAAAAAGCGTGTATTCTTCGCAAGAATACACGCTTTGGCAAAGCAAGCGTTGGTTGGCAATCAGACGCAACCAGTCGGTTTCGGCAGGCCAGCCATTTTGCAGGCCCCTTTGCCAGGGCCGCTCGGGAACAGCTCGTAAATGCGTTTGAGCGGGAAACCAGTGGTTTTGGAAAGGATACGCACCATCGGCGCGATGCCATTCTTTTTGTAGTACTCCTGAAGGGCGTCGATGACCTTCTTGTGCTCATCGGACAGCTCGGTAATACCTTCGGAAGCCTTTACATACTCGACCCAGTTCTGGTTCCATTCTTCCATGCCCTTGAGCAGGAACCCGTCCTCGTCCACCGTAAAACTAGAACCATTGTATTCCAGCGTTGGCATCCCCTACCTCCTTAAAATAATTGCATTTATGGCTTACGCCCTCAGCGGAGTACGCGCTCCTCAAAACTCACCTGGAAGTATTACAATAGCCAAGATGCTTTGTCAATAGAATGGAGACCCATTTTCTCAGTGCAACGAAACGATCGGAATATGCGGTTAATTGCCACTTATATACCTGGGATACCTTGACGCCACCGGCGCCCGCCGTCCTTTCCCCTTGCGGTGAAGCGGCGAAGAGGGTAAACCGTTGCCTCGTTTCCCAGAGGCAATGTCCGCCGACAAACCGCGAAATCATTTCATTTTTCCGCCGCCATGCTGCCAGTCCTCCGCCGTCACGCCCAGTCGCCAATTATCCAGGGAGTTGTCATCGTCATCGTCATTGTCTTTATTTTTTGGGGCTTTGGCGCCAATCTGATGCAGAAAGCTGGCCGGTCGGCGCTTACCGTCGGTAACGAAGCAATCGGTTTCGAGGAATACCAGCGCGCCTACGAGCGGCTGCACGAGGATATGGCCGCCCGCTTCGGCGGCAATCTTTCCAAAGAAATGGCCGACAGCCTGCATCTGAAAGAACAGGTGATAGGCCAGCTGGTCCAGTCGGCCTTGCTGCAACAGGGGGCGAAAGGCATTGGTCTTGAAGTCAGCGGCAAGGAAATTCAGGATGCCATTGCCGTCATGCCGCAGTTTCAGGACAAGGGCGGTTTCAGCCTGGAACGGTACCACGCGCTCTTGGCCGCCAATCGTCTGACTCCGAACAAGTTTGAAAGCGGTTTGCGCCACGACCTTTTGCGCGAAAAGGCGGCGCGGGAAATCGGGCGCTTCGTCAGCTCGGTCAGCGACCAGGAAGTGGAAGATATCTTCCAGTACAACAACCAGCGGGTGGCCCTGTCCCTGCTCCGCTTCAGCCCCGCCGCCTACCGTGACCAGATCAAGGTGGACGACAAGTCGCTCGCCGCCTGGTTTGAAGGCGAAAAAGACGCCTTCAAGACGCCGCCGGAAATCAGGATACGTTATCTTGCCTACCGTTTCGCCGATCTCGCGCCGACAATCGCCATCAGCGACGAGCGGATACGCCAGTATTACGATGAACATGCCGGCGAATTCGCTCGCCCGGAGATGCGGCGCCCGCGCATTCTGTTTCTCAAGGCCGATGCCGCCACTCTGCCGGCGAAGCTCAAAGAAGCCGAGGCGTTGCGGGCGCGGGCGGTGGCGGGCGAGGATTTTGAAGCATTGGCGCGGCGCTATTCCGAGCATCCGAGCAAAGCGAATGGCGGCGACATCGGGCTTTTGCCGAAAGCCGGTTCCGGCAGCCCGATGGAGGACCTGCTGTTTTCCCTGAAACCCGGTGACATCAGCCCGGCGGTCAGCGTCCAGGACGGGGTATTTCTCATGCAGCTCGTCGAAATTCAGGCGGCGCACAAGGAATCCTTCGATCAAGTCAAAGAGAAAATCGCCAGCCAGCTTCGACAGAAGGAGGCGGAGAGCCTGGCTTTTACCCGCGCCAACACTGCTTACGAAGGGATTATCGGCGTCGGCAGTATCGAGGCCTATCTGCAGAAGCATCGGGATGAACATCTGCAGAAAACGGATTTTTTTAGCCAGGCAAAGCCACCTGCCGGCTTGGCTCATGACCCAGCGCTCTTGACCAAGATTTTTGCTTTGAACGCTGGTGATCTCAGCTCGCTGCTGAAGGCCCAGGATGGTTATTTTATCGTCTTTGCCGACGAGAAGAAAGCGCCGGTGGTGCCGCAACTGGCGGCGGTGCGCGCGCAGGCGGAAAAAAGATATATCGAAGCCAAAGCCAGGGAAATGGCCGCCGCGAAGGCGAAAGAGGCTTTGGCCGCCTTGCGCGGTGGTAAAAGCATAGCCGAAGTCGCCAAAGCGGCTGGCCTCGGCGTCGAGCAACCGCCGCCCGTCAGCCGGAGGGAGTGGCCACCGGAATTGCCGCCGGAAATGATGAAGACGGTTTTTTCCCTCACTGAGAAATCGCCTTATCCCACCGCGCCCGCCGTCATCGGCGACGAACAGTTGGTGTATATGTTCAAGGGGCGGCAAATGGCCGATGCCGCTGGCCACGAGGCCGAACTCGCTGAGTTGCGCCAATCGCTCTTGCAATTCAAACGCGGACAACTTCTCGAAGCTTTTCTCGAAGAGGAGCGGCAGGGGACGAAAATCCACCAGAATCCCAATCTGTAAAATGAGCGGGGCGGCGGCTTCGTTGTCGCTCCCGCTTGCCTTCTTCCTCGAGGCCTTCCTATTTTTTCGTTCGCCTTCGGGGGCGTCGATGCTATAGTAGCGTCTTTTTCTGGCCCGCGGTGCGCCGGAATCTCATCCATGCACATTTTTTTGTCATGAATACATCCCCGGCCAGCCTTCCTCTTGAACAATATCAGCGCCTTTCCGCTTTTGAGCAAACCCTCCTGCGTTTCCTCTCGGTTTTTTACGAACCAGCTAATCCGACTCTGATTGTCGCCTGCCTGTTTAAACTCGATCTGCGCAACAATCGCGGTAACCGGCCAACCACGGCCAATATCCAGCATTACATTCAGAAATTCATCCAAAGCGGCCTGTTCAATGAAGAGCGCCGTCTCTGTCCGGAACTTCTTGAGCCGCTGGCGAAAATGGCGGTGGCCGACGGCAGCTTCGCCCGCTACGCGAAAACCATCCGCGCCGAAGCGCCGTTGGCCGGTGGCGTTGGCAAATGGTCAACCCGTTGCTGGCGCGCTGCCCGCGACCTGCGCATCGGCATTTACCTGGCCGATTTCGATATGATCGAGGAATGTGAAAAATTTCTCGCCAGCCAGTGTCAGGAATTCAACCCCGGCCCGTCCGTGATAAACCAGGTTGTAGCCAGGCCATTTGATCGTATCTGGCTGGAATCACATGCCCTTTCCTATCGCTTTTATCTGCTCGGCGAGACGCTTGCCGAGGCCCAGCGTTCTTTGCGTGGCATCGTGCCGGTCGTGACCTATCTGACGGGCTTTGCGGCTTCGCCGGAGCTGGCCGCCGACGAGCTGGTGCCGTTCCGGCGTCTCCTTTTTCAGCAGCTTGTTTTGCAAGGCGATTTGGCCACCGCCGAAAAACTGCCGTCCGCCTATCCGGACGCTTTCGCCGGCACCGGCGCTGCCGGCCTCCTCGCCTTCCTACGCGGTGAGTTCGCCGCCGCCCGTGCCGCCTTTGACGATGATTTCCGCTATCTGCACGGTCTGTACAGCGATAGCCAGGTGGCCATTTTCGGCATCGGCGGCCTTATCGACATTTTGAGCCGTCTGCACAGCGAGGAGGCGGCCCGCCTGCCGGAAATCGCCGTCCAGATCGGCCTTGCCCAGACGCTCTTTCCGGCCAGCGCCGAGGCCGAAGCCTATGAATTCCTCGCTCTATTCGCTCAGGCACGGCTCAATCCACACAGCCCGGTCGGTGATTTCGCGCTGACAGCGGCAACTGGAGCGTTTGCCGTCGTCATCGCCGGTCTCTGCCGCCACTGGCTCGGCGGTGGTTTGCCGGGTTTTCTCGAAGAGGCCATCGCCGCCAGGCTGGAGACCGCCGCCGAAAATGGCTATCGCCTGATTGCTCTACAATGCGCCGCCATCCTGGCCGCCGAAAAGGAGGAGGACCGCTCTCATAGTGCATATGGCCGCCGCGAGCGTGAATTGCGGGATGCAACCGCCGTCATTTCCCTGGTGACGATTCTGGCGCCGGAAGAACCGTGGAAGCGAGGTCTCGAGGCCCTGATCCACCTGCGCGCCAGCCCAAAACCGCCGGAACCCCAAGGTGAATCGGCACGGCTGGCCTGGATCATCGAGCGGCAGCAGGGAGAGTTTGTTGTCACTCCGAAGGAGCAGCACAAGGCGCATGGAGAATGGGGCAAGGGGCGGATTCTGTCGCTTGAGCGGCTGACGCAAGGGCGGCATCTGCCTTTTCTCAGCCCGCAGGACCGGCGGATTATCGGGACAATAGAAAAAATCCAAAGCGCCGATGGCGAATCGTTCAGCTATCGCCTCAATCTCGATAAAGCCTTGCCGGCAATGATCGGCCATCCTCATCTTTTTCTCGGCGCCACGGCGATGACGCCGGTGGAATTTGTCGGCGGCGAACCGGAACTGCTCGTGGAAGAGCGCGGCGACCATCTGCACATCCGCTTCGCCCAGCCGATCGGCGATGGAGATTTGGCCGTCCATCAGGAAACTCCGAGCCGCTTCCGTATCATCAAAATCAACGACAAACACCGCCACATCGCCGCCATCACGGGAAAAAACGGTCTCTTGGCGCCGCGTGCCGCCGCCGGCCAGGTGATGGCGGCTATCGGCAACATTTCGTCGTTTATGACCGTGCATTCGGTGATTGCCTCGACCGGGACATCGCAAGCGGCCATCCGCGCCGTCGAAGCCGATTCGACCATTTACATGCACCTGCATCCTTTCGGCGGTGGTTTCCGGCTTTCGATGTTTGTTCGGCCTTTCCCCGGCGGTAGCCATTATCTGAAACCGGGGCAGGGGGTGGAACACATCATGGCCGAGGTCGGCGGCGAACGGCTGCAAACCCGCCGCGACCTGCGCCTCGAAGAAGAAAAGGCCAGGGAGGTCGAAGAGTTGTGCCCGGTGCTCGACCTGGCCATGGATATGGAGCAGGACGGTGACCGGGAATGGCTGCTTGAAGACCCGGTGGATTGTTTGCAGGTTTTGGATGAATTGCAGCGGATCCGCGACCGGGTGGTGGTGGAATGGCCGGAAGGCGAACGGCTGTCGATCCGCCACCGGGTTTCTCTTTCTGGCCTCAACCTGAAGATTCGCACCAACCGGCAAAGCTGGTTCGCCCTGAGCGGACGGATTGTCCTTGACCAGGGCAAGGTCATCGAACTGAAAGACCTTTTAGCCCGCGTCAAGAAGCAGCCGGGCCGTTTTGTCGAGCTGGCCGATGGTCAGTATCTGGCCTTGACCCAGGAATTCAGAAAACGTCTCGACGAGCTGAATTTCTATGGCGCGAGCGACGGCAAGGATAGCCAGGAGGTACTCTTGCATCCACTGGCCGCCATCGCCATGGAGGATTTCGTCAGCCAGGCTCAGACCGAGGCCGACGACCACTGGCGAGAGCATTTGCGGGAAATCCACGCCTTGCAACACTACATGCCGGAACTGCCTTCGACGCTGCGCGCCGACCTGCGCGATTATCAGCGTGAAGGCTACAACTGGCTGGCGCGATTGGCCCACTGGGGCGTCGGCGGCTGCCTGGCCGATGACATGGGCCTTGGCAAGACCGTGCAGTCGCTGGCCATCATTTTGCAGCACGCCGGTGATGGGCCGTCGCTCGTGGTGACGCCGACCTCGGTTTCCGCCAACTGGCTGAGCGAGGTCAACCGCTTCACGCCGACGCTGAAAATTCAGCAACTGCTTGGCCGCGATCGCAAGGAGGCCATCGCTGCCCTTGGCCCTTTCGACCTGCTGATCACCACTTACACCTTGTTGCAGCAGGAAGAGGAACTGCTCTCGACCGTCAGTTGGCAGACGGTGATCCTCGACGAGGCGCAGGCGATCAAGAATTCGGCGACCAAGCGCTCGCGCGCGGCCATGGCCCTGAAAAGCCGCTTCCGCCTGATCACCACGGGAACGCCGATTGAAAATCACTTGGGTGAATTGTGGAATCTGTTCCACTTCATCAATCCTGGCCTGCTTGGCACCCTGACCAGTTTCAACGAGCGTTTCGCCATGCCGATCGAGCGCTACCAGGACCGCGACGCCCGTTTGAAGCTGAAAAGGCTGATCCGGCCTTTCATCCTGCGCCGCATCAAATCACAGGTGCTCGAAGAACTGCCCTCACGCACGGAAATCACGCTCGATGTCGAGATGGGGCCAGAGGAAATGCACCTGTACGAGGCCATCCGCCAGCAGGCTATCGACGCCCTGGAAAATTCTGGCGATACCAAAGGGCGGCCTTTGCAGATCCTCGCTGAAATCATGCGCCTGCGCCAGGCCTGCTGCAACCCGCGCCTCATCGACCCGCATTCGACCATCCCCAGCGCCAAACTGGAGCTTTTTGCCTCGATCTTGGACGATTTGCTCGAAAGCCGCCACAAAGTATTGGTTTTCAGCCAGTTCATCACCCATTTGCGGCTCATCCGCGAGCTGCTCGATGAAAAAGGCGTGGGTTATCAGTATCTCGATGGCGCCACCAGCGCCAAGCTGCGCAAGCAGCGGGTCGATGATTTCCAGGCCGGCATCGGCGATGTTTTTCTCATCAGCCTGAAAGCCGGCGGCCTCGGCTTGAACCTGACCGCCGCCGATTACGTCATCCATATGGATCCGTGGTGGAACCCGGCGATCGAGGATCAGGCGTCCGACCGGGCGCATCGCATCGGCCAGACCAGGCCGGTGACCATTTATCGGCTGGTCTGCAAAAACACCATCGAAGAGAAGATCGTCAAATTGCACCAGGACAAGCGGGAACTGGCTGGTAGTCTGCTCGAAGGCAGTGACCTCAGCGCCCGCCTCAGTTCGGCGGATCTGCTCGACCTGATCCGCGGCGGCTGATCAACTTTTGTCGGAGCATGGCATGGAGCCGCATCCAGTTAAAATCCTGACGACCACCGATGTGCTCGCCGCTTCGCCGCTCTTTCACGGCCTGCCACCGGAGCAATTGGCGGCGGTCGCGGCCATCGCTGTCGAAAAACGCTGCGAGCGTGGCGAAAGCATCTTTGCCGAGGGTGACGACGGCGCCGGTTTTTATCTGGTCGCCGATGGCAAGGTCAAGATTTTCAAGCTGTCGCCCGCCGGCAAAGAACAGATACTGCACATCTTCGGCCCGGGCGAACCCTTCGGCGAGGTCGCGGTCTTTCATGGCTGGCCGTTTCCGGCTGGTGCCGAGACGCTCGCCGCCAGCCGCCTGCTGTATTTTCCTCGCAGAGAATTCGTGCGGCTTCTGGCCGACAGCGCCATCGCTATGAATCTCTTGGCGGTGATGGCGCTGCGGTTGCGCCGCTTTGCCAGCCAGATCGAAAATCTTTCCCTGAAAGAAGTCCCTTCTCGCCTGGCATCCTATCTGCTCTATCTGTCGGAAGAGCAGCATGACCGCGCCCAGGTGCGCCTGGATATTTCCAAGGGCCAACTGGCCAGTCTGCTCGGCACCAGCCCGGAAACCCTGTCACGAATTTTTGCCAAAATGACCGAAGAAGGCCTGATTGAAGTGCGGGGCCGCCTCATCGCCCTGAAAAATATCTCCGGCCTCACGGAAAGAAGGTGACTGGACGCCGCGACTTCCTGCTGCGATGTTGTTACGGCGGTTCGATGGCCGAGCGGCTCCGTTTGGCACTGACGCTGTATGGCCGCCATGGGCAAACATTGCGGCAACATTCGGACATGCGCCGCCAACTGGCTCGGTTGGCTCAAGCCGCCACGGCCCTATCCGCCCACATGGCCGCCGTCGGTCTGAATACCCTTTGCGCCGCCTGCGCCTCGTCCTCCGGCGGTGGTTGTTGCAGCGCCGTGATCGGTGACGACTGCGATATGCCGTTGCTCTTGCTCAATCTTTTGCTCGGCGTTGACATTACCTGCCAGGGAAATGATCCGGCCAGTTGCCGCTTTCTCGGCCCATCGGGTTGTCCTTTTGTCGCCAAACCAATCTTCTGCCTCAACTACAACTGCGATAAAATCCTCCAGCACGCCGGGCGGGAGGATATGGAAACGCTTGAGCGCCTGGTTGGCCAAACATTGGGACAGCAGGGCCAGGCCGAGGCGCTGATTCTTGATTTCCTGAAAGAAAATCTTGATGAGGAGTGATCACCTCAGTGGTGCTTTTTGGCGTGGTTCGAATCATCAGTCTGTGCCTCGCGCAATTCCTTCAGCTTGTCCTCAACCCGGTCACACAACGTCTTCAGCACTTTGATACGGGCAAAATTCTTGCTGTTGGCCTCCACCAGCGTCCATGGGGCAATGATGGTGCTGGTCCGGTCCACCATGTCGCAAACCGCCTGTTCATACTGCTCCCATTTTTCCCGGTTGCGCCAGTCTTCATCAGTGATTTTGAAGGACTTGAAGCCGGTCTGCTGCCGCTCCTCGAACCGCCGCAACTGCTCGTCCTTGGTGATGGTCAGCCAGAATTTAACCACCAGGAGGCGATTGCGAGCCATCTGCGCCTCGAACGCATTGATTTCGCTGTAGGCCCGCATCCAGTCGAATTCCGAGCAAAAGCCCTCGACCCGCTCGACCAGCACGCGGCCATACCAGGAACGGTCAAAGATGGTCACCCGGCCCTTGCGCGGCAAATGCCGCCAGAATCGCCACAGGTAAGGTTGAGCACGCTCTTCTTCGGTGGGCGCGGCGATGGGGATGACCTGATACGAGCGGGCATCCAAGGCGCCGGTGATTCGGCGGATAGCCCCTCCTTTGCCGGCGGCGTCGTTGCCCTCGAAGACCGCGATCACCGACATGTATTTGAACATGGGGTCGCGGACCAGTTCATTGAGCCGGTCCTGCAATTTTTCCAGTTTGACCTTGTAGTCCGACTTGTCGATCGTCTGGGTCATGTCCAGGGTCTTCAGCAGGTGCAGGTTGTCGATGGACGGCATCAGAGGCGGCGCCACAATACAGGGTGGCGGCGAGCTTTTCAGTTGCAGCCGGTCCTGGATGGCCTTGAGGATCACTTTGCCCACGGTCAGATTGCGGTAGCGGGCATCGGCGCCTTCGACGACCAGCCAAGGCGCCTCGGCGGTGCTGGTGTTGCGGATGACTTTTTCATGCACGGCCTGGAAGGCGTCGTAGTCCTTGACATTCTTCATATCGCGTTTGGCCACCTTGCCGTAGGCCAGGGAACTCTTCTCCAATTCCTTGAAGCGTTTCTCCTGCTTGGCTTTCGACAAATGAAACCAGAACTTGAGCACCAGCGCGCCCTCGTCCACCAGCATCGTCTCCAGTTGCACGGCCCGTTCCAGGCTCCGGTCGAGATCGTCGTCTTTGGTAATGCCATTGACCCGGTTCAGGATTGGCCAAGTATACCAGGAGCTGAGGAAAATACCGGTTTTGCCCTTGGGTGGCAGAGCCCGCCAGAAACGCCACATCATTGGCCGGTCGAGTTCCTCGTCGGAGGGTTCACTCATGCCGTGGGTCTCGATGTGGCGCGGGTCCATCCATTCGTTGAGGAGATTGGCGGTGGGGCCGCGGCCAGAGCCGTCCAAACCGCCCAGCAGGATGATTACCTGGAAGGCTTGTGTTTTCGCCAGTTCCGTTTGGGCATCGAGAAGCGCCTCCCGCAGGGCCGGCACTTCCTTCTGATAGATGGATTTCTCTATTTTGTGACCTAACTCCGCTGATTCAAACATGTTTTCAGTCTCCATTTTTTTGATCATACCGGAATTACCCGAACTCTTGTCGTGGGCGGAACAATACCATCATCAAGGCAAAATGCGCCACCAGCCATTCGATGGCGTGTCTTGCCATTTAGCCGCTTTTCCATTAGAAAACAGTGCGTCGGCTCTAAACGGTGGGGATGCGGCGGGGATTTTTCTTTTTTCCTGGGGCGAACGATGAGCAAAGAATTTCGCGCGGTCAAGCGTCTCAACCCGCGCCGGATCGGCCTGATCAAAAAGATTGACGATGTTGACGCTGGTCGTTTCGCCGCGGAACTGGCCACTTGGCTGCGTCAGCGGGGGGCGCTGGTCGAACACGACCGCATCGAAGCCGGGCAGGATCTGCTGGTGGTGCTCGGCGGCGATGGCACGCTCTTGCGCATTGCCGAAGCGGCGGCGGCGCACGGCATCCCGGTCATCGGCGTCAATATGGGCAGTCTGGGTTTTCTCACCGAACTCGCGGTGGCCGAGGCGAAGACGGCGCTGGCCCGCATCTTCAGCGAAGAGGTGGTCATCGAAAGCCGCATGATGCTGCGCGCCGCTCTGCACCAGGCCGAGCCGGGCCAGGCCAGCTATGCCTTAAACGACATCGTCATCAACAAGAACACCACCGACCGCCTGCTGAAGCTGACCACCCGCGCCGGCGGCGACGTCATCACCACCTACCACGCCGACGGCCTGGTTTTTTCCACCCCGACGGGATCGACGGCCTATAACCTCTCGGCTGGCGGGCCGCTGGTTCATCCCGCTACCGATTGCGTCATCATCACGCCGATCTGCCCGTTTATGCTCAGCAGCCGCCCGATCATCCTGCCGTCGTCTTTGACCATCACCAGCGAATTGATTGGCCGCGACGACGACGAACGCGCCCAGGTGCTGGTCGATGGCAAACACTTTGCCACTATGAGAAACGGCGACCGGCTGGAAATCCGCGCCGCCGAGCATCCGCTGCCACTGTTAGCCATCGCCGAGCGCGACTATTTTTCCGTTCTGCGCGGCAAGCTGCGCTGGGGCAACCGTGACGACGAAGGCACGGGCGCGACGGTTCGGTGATGGTAACGAACATGTTGGCCGCGAATTGGGACTGGGGGGCAATAGGAGCGATTGCCACTATTGTGGGAGTGGTGGTCGCTATCATCTTGTATCGTCTTTCCAAACGCAAAGACGTTGCCCCAAGTACCACCACCGTCAACGACTACTTCGGCGTCGGTGGCGGTCAAGCCCGTTTTCTGCTGCCACCCGACCTCGATGAACCAAGTATCGAATATGAGACGGCGAAAAACTTCTACGCGCAGCGCGACTACGGCCAAGCGAGAAAATACTTCCAACTGGCCTATGACAAGCAGCAAAAGCTGAAGGGACTCAAAGATAAAGATACCGTCGATTATCTGGCGCGACTGACACCGGCAACCCCCAGCCCTTTGACGAGTGGCTGCGGGCGGCGTTGGTCAGCGATTGACCACCTCAGCTAGCAGGCTGTTGAAAAAGTAGCGTAATTGCGATGTGAATGGTTGCGAAAAGTTGCTGATATTGTATAGTATTTTTGTTATTTAACTATACGATATTATTAATAATGGGTTCGATATGCGCGGCGTTGAC
>Ga0209629_10000140_pt1 | contig 33785 bp, 40 predicted proteins | sample TergutCu122P5_FD_187286 | JGI IMG/M metagenome (GOLD analysis project Ga0209629, IMG submission 187286) | Cubitermes ugandensis P5 segment gut microbial communities from Kakamega Forest, Kenya - Cu122 P5 (SPAdes) (version 2) | ecosystem: Host-associated > Arthropoda: Insects > Digestive system...
CAAGATTTGGATTAACCGGAGCCAAAAGTTTATTGGCTTCCTCCTCTTCCCCTGGCAAGGCGTCATCTTCATTGAAATTAATGAACACCGACAACTGATCTTTCAAAATCTTGGCGGCATAGGCAAGGGCATTCTCCGGTCGCACGCTGCCATCGGTTTCAATTTCGATCGTCAATTTATCGTAATCGGTCTGCTGCCCCACCCGCGCCTGAGAAACAGTATACCGCATCTTTTTGATCGGCGTGAATATCGCATCTATCGCGATTTCATCCATCGCCAGGTTCTCTCTCTTCTGCCGTTCGGCGGGTAGATAACCTTTCCCCCACTCTACTTTCAATTCCGCGGAAAAGACGGCATCTCCGGTCAGATTACAGATGAGCAAACCGGGATTCAGCACTTCCACCAATGGGGCGCCAGCGATATCGGAAGCATAAACCGGGCCAGGCCCCTTTTTTTCAATAAAGGCGATCTGAGAGACTTCGGAATGCAGTTTGAGCCTGACTTGTTTGAGATTGAGGATGATTTCGCTGACATCTTCCTTGACATCGGTGATGGTGGTGAATTCATGGGACGCCCCCTTGATCTTCACCGTCGTGATCGCCGCGCCCTGGATGGAAGACAACAACACCCGGCGCAAGGAATTCCCTATCGTCGCGGCGAATCCGCGTTCGAGAGGATGACAATCGAATTCACCGTGACGATCAGGATCAGTGAACTTTCCCCGATTCATCTCCAAACGTTCCGGCTTGATCAACTCGGCCCAGTTTTTGTTATGTGGATACTTCTCTAGAGATATTTGTGACATTTTTCCCAATAAATAATCGAGGGGATAGTCCCAAGAACCATCACTTGGAGAACAATTCAACAATGAGTTGCTCCTGGATCGGCACAGAAATATTTTCACGCGCCGGCAAAGACTTGATCCTGACTTTTACAGCATCCAGATTAACCTCCAACCACGGCGGGACCTCGCGACGACCGGCCAGAGCTACCAGCTCTTGCACCTGGACATTCGTCTTGATCTTGTCACGCAAGGCGATCTCCGATGAAACCGAAACCAAACAAGATGGAATATTCACCCGCCGATTATCCACCAGTACATGGTTATGACGGATAAGCTGGCGCGCGTGGCTACGCGAATGAGCCAAGCCCGCGCGAAACAACACATTGTCGAGACGGCGCTCCAACAGAGACAACAACAACTCGCCGGTAACGCCTTTCTGCCGCTCGGCCTTGTCAAAAAAATGGCGAAACTGTTTTTCCAGCACGCCATAGTAGCGTTTTACTTTCTGTTTTTCCCGCAACTGCACGGCATAATCAGATTGTTTCTTAAACTTCGATTGCCCATGCTGCCCTGGACTGAAAGGTCTTCGCTCAAAAGAACATTTGTCAGAAAGACACCGTTCGCCCTTCAGGTTCAACTTCAAATTTTCAGTTCTGCACAGCCTACAGGAAGGACCGATTTTCCTTGCCAAGACATCACCCTTTTTTGTGAAATTTTACGGAATTAAATGAAAAACGTCATACCCGCCGTCTTTTGGGCGGCTTGCAACCGTTATGCGGCACAGGGGTCACGTCACTGATCTTGCTGACGTCAAGCCCACTGTTGATGAGAGCCCGCAGCGCCGATTCCCGACCCGGTCCTGGCCCCTTGACGCGGACCTCGACCTTTTTCATTCCAACATCCGTAGCTTTTTTCACCGCTTCCGTCACCGCGTTCTGCGCCGCAAACGGAGTGCTCTTTCTCGATCCTTTGAATCCCAATACGCCTGCACTGCACCAAGAAACGACATTGCCTTGTTTATCGGTTATTGTGACAATGGTATTGTTAAATGTCGAATACACAAAGACAAAGCCTTCCGGCACATTTCTTTTTGCCTTTTTGCGTAACTTGCTATCCGCCCTATTTGGTGAGGCCATTTTTTTACTCTCTCACTCTGTTATTTCTTCTTGGAAATCGCCCGCCGCGGCCCTTTGCGAGTCCGCGCATTGGTCTTTGTCCGCTGCCCCCGGGTCGGTAAGCCCGCACGATGACGCCGACCGCGATAACAACCGAGATCGGTCAGCCTCTTGATGTCCAGCGACACTTCGCGCCGCTTGTCGCCTTCCACGACATACTCATCCTCGATGATCTTACGCAGTTTATTGACATCCTCACCATCGAGATCATCACTGCTCATCGTGAAAGGCAGGTCAGCTTTGGTCAGTATTTTACGCGCTGAAGTAAGCCCAATCCCATGAATATACGTCAGTGCGCGATCCAGGTGCTTGTTCTTCGGCAAATCAACGCCAACTAATCGAGCCAAGTTGTTTCTCCTGTGCTTGTTTTGTTATCAGCCCTGCTTTTGTTTGTGCTTCTTTATCTTGCAGGAAACCCGAACCACGCCATTACGACGGAACACTTTACAATCACTACAGATTTTTTTAACTGAGCTTCTCACTTTCATAACATGTCACCCAAACGGTTTTCATTTCGTTTTCCCTCCCCCACTATTCTTGCTGCGAAACGTCACCCGGCCACGCGAAAGATCGTAGGGAGACAATTCAACGGTAACGCGATCACCCGGCAATATCTTTATAAAATGCATACGCATCTTGCCGGAAATATGGGCAAGCACCTTATGGCCGTTATCCAGTTCCACCCGAAACATGGCATTGGGGAGCGGTTCAATAATCGTCCCCTCCACTTCTATAGCTTCTTCTTTTGACATCCAATCCTCTTCCCCAAAGGAGAAAGACAGTAATCGAGAAGCATGTTCAAAGAAGCTCCCGCTCACTCTCTCGCGCTCAAAACTTCGCATCCATCTTCAGTAATGGCCACGGAATGCTCGAAATGCGCCGATCTGCTACCATCGGAAGTCACAACTGTCCAGCCATCCCGCAAAACCCGTACCTTATGGCCGCCACCATTCACCATCGGCTCAATGGCCAACACCATACCTGCCCGCAAACGGGGCGACGGGGCATTCATCACATAATTCGGCACTTCCGGTGGTTCGTGGAGAGACTTGCCAATACCATGTCCGACATAATCCCGCACAACCGAAAAACCTTCTTTCTCCACATAATCTTGAATCGCTCTGGAAATATCACTTACCCTATTTCCCGGCAACGCGCTAGAAACTCCATATGATAACGAATTCTCTGTAACTTGCAAGAGCCGCCGGTTACGAGGGGAAAGTTGACCGACCCCCACCGTCACTGCGGCATCCCCATAGAATCCATTATAAAATACCCCAAAATCAAGCGAAACCACATCCCCCAATCGCAAGATGCGCTTCCTGGACGGGATGCCATGGACCACCTCTTCATTCAAAGAAATACACAGGGCCGCAGGAAATCCTCTGTATCCCTTGAAAGCCGGTTTGGCACCCATATCGCTGCTCATTCGTTCCGCCAGGCGGTCAAGTTCATAAGTTGAAACGCCCGGTACAATCATCGCGCTCAAGGCACTCAATACTTGGGCCACAATCCTATTCGCATCCCGTAGACGGGAAATCTCATCCTGAGTTTTAATCAGAATAGAACCAGCAGAAGCAGAGGCGCCACACATAAGACGGCTTACCTGCTTAAACGACGCGATTTCATGAAGCCGTCATAATTGCGCATCTGCATATGGGCTTCGATCTGACCCATCGTGTCAATAGCCACACCAACGACAATCAGTAACGCAGTACCACCGAAATAAAACGGAATATTGAACTCTGCAGTGAGAATCGTTGGTAAGACACAAACACAACTCAGATAAAAGGCGCCCACCACGGTTAAACGTGTCAACACCTTATCAAAGAATTCCGCTGTTTTTTTGCCAGGACGAATGCCGGGAATGTAGCCGCCGTTCTTTTTCAGATTTTCGGCGACATCATCGGACTTGAATGTCACCGCCGTATAAAAAAAGCAAAAGAATACGATCAGTACGATATAAATCAAATTATACATCAGTGTATGCGGGGTCAGCATTGAGGAAAACCGCTGAACCCAATCAACCTGAATAAATCCACCAATAACAGCAGGAAACATCATCAGAGACGAAGCGAAAATAGGCGGAATGACCCCTGACATGTTTACTTTCAATGGGAAATACGATGACTGACCACCATATACCTGACGTCCAACAACTCGCCGGGCATATTGAACTGGAATCCGCCGCTGCGCCGTCTCGCAATAAACAATAACACAAACGATCAGAAACATAAGCAACACAAGAAGCGGGACGAAAAACATTGCGATCTGTTCCGCCTGAACGAGCCGAAAGGTATTGACCGCCGCCGATGGAATCCGAGCGACAATACCGGCGAAGATCACTAGTGAAATACCGTTGCCAATTCCTCGCTCTGTTATCTGCTCTCCCAGCCACATGATGAATGCTGTCCCAGATGTGAGAGTGAGCATGGTCATGAGTTTGAACTGCCAGCCCGGCGCCATGACAATCGATTCACCCGCGACGCCGGTCATGCCCTCAAGTCCCACCGAAATGAACGTACCCTGAATAATACTTAAGATTATCGTCCCATATCGGGTATACTGGGTGATTTTTTTTGTCCCCGTAGGTCCTTCTTTTTTCAAAGCATCAAGCTGAGGGACAACAACCGTCAGCAATTGTATGATAATTGACGCACTGATATATGGCATGATTCCAAGCGCGAAGATGGAGAAATGCTCCAGCGCACCACCGGAAAACATGTTGAACATATCAAAGAGCGTGCCCGCATGTTTCTGAAAAAATGCGGACAAGGCTTCACTATTGATGCCTGGCGTTGGTATTTGTACCCCAATCCGATAAACCGCCAGCATCACCAGTGTGAACAGTATTCTTTTCTTCAATTCGGAAAGGGGGGCGCTCATCGAACTTCTCGTCAAAAATTATGAACAAGCTAAAGAAGAAGAAGGACGATCAGTCAATCGCCAGAACCTGACCGCCAGCAGCCTCAATTTTGTTCCGCGCGCCGACGCTCACGAACCTGAGCCTGACTCGCAGTGGAGAAGAAATTTCACCGTTGGATAATAGCTTATAACTATCTCCGGCCCTGATCACGCCATGGCTGATCAGCACTTCTTCATCGACGACTTGAAATTTTTGCGCCAATTTTTCCACCAGTCCCAAATCGACAATCCGGACATCGGACTGGTTCTGGCTGCGGAAACCACGCTTGGGCAAACGCCGCTGCAACGGCATTTGTCCACCTTCAAAACCCATTTTAATGCCATTGCCGGAGCGCGCCTTAAAGCCTTTATGACCACGCCCAGCGGTCTTCCCATGGCCGCTGCCAGGCCCACGTCCCAAGCGTTTCCTGTTTCTGGTGGAGCCCTGGTTCGGCGACAAATTAGATAGCTTGATCATTTTGCACTTCCTCGACTTCAACCAAATGTTTAACCCTGGCGATCATACCAAGAATGCAATCATTTCGCTCAACCATAACTCTCTGGCCGATACGGCGCAGACCCAACCCTGCCAAGGTGGATTTCACCTTCTCATTTGAGCCGATACTGCTCTTATTTTGTACAACACAAATTCTCTCGGACATCATCGCACCAATTCAGTGTTGATTTCCTTACCGCGTAACTGGGCGATTTTTTGCGGGCTCCGTAGACGCACCAGTCCATCAAATGTCGCCTTAACCATGTTGTGCGGATTATGCGAACCAAGACATTTCGTCAAAATATTATGAATTCCCGCCACTTCAAGCACGGCACGAACCGGGCCACCAGCAATTACTCCAGTACCGGGACTGGCTGGTTTCAAGAGGACCCTACCAGCGCCATATTTGCCCAAGACCATATGCGGAATGGTTCGCTCGTGCAGCGACACCAAGCGCATATTCTTTTTCGCCTGCTCAACACCCTTGCGAATGGCATCCGGCACCTGGTTCGCCTTCCCCAGACCATACCCCACACTCCCTTTACTGTCTCCAACCACCACAATGGCACTAAAGCTGAAACGCCGACCGCCTTTCACGACTTTAGCAACTCGGTTGATATGAACAATTTTTTCCACATATCCATCGGGAATATCACCCTTGTTACGCTTTGTCTCGCTCAAATCTCTTCCTCCAGAATCCTTAAAATTGCAACCCGCCTTCACGGGCACCTTCAGAGAACGACCGAACTCTTCCATGATATAAATAGCCGCCACGATCAAACACTACTTTATCTATACCATGGTCCTTGGCCCGCTGAGCAATTACCTTACCCAAGCGCTTAGCGGATTCCAGTCTGGTTTCACGATCCGCAATTTGGAATTCCTTAGCTGAAGTCGAAGCGGATAAAAGTGTGCGGCCTTGCCGGTCATCAATGATTTGAGCATAAAAATGAACATTACTTCGAAACACTCGCAGCCGTGGGCGGGAAGCATCTCCAGAAATCTTCTTTCGTATTCTGACAATACGCTTCCTGCGAGATAACAGCCTGCTACTGGTTTTTCCCATTTTTTTACTCCCTCAATTCCTATTTCTTGCCGCCCGATTTACCGACTTTGCGTTGAATATGCTCGTCAGCATAGCGAATCCCTTTCCCTTTATACGGCTCGGGCTGACGAATCCGCCTGATTTTGGCAGCCGTAAGGCCAAGCAACTCTCGATCCATAGATTCCAGGGTAAGCTTGTTGGTACCTTCAAGCACAGCTTTCACACCTTCCGGTAATTGATAATCGACAGGAGACGAATAGCCGACATTGAAAGTCAGCACCTTACCACTTAAGGCGACCTTGTAGCCAACTCCTTCAATGAGCAATGCCTTACGAAAGCCCTCACTCACTCCAAGCACCATGTTATTCAGCAATGTCCGCAACAGACCTGAATAGGCATCCACATCCTTCGAATCTGTAAGCGTTTTAATACGGATACTACTCGTATCATGCTCAACCGATATTCCAGGCCGAACAGCCAAGCTCAACGAACCGTGGGTCCCACTGATGGTCAACACGCCATCCTTCGTTAAGCATTGAACGCCTGTGGCTATTTTAATTGGCTTTTTACCAATCCTTGACATACGATTACCTCAATCTCCGCAAATTTCTCACCAAACTTCGCACAAAACTTCTCCACCGACATTCAGGCGTCTGGCTTCTTGATCAGTCATTATTCCACGCGAGGTTGTCAGTATGGCGATACCGAATCCATTCAAAACCTCGTTCAGTTCCTTAACTTTTTTGTAACGGCGCAAACCCGGTCTACTGACACGACCAATATGCGTAATCACCTTCACGCCTTTTTCGCCGTATTTCAATTGAATCTCCAGCTGTTCAAAACCATTCTCTGTGCGAACATTGAATCCGGCTATATAGCCTTCCTCCTGTAAAACTTTGGCAACACCCCGTTTGGGACGCGATGACGGCACCGTCAACGACATATGGCCCACACGCACGGCATTCCTTATTCTGGTCAACATATCGGCCAGAGGGTCACTCATTGCCATCTCGCTCATCTCCAATAAATGATACTTTCGTTACCAACTCGATTTCGTCACACCAGTTATCTGTCCGGAAGATGCAAGCTTACGAAAACATATTCTGCAAATACCAAACGTCCGCAAGAAAGCCCTTGGACGTCCACAAAGAGGGCATCTGTTATAATTCCTGGCGGTGAATTTCGCCGGTCTTTTCGCCTTTGCGATTATCGACTTTTTAGCCAATTGATCCTCCTTGCCAATCATTCAATGTTTTTTATTTGCGAAACGGAAATCCCAGGAGACGCAAAAGCGTCCTCGCCTCATCATCCGACTTGGCTGACGTCACGATTGATATATTCATACCCTTGATTTTATCAATCTTATCGTAATTGATTTCCGGAAAAATAATCTGCTCACGTACTCCCACAGAATAATTTCCCCGTCCATCAAAAGTCTTGACAGACAGACCTCGAAAATCACGCACACGCGGTAGGGCGATATTGATAAACTTATTCAAAAAATCATACATCTTATCACCACGCAGGGTCACACAACAACCAATTGGCATACCGACGCGCAACTTAAATGTGGCTATTGATTTTTTGGCTTTGGTGACAACGACTTTCTGTCCCGCTATCGAAGTCAGCTCCTCTACCGCGCCATCAATCATTTTCGGGTTCTGTACCGCCTCACCAATACCCATATTCAAGACGACTTTCCGAATTTTGGGAATCTGGTGAGGATTCGTGTAGCCATAGGCGTCCCGAAGCGCCGGTACGCATTCGTTGGTGTATTTATCTTTCAAAGCTGTCATATTTATCCTCATCGCAATGGCGCGTCAATCAACGCTTTCCATCCAGAGACTCTCCACAATGTTTGCAAACTCTCACTTTTATTCCATCTGCCAGGATTTTTTTACCGATACGTCCTGTCGCGGCGCAATCAGGACAGATAATCTGTACATTCGAGACATCCACCGGCGCTTCCTTTTCGACGATCTGTCCGGACTGTCCCTGTTGCCGTGGCTTGGTATGGCGTTTCACGACATTGACTCGCGCGACGATAACCGCATTCCGGTCAGATAACACCCTGAGGACTTTGCCGACACGCCCTTTGTCACGACCGGCGATAACTTCCACCTGATCATTTTTTTTCAGATAATTCCTTCCTGCTTTCATTGCATGTCTCCAAGCAATAATCTCAAAGCACCTCGGGCGCCAGCGATATAATTTTCATAAAACCCTGATTCCGCAGTTCCCTGGCCACCGGACCGAAAATACGTGTGCCCACGGGCTCACCAGAATTCGCCAAAATCACGGCGGCATTTTCATCAAATCGTACCCACGTATCATCGGAACGTTGGTAGGAATTCTGCGTGCGCACAATGACCGCCTTCATCACATCGCCCTTCTTCACTTTGGACTGTGGCAGAGCCTCCTTGATACTTACAACAATGACATCGCCAATCTGGGCATAACGCTTTCTCGTGCCGCCAAGCACGCGGACGCACATCACCTTCCTGGCACCGGAGTTATCAGCGACATTAAGCAGAGTTTGTGTCTGAATCATACCGTATCCTCACAACCTTCCACAGCTCACAGAGCCTTTTCTATAATTGCCTTTACCCGCCACCGTTTCCGTTTACTCAAAGGCCGGCACTCGACAATCTGGATAATATCACCCACATTACACTGACTTTCCGGATCATCTGCCAGATATTTCACGGATGTTTTCAGATACTTCCCATAAAGCTTATGCTTGACCAATCGCTCAACTTTCACAACCACGGTTTTCTGCATTTTGTTGCTGACAACACAACCCGTTCTTACTTTTCTTACCAATTCATGTTCATTCATAATCTTTCAGTCACATGTCTTGTGAAATAAAATGAGATGCCACGACCTTGTTTCAGTCGTTCGATCTGGCGGACAATTCCGTCAACATCCGGGCGACATCCCTTCTATTTTTCTTCAAAACGCTGGCATCCTCCAATGGCCTCAGATGATGCTTAAACTTCAATTTGGCATTTCGCGTCCGCAACTCAGCGCATTTGGCCAAAATCTCATCCGTGGACATTCCTTCGATTTCGGCAGTTTTCATAGGGTATGCTTTCTGTTAATGACCACTGTTTCGACAGGTAATTTATTCCCCGCCAATGTCAACGCCTTTACCGCCACGTCCTCGGAAACACCCGCGATCTCATACAGGATACGCCCAGGATATATCTGAGCCACCCAGTATTCAGGATTGCCTTTACCGGAACCCATGCGTGTCTCCGCCGGTTTTTTAGAAATCGGCTTATCCGGAAAAATACGAATCAGTACCTGACCGCCACGTTTCATCGTTCTGTTCAGCGCGATACGCGCCGCTTCAATCTGCTGACTGGTCAATTTCCCGCAACATGTTGCCTTCAGAGCGAAATCCCCCGAACTCAAGGCGTTGCCCACCTGAGAACAGCCTTTCAGCCTTCCTTTGAACGCCTTTCTGAATTTTACTTTTTTTGGACTGAGCATCTGGCACCACCATCATCCATTCTTTCATATTGCCGAAGATTCTTTCGCGTCAAGAACCTCGCCTTTGAATATCCACACTTTAACACCGATAATGCCGTAGGTCGTCTTGGCCTCGGCCAAGGCATAATCCACATCGGCACGCAACGTATGCAAGGGAACCCGGCCTTCCCGTATCCATTCACATCGCGACATTTCGGCTCCCCCCAATCGCCCGGAACACGATACTTTAATGCCTTGCACACCAAATCTGAGCGCACTGCTCACGGCTTTCTTCATTGCCCGGCGAAAAGCCACCCGGCGCACCAATTGATCGGCGATACTCTCCGCGACAAGCAAGGCATCCGCTTCCGGTCGCCGTACTTCCTGAATGTCAATCGCGACCTTCTTGCCAACAAGGTTCTCCACATCTTTGCGGAGCACATCTATATCCGCACCTTTTTTACCAATGACAATCCCCGGACGAGCCACTAGCAAACGGACATTCACCTTTTCGCCGGTACGTTCAATTAATACCTTCGACAATCCGGCATTTTTGACCCGTTCTCGCAAAAACTTCTTGATTACCTGGTCTTCGATGACATAGTTCGCATACTCTTTACCGGCATACCATACAGAATCCCAGGTTCTGGTTATTTTCAGTCGCAAACCCAACGGATTTACCTTTTGTCCCAAAGCACACCCCCATTCAATTCAAAATGAAGCTCATTCACCGCTCGTCCAAGACGACCGTAATATGGCTGCTTCGTTTGATAATACCGGTCGCTCGCCCCTGCGCACGAGGGCTGATCCTCTTCAAAACCGGGCCGCCATCGACACGAATCTCACGCACGAAGAGAGCATCGACATCTGTATCGTCATACCGCATGGCGTTGGCCAAGGCCGAATCCAAAACTTTGCGCAATAACGGTGCGCTTTTCTTGCTGGTGTAGCGAAGAATATTCACAGCCTCCGACACGGATTTCCCGCGAACCATGTCGGCAACGAGGCGCGCTTTCTGGGGCGACACCCTGATATATTTCGCGACGGCTTTTATATCCATTTTTTCCTCCGATTGCCACAGCAAAACTATTTTTTACCCTTTTTATCGGAAGCGTGCCCATAAAACGTCCTGGTGGGAGAAAACTCTCCCAACTTATGCCCAACCATGTTTTCGGAAACGAAAACCGGAATGAACTTTTTCCCATTATGGACAGCAAACGTCAGACCGACCATTTCTGGAATAATATCGGAACGACGCGACCACGTCTTGATCACCTTCTTGTTTCCCGTAGCCGTTGCCTGATTGACCTTTTCAACAAGATGATAATCAATAAAAGGCCCTTTTTTCGTAGATCTCGACATTCTCTTTCACCATTCAGTTACGCTCGGCGCTTGACGATATATTGATCCGACGCTTTCCGTTTACGAGTCTTGTATCCTTTGGTCGGATACCCCCAGGGAGTACAAGGATGACGACCGCCGGAACTTTTGCCCTCTCCACCACCCATCGGGTGATCAACCGGGTTCATGGCAACACCGCGGACACGTGGCCGGTTCCCCAACCAGCGATTTCTGCCGGCCTTACCCAATTTTTTGCTTTCATGTTCCCGATTGCCAACCAAGCCAATAGAAGCCCGGCAATTCTTGTGGAACTTCCGCACTTCGCCGGAAGGCAGGCGCACCGAAACAAGATCCCCCTCCTTGGCCATCAACTGGGCACCAACACCAGCGCTGCGCACCAACTGGCCACCTTTTCCTATCTTCATTTCAATATTGTGAATATAGGTACCCAAAGGAATATTTTTCATGGGCAGGCAATTTCCTGGCAGGATATCGACATTATCACCGGCCACCACGCTGTCACCGACGACAAGCCCCTCCGGAGACAGGATATAGGCCCGCTCACCGTCCTGATAACAAATAAGAGCAATATTCGCCGAACGGTTGGGATCGTACTCGAGTCCTTCCACCTTGGCGGCGACATCCACTTTATTGCGTTTGAAATCAATCAGACGGTATTTCCTCTTGTGGCCACCACCAATATGACGGGCGGTCACACGACCGTTATTATTCCGGCCTCCGCTCTTTTTGATCGTGGACAATAATGGCTTCTCTGGAGCCTTTGTTGAAAGAGCATCGTTCAGAACGGATACCTGATGCCTTTTCCCAGCCGAGGTCGGTTTATATTGTTTTATAGCCATTGCAGATCAACATCCCATATTTGGACTGCCATTAACAAAGAATATCAACTACAGCTCATCGGTGTAGTTAATTTTCCCCTCGCTCAGAGTCACATATGCTTTCTTCCAGTCGCTGGTTCTCCCCCGGCGCAACCCAACCCTTTTCGCTTTGCCATTGAAATTACCGATATTGACCGCCGAGACTTTCACGGTAAACATATCTTCAACCGCCTGTTTTATCTCCATTTTGTTGGCAACCGGCAAAACTTTGAACACATAAGTGTTCTGCCCTTCTTGCAGGATACTCGCCTTTTCGGTCAAATGAGGCTTCATTAAGATAGGACTATTTTTCTTCATGACAGAACCCTCTGTTCAAGGCTGGATACGGCGGGTTGCAAAAGCAGCAGTTTTTCATGCAGCAAAATATCGTAGACATTCAGGCCATCCACAGACATTACCTTGAAATCTTTGATATTTCTCGCGGACTTATGCAGATTTTCATCCTGTTCGGGAAGGACGATAAGGCCACTCCCGATATTAAGATTTTTCATCACCCGCAGAAAGTTTTTGGTCTTGATAACTTCCATCGGAAAATCATCAAGGACCATCAGGTTATCTGCAGATTTTTTCGCGCTTAAGGCCACCGCCAAAGCCTGTCGGCGCACTTTCTTGTTCAGTTTGAAACTGTAATCACGGGGTTTGGGACCAAAGACAACCCCGCCGCCCCGCCACAAAGGCGAAGTCCTGCTTCCCGATCGCGCCCGGCCCGTTCCTTTTTGTTTCCATGGCTTTTTCCCGCCACCCTTAACATCGACTCTCGTCTTCGTACAGGCGGTTCCCGCCCGCCGCCCGGCGAGTTGAAAACGAACCATATCATGCAGAAGGTATTCTTTTATTTCGACATCGAAAACATTCGGGTCAAGGGTGATCTCACCCACTTCCTGATTCTCGACATTCACAATTTTGACCGCTGACATTCGCACACCCTCGGTGAATGGTCTTGCAACTATTGAGCAAAAATTTTGAGCAGACCGTTTTTCTTTCCCGGTACAGAACCTTTCAACAAAATGACATTCTCGTCGTGACGGACATCGACCACCTTGATATTTTTCCTAAAAATGGTCTCACATCCCATATGACCGGGCAGTTTTTTGCCTTTGATGACCCTGCTGGGATAGGCACTGCAACCAATAGAACCTGGCGCCCGATGGAACATCGAACCATGGGTCGCCCGGCCACCCTTAAAGCCATGACGTTTGACGACGCCCTGGAAACCAGCCCCTTTGGAAACACCCTGCACATGTACCGTCGTGCCGATTTCGATCACATCCGCGAGATTGATAATTTGGCCGACCTCGAACGAGGCAACATCGGAGACACGAAATTCCCGGACGAAATAGTATCCCTGCCCTCCAGATTGCTTGAAATGTCCAGCTTCTGGCTTCGTTAGCCCTTTTTCTTTCTTCTCACCAAAGCCAAGCTGAATCGCATCGTATCCATCGGTCACGATCGTTTTTTTCTGCAAAACTTTACACGGCCCGGCTTCCACCACCGTCACCGGCACGGCATCACCAAATTCATTGAATACTCTGGTCATGCCAACCTTTTTCCCCAAGATGCCCATATTTCGCGGCATGTCGTCACCTCTGCACAACGATTACGGAAGTTTAATCTCGACATCCACACCCGCCGACAGTTCCAGTTTATTCAGGGAATCTATCGTCTGCGGAGTTGGCTCAAGAATATCGAGCAGCCGTCGATGCGTTCGCATCTCGAACTGCTCACGCGATTTCTTATCCACATGCGGCGAGCGCAGCACGCAAAACTTCTTTATCGAAGTCGGCAGCGGAATCGGACCAGCCAATGACGCGCCAGTGCGCCGCGCAGTCTCTACAATCTCGGTTGTGGATTGGTCAAGTAATTTATGATCGTAAGCTTTCAGCTTGATACGTATTTTTTCGGTTGCCATGAGCGAATGTCCTATTTAATAATTTCGGCGACGACACCGGCGCCGACGGTTCGTCCACCTTCACGGATGGCGAAGCGGAGACCGGCATCCATCGCAATCGGCGTAATCAATTCCGCCGTCATCGAAATATTGTCGCCAGGCATCACCATCTCCGTCCCTTCCGCCAAGGTCACAATCCCGGTCACGTCAGTCGTCCGAAAGTAAAACTGGGGCCGATAACCGTTGAAAAACGGCGTATGGCGTCCGCCCTCGTCTTTGCTCAAAATATACGCTTCCGCCTTGAACTGCGTATGCGGCGTGATCGATCCAGGCTTCGCCAAAACCTGCCCGCGTTCAACTTCTTCTCGCTTCGTGCCGCGCAACAAAGCGCCTATATTGTCGCCAGCCTGCCCTTCATCCAACAGCTTCCTGAACATCTCAACACCGGTACACGTCGTCTTCGCCGTCGGACGGATGCCAACAATCTCCACCTCGTCGCCAACCTTGACTCGGCCACGCTCGACTCGGCCCGTCGCCACCGTGCCACGACCGGAAATTGAAAACACGTCTTCGATCGGCATGAGAAAAGCCTGGTCAATATCGCGCACAGGTTCCGGGATGTAGGCATCAACCTGATCCATCAGCTCCCAAATACATTTCGCTTTTTCCGCATCTTCGGGATTCTCCAAAGCCAAGAGCGCCGAACCGCGAATGAAAGGCACATCGTCGCCGGGAAACTCGTATTTATCCAGCAACTCACGCAGCTCCATCTCGACCAATTCGATCAGTTCCTCGTCATCGACCATATCGCATTTATTCAGAAATACGACGATCGCCGGAACGCCGACCTGCCGCGCCAGCAAAATGTGCTCTCGCGTCTGCGGCATCGCACCGTCGGTGGCCGCCACCACGAGAATTGCTCCGTCCATCTGCGCCGCGCCGGTGATCATGTTTTTGATATAATCGGCATGGCCCGGGCAATCGACATGGGCGTAGTGACGCTTCGGCGTCTCGTATTCGACATGGGCTGTGGCGATCGTGATACCGCGCTCTTTCTCTTCCGGAGCCTTGTCAATCTCGCTGAAGTCCGTGAATTTTGCCTGCCCTTTCGTTGACAATACCCGAGTAATCGCCGCCGTCAGCGTCGTCTTGCCATGGTCAATGTGGCCAATTGTCCCAACATTGACATGGGGCTTCTTCCGCTCAAATTTCTCCTTCGACATGTTAGATTGCCTCCTCAGGCCATTGAATGTTTGAGACCAACCAACACCTTACTTCCATGGTGGAGCCCACGACCGGAATCGAACCGGTGACCTCATCCTTACCAAGGATGCGCTCTACCATCTGAGCTACGTGGGCGGCCATCCCGACGCTCTGGAGCGGGAAACGAGGCTCGAACTCGCGACCCTCAGCTTGGAAGGCTGATGCTCTACCAATTGAGCTATTCCCGCATACAACCTGGCACGCCAAGGTATATTTGGTGGAGGGGGGAGGATTCGAACCTCCGAAGGCTTCGCCGGCAGATTTACAGTCTGATCCCTTTGGCCGCTCGGGAACCCCTCCGGAACAACGATTTCACAACGCATCTGACTGGAGCTGGCGATGGGACTTGAACCCGCAACCTGCTGATTACAAATCAGCTGCTCTGCCATATTGAGCTACGCCAGCGCGTGCGACTGGTTAGCTTACTCTTCAGCTAAGAAATACGCAAGATGTTTTTCGCATCCCTCATCCTCCGAGCACCCATCCGGTTTCCCACGCCATTGGCAGACAAACCGCATCGACAACAAAGATCATTGCACAAAACTGCTGGTTCTATACCGCTCGAAACACATGGCCGTAGTCCGGTACACGATATGCGCGAACTTGGTGTACGGCATATACAGAAAAAGCATCATAACTGAAATCAGATGCAAATAGTAGACGAAATAGCCGGTAAGAGGAAAACCCCCGCCCCAGCGCAGGAATTGCGCTAACATACCGGTAATGCCGACGGCGGCGATTATCCAAATCAGAAACCAGTCATAAAAAGTATCGCTGGCCCGGCCCTCGGCTTCCATCTTGCGGCGATTTCTCCACAAAAGCCAAATGCCGTACAACAGGGCGATGCCCGAAATGTTGGCAAGCAGTTTGAACGGGTCGAAAAAGGCCAGTGGGCCATGCAGTGATGGCCAGATCAAGCCGAGTATATCATTTTTCATCAGCGACCAGCAGGTGACGAGAAACAGGCCGATGAAGGCGAGCACCAAAGGCAGATGCCCAGATACCCGGTCGATGTTGGTCTTGCATTCTTTGAAACGTTTATGCTGCAAGGTTTCCCAAATCGACGGCCACAAAAACCGGCTGACGAACTGCCACAGCGACGGGCGATAGGTGGCCTTGATGCCCGCGTCGGCAATCATCGCCTTCCACATCCTCGTCACCCCCATCCAGCAGGAGATAATGGCAATGAGCGCCGACACGCCCATGATTACGGCGATGAAAGCGATATTCTTGCCATACCATTTAAAGCCCCACTCGCCAAAAAAGTACTGATAACCGTCTCTGGCGAAATTCCAAAGCTGTTGATGATGCCCAATCGCTACCTTCTGCCGGAAAATTTCCACAGGGGAAAGGCCACCAATAAAAGTGGACAACACCCACATAAAAAGAATGACCACCGCCGGCAGGCCGATGAGAATCGGCAGATTCTTCGCGCTGGTGGCCAGCTTGGCCAACCCTTTCGGCCAAGCCAATTGCTGATAGGCATAGGCGCGGATCGCTCCCAGCGTTTCCCCAGGTTTGGCGCCACGTGGACATTTTTCCGTACAATCACCGCACTGATGGCACAGGAAAACATCCGGGTCGGTAACAAGTTTGTCTTTCAGGCCCCACGAGGCCCAAATCATTTCTTTACGTGGAAACGGCTTCTTATCCGCGGACAATGGACAGGCCACGGAGCAGGTGGCGCACTGAAAGCACTTCTTCAACGTATCGCCGCCAGCGGTTTTTAACTCACGAATAAATTCAAGATCGGGTTGAACGTTCATGTCTTTCTCCTGTTTGATTCACCCAACGCGCAACATAATCGGTATGCGCCGGACGCGCCTCCCGTGACGCGACCGGCGCGGAAGTGCATCAGAAGCCCTTGAACGGGTTGGGACCCATGCCGACGATCTCATCGACGAATTCGTTGACGATGGCTGGGATTTTATCGAAATCGGTAATCGATACCTGCCTGGCCGCGCAACGCTCCGATTCAAGGCCGAGGCTCGACAGGGTATCGCCAATATTTGCCATCCGCTTAGTAGCGATTTCCGATCCCTTGACGAAATGACACTGATAGTCGTCGCCATAGCTGCAACCAAGCAGCATGGCGCCATCCATACCCGCCGACAAAGCGTCACGGATCCAGGCCATGTTCACCGAACCGAGACAACGCACCGGTACGAAGCGCACCATGTGGCTCAGGCCATTACGCCGCATCCCCGACATATCGAGTGCCGGATAGGCATCATTTTCACAGACAAAGACCACGACTCGCAGCCGATCTTCATCGTCTTGCGGCACCTCTATCGCCTTGATCATCGAACCGATCAGGTCAATGTTGTAGTCTTTGAAGCCAATAATTCGCTCAGGGCACGCACCCATACAGGTGCCGCAACGGCGGCAACGGGTCGGGTTAGGCAACGGCGTGCCACGCTCGTCGTCATCCAAAGCACCGAACGGGCATTCCTCGGTGCAGCGCTTGCACTGGGTGCAGCGCTGAAAGAAGAAATCCGGATAGGTGGCATCACCGGAACGGGGATGAACGGCAACGCCACGGTCAGTCGATTCGAGACACTGAATGGCTTTCAGCGCCGCACCAGTGGCGTCGTCGATGGTTTCTTCCATCGTTTCGGCTTTGCGCACGCCGCCACAGGTATAGATGCCGGTACGCCGCGTTTCATACGGGAAGCAGATGAAATGCGAATCGGCATAACCATCGAACAGTTCGAGATCGAGGAAAGCGGGACCTTGGCGATAGGCCAGATTGATGCTGTGTTCATGCAGCGTCATCGGTTCCATACCAGCGGCCAAAACCACCATATCGACATCGAGCACCAGCTCCTGACCCAAGAGAGTATCTTCGGCAATCACCCGCACCTGACCACCGTTTTCCTCAACTTTGGTGACCGAGGCTTTGGTCATGAACACGCCGTCATTCTGCTGCACCGCCTTGTAGAACAGTTCCATATGGCCGGGCGTCCGCATATGCTGATACAGGATATAGGCCTGACCGTCGGGATTGTCGTCGCAAACATATTGCGCCTGTTTCAGGGCCACCATCGAAGTAACGGAGTTGCAATAGGGGAAATCCTCGTCGTTGTCTTTGCCGCCAGGACTCTGGATAAAAGCCACCTTCGCCGGCACCTTGCCCTCTTTGGCGATCTTTTCAAACTCGGCGTTGGTAACGACTTTGGTGATGCGGCCATGGCCGAGATGCTCATACTGATCGACATTCGCCGGCTTCCAGCCGGTGGCCAGCACCACGGCGCCAATAGTCACAGCATCGGGATCAATGGCGGTATAGGGTTGCAAACCTTTATTTGGATCTTCTTTTTCACCTTTGGCAATCAGATCCTGCTCGTCAACACCGACTTTGACCGGAGCATCCCATTCGCTGGCGCTGCCAGCGGTTTTGAAGGAAACGCGAAAAGCCCCCGGCGCCCCGGCAATACGGGCGACTTCGGCGCCGGTTTTAATCTGGATATTGGCGTTGCCCGTGACCGAGGCCAGCATCGCGGCCACAGGATTTTCCTCGAGGCCGGTCCAGGGATACTGACTGGGAAAGGATTTTCGCCAGCCAAGAGCTTTGCCACCCAGCTCTTTTTCTTTTTCCACAAGCAAAACCTGATAACCGGTGGCCGCCGCTTCCTTGGCCGCGGTCAAGCCAGCGATGCCGCCGCCCATGACCATGATGGTTTTGCTCATGTTTTCGAGCTTATACGGTTCTGGCAACTCGGTTTTCTCGGCGCGGGTACAAGCCATGCGCACGTAGTCGGCGGCGGTTTCGTTAAGAAAAGCCTTCGCCTCTTTGTGCGGCTCTTTGCCTTCTTCCGGTTTCATTTCCGACCAAACAACCTGCTCTCGCAAATTGGCGCGGACGGTGATCGTCTGCGGGCCGAAGCTGAATTCTTTCGTCATGACCCGCTGCGAACACGCGCCGATAACCACGGTATTGACCCCAGCCTCCACATCGGCGGCAATCATTTTCTGGCCTTCCTCGCCACAGAGAAAGTTGTGCTTTTTGCAGTCCATGGACATTTCTTTGCCGACCATGGACACAAGCCCATCCACATCAAGCGCATCGCCAATGCCACAGCCTGAACAAATATATGCGCAATATTTTTTATCCATTGCAACTACCTCCTGGAAGCCTGAAGAGCCTTGAGAGCCGCGGCGGTTGATGACTGGGCGCAGGTAACGACATCGGCAGCCTTTTTAGCGCAACCGGCGGCGTAATATCCCTTATCCGCTTCAGAAAGCAAGAAGCCATTGGCATCCTGCCGCACGGCCACGGGCATCGGCTCCAGAGCGACGCTCGGCTGCATGCCGGTGGCCAGAACCGCCATATCCACCTTCTGAGATATTTTCTCCATGGTCACGGCGTCTTCGGCGATCAGAGTGACGCCACCATCTGCTTCGAGGATGACATCGGCGACCTTGCCTTTGATAAATTTCGCCTTGGGGTCGGCCATCCGTGCGGCGCGAAACTTCTCATATTTTCCAGGCGTTCTCAGGTCGATATAGAACACATAGATTTCGGCATCCGGATACTGCTCACGGACATAACTCATCTGTTTGAAGGTGGCCATGCAGCAGATATGCGAGCAGTATTCCAGATGATTTTCATCACGTGACCCCGCGCATTGGACAAAACCGATCGACTGAATCGGCTTGTTGTCACCGGGACGTAAGATTTTACCGTCGGTCGGACCGCTGGGCGAAGCCAAACGCTCCATCATCATATTGGTAACGATGGCTGGGGATTGGCCAAACTTCAGGTTATCCATCTTGTGGGCGTCATAGGGAACCCAGCCAGTCGCCCAGACGATGGAAGCGACGTTGATGGTCAGCGTTTCCGGTTTCATCTCCAAATCAATGGCGCCGTACTTGCAAGCTTTATTGATGGCTTTCGCACCTTCGGCGGAAAGTTTTTCTTTATTGATGACATACCGGCGCGGGAAGGCCATCGGATGCGGCAAATAAATCGCTTTCGACTTGTCGAGGCCGAAATTGAAGTCGTTGACCATCTCGTCGGGACAAGCCACCGTGCAATCGCCGCAAGCCGTACAGTTACTGTTGACGTAGCGCGGCGCCACATTCAGTTTCACTTCATAATTACCGCGGCCACCGGTCACCGATTGAACGGTGGTCATGGTGTAGGTACGTATCCGCCGGTTATCACGGATGCGGCGGAAATTGATTTCCATACCACAACTCGGTGGACACAATTTCGGAAAATATTGGTTCAATTGCGCGACCCGCCCACCGAAAGACGGGCCTTTTTCGATCAGAAAGACATCATTCCCCACCTCGGCGGCTTCCAGGGCAGCGGTCAATCCGCTGATCCCACCGCCTACGACCAGTACCGCACCCGTGGCGCCATGCTCGTCAGCCATGCTTTTTCCTCCATTTATTCTTTGTCCATTCGTACGTCATCATCTCCGGCGGCCAATCGACGTGATCAGCCATGCGCGACATATCAGTTTCTTCAAGTCACCGCAAGGACGATTTGATCCGAAGAAGACAAAGATGTGTTCTTGATAAAAAAATCTCCAGGGACAAACTGCCGCCCCTGGAGATTCTTTACTTCAACTCACCGGCCAGGCCGGATTACAGCCAAGGATCGGTCGAGAAGATGTTCTTACACTCGACTTTCTCGCACTTCCATTCCTTCGTTTCCGGATTGAAGGTAGAGTTAACGAAGCACTTCCAGTTGGCCTCGTCAACGCCTGGAAAATCGGAACGATAGTAGAAGCCCGGATAACGGGACTCTTTACGGAACTCGATGTGACGAATGTGAGCCTCAACGCACCAGATGCGGTGATAGTTCTCCCAGCAGCGCAGCAACTCGTGCAGATCGCCAGCGGCCAACTTATCGGCATCTTCGCGAATCAGGCGGAGCAGGTCGAGGCAGATGTTGAGCAGCTTGCCGGAGGTCATATAGTAGGTGGCAACACCGCCGCCATACTCATCGGTAGCCTTCATCAAGCGCATCATCAAACCGGCCGGTTTGCAGTAATTCGGATTGACATCGGCGGCGGTAGTAGCGCCAACGAACTCATGATAGAGTCTAACCGGAGCGTAAATCTCATCGGCAATCTGCTTGGCGGTCTGCTTCAATTCCGGTTTGAAGCTGGCGTTGTCGCGGCAGAACTTGACCATCTGTTTGGCGGCGATACGGCCTTCGGCATGGGAACCGGAAGAGAACTTGTGACCGGAAGCGCCAACACCGTCACCGGCGGTGAACAGGCCATTAACCGTGGTCATACGGTTGTAACCCCATTTGTACGCATCCGGTACCCAAGCCTCGTTCGGGCCAGAGGTCCAGATACCGCAGCAACCGGAGTGAGAACCGAGCATGTACGGCTCAGTCGGCATAACCTCGGAGCCAACTTTCTCCGGTTCGATGTTCATACCGGCCCACAGACCAGCCTGGCCAACTGACATATCAAGGAAGTCTTCCCATGCCTCGGATTCCAGATGCTTCCAGAATTTCTTGATTTCCTTATCGTCCATGCCCTTGGCTTTCTTGTCATCCAGGAAAGCGTTCAGGGCGACGTCGGTGGCCATGTAGATCGGGCCACGGCCTTCTTTCATCTCTTTCAGCATCAAATGGTTGCGCAGACAGGTCGGGGTAACCGGCGACCCACCATAAGGCATGAACTTGTCGAGTTCAGGCTTGGCCATATCGGGAGCGGAGTAGTTCTGACCAAGGCCATTCAAGGTTTTGGCTTTGAACAGCAGGAACCACGCGCCAACCGGGCCGTAACCATCTTTGAAGCGGGACGGGGTGAAGCGGTTTTCCATCATGGTCAGGGTAGCGCCAACCTGAGCGCACATGGTGTAGGTCGAGCCAGCATTCCATACCGGATACCAGGCGCGGCCTTTGCCCTCACCGGTGGAACGCGGACGGAAGATGTTAACCGCGCCACCGCAGGCGACGAGAGCGGTCTTGCATTTAAAGACATAGACTTTGTTTTCACGGGTGGAGAAACCAGCGGCGCCGGCAATCTGATTCGGTTTGTTCTTGTCCAAGAGCAGTTTGACAATGAAAACGCGCTCGATAACGTTCTCATCGCCGAGAGCCATTTTCGCCGGCTCGGCAACAATGCACTTGTAAGACTCGCCGTTGATCATGATCTGCCATTTACCGGTACGAACCGGGGTGCCGCCTTCACGCAGCGACTTCGCCGGTTTGGCACCATCAAGGGTTTCACCGTTGGCGTCTTTTTTCCAAACCGGCAGGCCCCACTCTTCAAAGAGCTTGACCGACTCGTCAACATGACGGCCACAGTCATAGATCAAGTCCTCGCGAACGATACCCATCAGGTCGTTGCGAACCATTTTGACGTAGCTTTCAATCGGGTTTTCACCAATGTAGGTGTTGATCGCCGAAAGACCTTGGGCGACCGCGCCGGAACGCTCCAAAGCGGCTTTGTCAACCAGCTTAATCTTCATATCGGCGGGCGCCCATTTTCTGATCTCAAAGGCGGCGCCGCAGGCGGCCATACCACCGCCGATGATCAGAGCATCAACTTCCTGCTCAACGATTTCAGGATTTACAACGGCAGGAATTTCACCTTTCGGTTTATTAGGCAGTGCCATATCTGTTCTCCATAAAAGGATTTATTTTTTTAGTCCACAAGACAACGTCTTCAAAACGTCAATCCCCAATCTCACTTCGGCGAGGGAAGATTCTTCTCGAGGAGCAGGCATTCATCGTCGAGATTGGCGCCCATCTGACCGACATAGGCGTTGGCCTTGCCTTCCGCTGTGGTGCGTACCGGGAATTTGAAACGTTTGATGACGCCGTTGCGGAATTTGACGGTCCACATAATGGAATCGGCGCTGCGCATCGGATGAACCTGGCCGCCCATCGGCACGAAGTCGTCGTAGCCGCGAACGAAAATCGCGCCCTGCGGACAAATCTTGACACAGGAATAACATTCCCAGCAGGCATCCGGCTCCTGGTTATAGGCTTTCATTTCGCCTTTTTCCAGTACCATCAGGTCATTGGGACAGATGTACATACATGCGGTCTTGTCCCCACCCTTGCAACCGTCACATTTAGAAGGATCTACATAACTTGGCATTTAACTACCTCCTCGGTCTGAGATTAATCTGCCATTCGCCTTGAACGACAGGCCACTTTCCCCGCAAAAAATTCCACAGAACTACACCGAACCGATGCCCGTCAACCAGACATAAGCACCCTACGGAGATTGATGATGTACGGATAATACCGTATTTGCGCACGGAAGATTGCCACGAAACGTTCTGTCTGTCAACAACAAGATTGCTCGTTTCACAAAAGCTTATGGAGTCATATTTCGTTTCACCAAGACCTCGCGCGGCTTGGCGCCATCCGCCGGGCCGACGATGCCGTTTTTCTCCATGGTCTCGATCATCCGCGCCGCCCGATTATAACCAATTCGCAGGCGGCGTTGCAGCATCGAGATCGAGACCTTTTCCAGTTCGGCGACAAATGCCAGCGCCTCGTCATAGTGCTCGTCGGTTTCCTCGTCCTCCTCCTCATCCGCCATCTCCGAATCGTTTTCAACGCTCTCGAACATCTCCGGGTCATAATTGGCCTGGCCTTGCGCCTGGAGAAACTCGACAATCCGTGTCGTCTCCGCCTCGGAGATAAAAGCGCCATGGATACGTTGCAGAATGGAAGTACCCGGTGGCAGATAGAGCATATCGCCCATCCCTAACAGGTGCTCGGCTCCCATGCCGTCAAGGATGGTGCGGGAATCGATCTTCGACGACACTTTGAAGGAAATCCGGGTCGGGAAATTGGCCTTGATCAAGCCGGTCAGGACATCGACTGAGGGACGCTGGGTGGCCAGAATCAGGTGCATCCCGGCGGCCCGCGCCATCTGCGCCAGCCGGGCAATAGAGGTTTCCACATCTTTCGAGGCAACCATCATCAGGTCGGCGAGTTCATCGACGATGACGACAATATAGGGCATTTTTTCGTCATGACGCTGGTTGTACGAATCGAAGCTTTTGACCTTGGCTTCTTCCAGCATCCGGTAGCGGCGTTCCATCTCACGCACTGCCCAATTGAGGGCGCGCGAGGCCAGTTTCGGATCGACAACGACCGGGTGGAGCAAATGAGGGATCCCCTCATACCCGGACAATTCGATTCTTTTCGGGTCGATCATGAGGAAACGCACCTCGTCCGGCGTGGCGTTATAGAGAATCGAGGCGATGATGGTATTGATGCCAATGCTTTTGCCAGCCCCAGTGGCGCCGGCAATCAGCAGGTGCGGCATTTTCGCCAGATTACCGAGGGCAATATTGCCGACCACATCAACTCCGAGCGCCACCGTCAGTTTGGCGCTTGCAGCCTGGCGATAACTCTCCGCCGCGAGAATGTCACGGATATAGACGATCTGCCGTTTTTCATTGGGGATTTCGATGCCGAGCGCTGATTTGCCCGGCACCGAACCGGCAACCCGCACCGAGCGCGCCTTCAGGCCCAGGGCCAAATCATCGGCAAGGCCGACAATTTTATTTATTTTGATGCCCGGTGCCGGCGCGTATTCGTAGGTCGTCACCACCGGCCCCGGAGAAATGCCGATGACATTGCCGGATACCCCGAAACTTTTCAGTTTTTCTTCAAGGAGATGAGCGGTCTCAAGGTAGACTTCTTGGTCGATCTTCTCCCGCGTCTGCTCGTTTTTGTTCAAAAGTGTCAGGGGCGGCAAGCGCCATTCACCATGGGCCGGTGGTGGCGCCGCGGTGGATTCGGCATTTTGCTCAGTGGCTTTTTTCGCCCGTGGCATTTGCGGGACCAGCGGCGGCGTTTCATCATTGTCGTCGAGCGACGGCGACCTTCTGACAATGGGCAGGGGCAATTCGTCTTCAGCCTCCGCTTCAGCGCTCATCATCGCGGCTTCTCGACGTTCATGGGCATAGCGCCGCGCTCGCACCGCCGCGCCAAGCAGTGAGGCATAAGGAGAGAAACGCCAGCATAGCATCAAAGACACTAAAATCAGCAGCAACAGAACGAGGATGGCGCCGCCGATTCCGGCCAGCCGTGCCACAAGGGTATAGGTCAGATTGCCGAGAAAACCGCCGTATTTGATCTCACTGCCGACGGGGGCAAAGGTGGCCAAAAGGCCACAAAGAGCTATCAGCGCCCCGGTCAGGCCGAGGGAGATTTGTGGGATGCGGGCAAAGGAGGCGCGCCGCCGCAAAAAGGATGTTGAAACAAAGGCGATCAGCAACACAAACAGGAAACTGCCCCAGCCAGTGAAGCCCCAGAGGAAATCGGCGATGATCCGTCCCAACCGGCCACACCAGTCGGCGTTGGCAATGCGGGCGGACAGTAGGATGACAAATATATAGAGCGAGAAGAAAAATCCGGCGGCGGCCAGAAATTCCTGGAACTGGGAGGGTTTTTCGGATTGTTGCCGCGAGTGTTCAAAATCAGGCATGGGAAAAAACGGAGCGACAGCGCTCGGTTCAATCGGCGCGCAGGGCGGCGCGCACGGCATCGAGCACGCCATTGACGAAAGACGGCGACTCCAGCGCCGCAAAGCGTTTGGCGATATCGACGGCTTCGTTGATCACGACTTGGTCGGGTGCGCTCCGTGCCAGCATTTCGCAGACGGCCAGCCGCAAAAGATTGCGATCAACCGCGGCGATCCGCGACAAACGCCAGTTGGCCGCCGCCTGGTCGATCAAGGTATCAACCCGCTCCGTTTGGGCGTGGTACTGACCAGCGAGATACAGAGCATATTCCCGCGCTGCCGCCCCTATTTCAAAATGATCGCAAAACCTCGTGAAACGCCGCGGCAACTCCTCCGACGGGTATTCATCTTTCAGAAAATCCTCCTGAAAGAGAAATTGCAGGGTAGCCTCGCGCGCCTTCCGTCTCGTGCCAATCACCGTGGCCATAATGACATACCAAGAAAATGGGCCGAAACGGAAGGTTGTCTAGTTAGTGGGAAAGCCGTTCATCAGGTTGGCCATTTCAATGGCCGCCACTGCCACTTCGGCGCCCTTGTTGCCAGCCTTAGTACCAGCGCGCTCGATGGCCTGCTCAATGCTGTCAGTGGTGAGGACGCCGAACAAAACCGGCACTTCACTATCGAGAGCGACATGCGCCACACCTTTTGACACCTCGTTGACGACAACGTCGAAATGCGGCGTCGCCCCGCGAATAACCGCACCGAGGCAGATGACCGCATCATATCTGCCGGATTTAGCCATCTTTTTGGCCATCAGCGGAATTTCAAAAGCTCCCGGCACCCGCACCACGTCAATCAGTTCACCATCGGCGCCGGAACGCGACAGGCTATCCAAAGCTCCATCCAGCAACTTTTCGCTGATGAAGGAATTGAAACGCGACAGGACAATGCCGAAGCGTAGACCATCAGCAACAAGTTTTCCCGCAAAAGAGTTCGCCATATCTCAACCTTTATTCAACAAGTTCCAAAAGATGGCCCATCCGGTCGCGCTTGCATTGCAGATAACCGCGATTCTCCGGCGAGGCCGGGACTTCGATCGGATAACGGGCCACCACCTCGATGCCATATCCTTCGAGACCAACAATTTTTTTCGGATTGTTGGTCAAAAGCGCCATCCGCTTGACGCCGAGATCACGCAGAATCTGGGCGCCGATGCCATAATCGCGCAGATCGGGTTTAAAGCCGAGCTTGATATTGGCTTCGACGGTATCGAGTCCCTGATCCTGCAAATTGTAGGCTTTCAGCTTGTTGATCAGACCGATGCCGCGCCCTTCCTGGCGCATGTAGACGACGACGCCGCAACCTTCCTGCTCGATCATCCGCATCGCCGCTTTCAACTGCATACCGCAATCGCAGCGTGCGGAACCAAAGACATCGCCAGTCAGGCATTCGGAGTGCATCCGCACCAACACTGTATCGGTTTTAGCTATATCGCCTTTGACCAGGGCGACATGCTCCTCGTTATCGACATCGTTGGTATAGACGACGGCGTGAAACTCCCCGGCCTCCTCGGTGGGAATCCGCGCCTCGACCGCCCTGTGCACTAACACGTCCTGATGCAAACGATAGGCGACCAGGTCAGCAACGCTGGCGATTTTCAGATTGTGTTTCGCCGCGAATTTGACCAAATCCGGCAGACGGGACATCGAACCGTCCTCGTTCATCACCTCGCAGATGACGCCAGCGGTGCGCATACCAGCCAGCCGCGCCAGATCGACCGAACCCTCGGTCTGGCCGGTACGGACGAGAACGCCCCCTTTGCGGGCGCGCAGCGGGAAAATATGGCCTGGGCTGACCAGATCCCGCGCCGTGGCTTTGGGCGCCACCGCCGCCTGGATGGTACGGGCGCGATCGGCCGCCGAAATGCCGGTGGTGACACCTTCGCGGGCCTCGATGCTGATCGTAAAGCCGGTACCAAACGGCGAGGTATTATCCTTTACCATCATCGGCAGACCAAGCTGTTCGACAATATCCGGACTTAAAGCCAGGCAGATCAGGCCGCGCCCGTGCGTGACCATGAAATTGACATGTTCGGTGGTGCAGGCTTCGGCGGCCATACACAGATCGCCTTCATTCTCCCGGTCTTCATCATCGACCAGGATGATCATCTTGCCATCTTTAATATCCTGGATCACTTCGGGGATGGAACTCAACGGACTCTTTTCCATGTCAATCTCAAAGAAAAATTACAGATAACCGTGACGGGCAAGAAAGGCCGCATCCACGGTCTGGTGGGGAGTTTCAGCAGGAGCGGCGTCCATACCCAGCAGGCGCTCGACGTATTTACCAATGATGTCAACTTCGATGTTCACCTGGCTGCCAGGCCGCAACGCCCAGAGCGTCGTCTCGCGCAGCGTGTGGGGGATGATTGATACCGCAAACGTCCCGACGCCGCAAGTGTTTACCGTGAGGCTGACGCCGTCAATGGCGATCGAGCCTTTTTCCACCACATAGCGACCCATGGCCGGCGGCAGCGTGAAACTGAACAGCGTATATTCGCCCAAAACCTCGCGCCTGGTCACCGTTGCCTGGCAATCGACATGGCCGGAAACGATATGGCCGCCGAGCCGGTCGGTCGGTCGCAGCGCGCGTTCCATGTTGACGCGGCCACCGACGGCCAGACCGCCTAAAGTGGAGCGAGTCAAGGTCTCCGGCGACACATCGCAGAAAAAGCGCTGGCCACGAATATTGTAGGCGGTCAGGCAGACACCATTGCAGGCGATGGATTCTCCTTCTTGCGGCTCATCGAAGAGAAAACCAGCTTCCATCTCGAAGGTAACGCCGCCGCCTCTGTCTCGTTTGGCGACAAGGCGCCCGACTCCGGCGATAATCCCGGTAAACATCAGCTCTGCACACCCTGATCGAGGGCGTCGGCCCGGCGCAGGAACTCGTCGGCAATACCCTGATGCCGGTAGTTGCGGTGGATCGAGGCCACGGTACGCAAGGTGTCGGCGGCCTTGGCTCTTTCACCGGCGGCGATATACACGCCGGCCAGCGTTTCCAAGGCGGCGACACTACCTTGCGGATCGTTGTTGGCGGTGTACAGATCGAGCAGATCGAAGCAATGGGTCGCCGCTCGCGAAAAAAGCTGTTCGCCAGTCAGGCTTTCAATCAGCGAGCGGTGGATGGAGGCTATACTGGCCCCATCGCCCGCCGTCTCGCAAATGGCCAAAGCCGTCTCGAAATGCGAGCTGGCCGCCGGAAAATCCTTTTTCGCCAGGCACAACAGACCCAGTTGATTGCTGGCGTTGGCAATGCCCGGCTGGTCGTTTTTCTCCTGGGCGGCCACTAGGGCGTTGTGCAGGCTAAGCGCCGCCTGGCCATAATCGCCAGCGGCCAGGGCCTTTTTCCCCTCTTCGTATTCGCTCGGCGCCGCGGCGGCGGCCATTGGCTTGATGGTATCGAGTTGCTGCAAAACTTGTCCACTCATGGCTGTCACAGTGATTGAATGGCGGCGAGTGCTGCCTGAGCCTCGTCCCGCACAGTGGTCATGTGCCTCTCACCCTTCTGCCAACAGACAAAAGCGCTGGCATCGCCGGTCAGCGGCAGTATCTGCATGGCCGCTTCTTTGGCTTTGATGTGGCCTAAAAGCCGTGCCAACAGGCCGCGCGTGGCGGCGTCCTCATGCTGGAGCATCGGCAAGAGGGCATAAAACGGCATATTTCTGATTAAGTCAGGACGGCTGGCGGCAATTTCGGCCAAAGCCCACAGCGTCTGGTTGCGCGTCGAAGGTTGACCGGCAAAATTCAGCAGATGCCTGGTGAAAGCACCGAAAATATCCGGGCGCAAGGCAATGACCGCGCCCATGGTTTCGATCATGCCCCACGGCGTCGCCGCCGAATCGGAGCAGGCCTCGAACAGCCGGTGCAGCAGCTCGGAAACCTGGCCGGGATCACGGCTCGCCACCTTGGCGCCGACCTCACCGATCAACCAGGCGAGACGCCAGCGGGCGTCCTCGTCCGGGTCATAAAGAAAGCGCTGCAACAGACGCAGAGTTTTCTTGTCGTCGAAGCAGAGGGCGGCAAGGGCCTCGGCATCGCCGGCATCAGCTAGTTGCCGTGCCTTTTCTTTCGTCGCCCGCTGGCGTGGCCCCGCCGCAGGCAACGGTGGCGCGGAAACAGACGCGGCGGCAACGGGCATCGAGGCCGATACAGCGACGCTCTGCCCTTCGCCATTTTTCTGCCGCGTGCGCCGGGCGATTTCCGCCGGTTCTGTATGCAGACGGACAAAATAGAGCACGCCGCGCACGGCGCGGCCATCGAGGTTGCGAGCCTCGATCACCTGATGAGTCTCTTCATCGTAATTCTCGATCCGCCCGGTCAGATAGTCATCCTCCGGCATCAGCTCCCAGGCGAAATCCCAGTCATCGCCGCAGGCAGACACCAGCGCCTCGACCATGGCGGCGCCGACGTTATGGCCGGTGGCGTCGCAGGCATAGACGGCGCCACAGGCGCATTCACCTTTCGGGAATTCATTCATCTTTCTGTGGCTCGAATGCGACGGCCTGCCGACATTTTGGCCGCAGAACGGGCACCAAGGCTTTAGCGCCGGACTCTGCCGTTTCATGCCAATTTTTCGCCGAGGCTCTCGGCAAAATTCGGGTCAACCGCATAGCCCAGTTGCCGCGCCCGCGCCATATGTTTAGCGGCGGCGGCATAATCGCCACTGAAGTAGAGGGCCACCGCCAGATTGTTATGGCCGAGCGGCGAATCCGGCTCCAGCTCGATGGCCTTTTTCGCCGCCGTCACGGCGCGCTCATCTTCGCCCATCATGGTCAGAAGCGAAGTCAGGTTCATCCAGGCCGTGGCCAGATTGGGATTGTGCTGCAAGGCGCGTTCGTAAGCGGCAACGGCTTTGCCGGTATCGCTCATCTGCTGCCAGATCAGGCCGAGATTGGCGTGCGCCTGTGCCGATCCCGGCTGCACCTGGAGCGCCTTTTCATTCAACTCCCGCGCCTTTTGCAGATTACCTTGGCCGAAATAGATGGCGCCAAGATTGATCAGGGTTTCGACATTCAGCGGATCGTTTTCGTTGGCTTTTTTCAGGGCGGTAATCGCCTCGTCAAGACGGCCCGCCTTCATCAGCACCAAACCAAGATGGTGGAAAGCCACCACCGAATGGGGATTCTCGCGGCACTGCTTTTCCAACTCGGCGATCACCGCCACCACGTCTTCTTTTATATCTTCAGCCATCGTTCCATCCTCGCAGAATCACGGTGAAATTGTTTCGTAGCATACGGCCTGGAGCCGCTGGAACCTGGCAGTATAGACGTCTTTGCCCTTTCTCGCAAAGACAAATCCCGACAAATCCCGGCGGACGGCGGCGGCCCGTCACCACCAGTATTCGGGGTAACGCCGGTTCTTCACGAGATTGTTGAAGACAACAGCCACGAGAATAAGCACGACCGCTCCTCGCCCCAAGTGGGACGAGCGCAAAGGGATAGCCCATGGTTTCGATTTTAGGGAAATGCTGGGATTCCGCTACGCACCATCCCAGCCTTGTATGGATAAATGGACCGCACAAATCAACGGCCACCAGCTTGAGCTGGCGGTATTGATTACTTTAGGAATCCATTCACAATCTCCGCTTCCGCAGCTTCCTGCGTTAAACCGAGTGTCATGAGTTTCACGATTTGTTCGCCCGCGATCTTGCCGATGGCTGCCTCATGAACGAGGGAGGCGTCAACGTGGTTGGCGGAAATCTCAGGGATGGCTTTGACGCACGCCTCATCCATAATGATGGCGTCGCATTCCGAATGGCCATAGCACTCGTTGTTGCCGTTGATCTTGGAGATAAACTCCTGTGTCGATTTCCCTTTGGCCACGGAATGTGAAATGACGTTGGTACTCGAGTTTTTTCCGTCTAAATCAATCTCAAACTCTGTACGCGCGGTCTGTTGACCGCTGGTCATGAGACTCTCTTTGACAATCAGAGAAGCTCCGTCCGCGAGTTTGCCGCGCGTGACCCGCTTGGTCGAATCCACACCCTCGATCTGAACCATATCCATTTCCATATAGCTCGACTCGTCGAGAAACACCTCGGTCACGGGATTGAGGACGCGCTCGCCGCTTCCGTTCCCTTCGCCGTAGTGCTTCTCGACATATTTCACACGAGAATTTTGGCCGATACGAAAGGTATGAATCCCGTCATGCTGGCTCAGGTGGTGGCCGGTATTGTGGATACCGCAGCCCGCGACGATGACAACGTCGCAGTCTTCACCAATAAAGAAGTCGTTGTAGACCGTTTCGGCGTAACCGGAATTTTCAATGACGACCGGGATATGAACCGTCTCGCCCTTGGTGCCAGGCCGCACCCGAATGTCGATCCCCATGCCATTTTCTTTTGAGGTGATTTCCACATGAGAGGAACTGGCCCTACCGACACTCTGCCCGTTCACGCGAATATTGTAAGCGCCAGACGGAGTTCCGGTTAGGTCAGCAACTTTATTTAGCATTCTCTCTGCAATAGCGTCCATGGCTACACCACTTCCTTTTTGTAAAATTGACAGGCGTTTGATCCTAACAAAATTCCCGGCAGGATAGCGTCTCGCCCGCCAATTTTTTCAATACTTCCATCCGAGAGAATGACGATTTGATCGGCGATCTCCAAGATGCGCTCCTGATGGGAGATAATGATAATGGAGGAATCGTTCTTGCTGTGGATTTGCTTAAAAACGCGAATCAAATTGTGAAAGCTCCAGAGATCGATACCCGCTTCCGGCTCATCAAATATGGCGACAACCGTACCGCGTGCCATGAGCATCGCAATCTCAATGCGTTTTAGCTCACCGCCAGAAAGACTGGCGTTGATCTCCCGGTTACAATAGTCCGCGGCGCAAAGTCCGACCTCTGAAAGATAGGAACAGGCCTCGTCCGTATTCAGATCTTTGCCGGTCGCCAGGCGCAGCATATCCTTTACGGAAAGCCCTTTAAAGCGCACGGGGTTCTGGAACGCGAAACCTATACCTTTAACGGCCCGTTCCGTAATTCCGAGGCTGGTGATGTCCTCACCGTTCAAAAGAATTTGGCCGGCGGTTGGCTTTTCAATTCCCATGATAATTTTGGCCAGCGTCGATTTGCCGCTCCCATTGTGGCCGGTGATGGCAACAAAACTACCATTTGAAACAGTTAGGCTAATATCGCGTAGTATTTTTTTACGCGCCCCTGTGCTTTCGTCCGTCACTTCAAACGATATTTGTTTTAATTCGAGCATAGCGTACCTTCTATTCTATTATTTTTATGATGCGAGGTTTTTCATGCCACAGGCACGAGCACTTTTACAACGATCAGTTCCAGTACAGCCATCTGCGCGCTCCTCACGTTCATTTTCGTATTCGCTCCTGCACTATTCTCAAATTCATTCTGCCGAGTAGCGCAACGCGCCGGTTTCGACCATTCGCGCGGCGGACATGATCTCGGCAATTTTCCGTTCTTTTTCGTTCATGATATGAAAAACTTCCTTGCCCGTCGCGAGCAGATAGTCGGCAACGATCCGGCGGTGACACCGCCACCAGCAAAAGTATCTACACAAATCGGTGAATGCACTCACCTTGTCACCTGTGCATACACCGACGTAGATACTTTTGGTCTTTTCCCACACGGGGGAAGGTCAGCAAATTCCAAAATTGGCAATGGAATCAAATAGGCGGCGCGATGGTCACCAGCACCCGCATGTCGGTTGTAGCGCTGACTCCGTGTGGTTCGGCAATATCCGAAATGAGCACATCTCCTGCCTTGGCCGGGATGCTATTGTCTTTGGAAAGAAATTTTCCTTCACCCGAAAGCACCACGATCGAAAGCTGTCCTTCAATATCGTGCGAGTGGACAGGCAGGGACTGTCCGGCTCTGAAGTTGAAATTGATCATTTTGAAGTGCTCGGAGTTGTGCACAACGGAATTATGGAAAGTACTGTCATTAAATTTCGGAGAGTTTTCACCTAAACAGAGATAGAGCGACTGCTTGATATTGTGAGAAGATATCTGGGGATGTAAGAGCATTCCAGAGTTTGATAGATAAATCGACCATTTCAGATTTTTTTGAGACGACTTTTG
>Ga0209629_10000141_pt1 | contig 33781 bp, 18 predicted proteins | sample TergutCu122P5_FD_187286 | JGI IMG/M metagenome (GOLD analysis project Ga0209629, IMG submission 187286) | Cubitermes ugandensis P5 segment gut microbial communities from Kakamega Forest, Kenya - Cu122 P5 (SPAdes) (version 2) | ecosystem: Host-associated > Arthropoda: Insects > Digestive system...
ATATAACCCAAAACACCTATATCCAAAGTTGAACGGTTACGGAGATAATGGCCAGAGAAAAGTGTGGACATCTTGCATTTCCGCGTTCTATACGCCTACAGCTGTATCGCGAGCCACCCCTCCCAGTGGTCATATGACTGCTTGCAGAGCGTACGTTGGCTAGTTTTACGGCGCACGAGCCCCGCCCAACGCGATAAGACAGTACTTCATTGCTGCTAGATATGCAAGTGCTTGGAACCCTAAGACAACCGCGGGTATTAGTGCGAGAGTTTTTGTAGTTCAATTTAATGGCTTTATGTCACTCACAAGTTACTTTGATGTTATGTACAGATATTAACATTACAGAAACCACATATTCCTGCCAGTTTCAATATGTATTTGGTAATCAATAAGTGTGTAACAGCTGTCAAAGTTTCAAACTTCTCTGGCCATTATCTCCGTAACCGTTCAACTTTGGATATAGGTGTTTTGGGTTATATCGGTATAGTTTAACATAAGGAACACTCTCCCGAAGTATTTCACATTCCTCCTGGGACACCCTGTATAAGCAGCTCATCCGCCCCTTGATGAATTATGCATGCCCTGCATGGAGGTCTGCTGCCCACACCCATGTCCAGAGGCTACAGGTAATCCAAGTGTTTTCACCTTGCTACTGGTGCCCCCTGTTACGTAAGTAACAGGCAGAAACACGAGGATCTGGGTGTTCCGCTATTTGCCGACCACATCAGAGTCCTGACTGCGAGCTTTGACTCAAAGTTAGCTGACATGGGGAACCCCCTAGTATGGCAGCTCGGCAGATACTCAAGCTGGCCAAGGGTTGACCCCGTCACCTGACGCGAAAGCCAAGGGCGGCAGCGGCCAGCAGGCAAGTCGAAGCCATCGCCCACGATAGCCAAGTCGACTAAACAAATCGTGTTCGGCGCTGATCAGCCAAGCACCTTTCGCTTACCCTGACTGAGGTTTTTCCGCGATTTTTCCTCAGTTGTAAGGCAAATGCCAGGGTATACAATGCAAAGTCAGGGCACAGCCTGCACTCCCCTCCCCCAGGCGCGGCGGTTTCACCTGAGCGCCTGGAAAAAAGTTGCATACCTCCAGTTTGCGACTGAGCCAGTCTGGGCTCAGAACCCAGACAGCCAACCAAGCAAAGTTTATCCCTCCTGTAATTAGTCCAGGGCCACCTAGGTGCTAGTCTTTGGCAAGATCAGTCAAGGCCCTCGGCCTGACTTCAAAATCATTAGTATAAGCATATTCACCTGTTAGAGTTAAGGTGTCCATAGCCCAGCTATGCTGTCAAACGCAGGAAAGGCTAACAGACGGGGACGTCGACTTGTGCTTCGTGCAAGTCTCCACCCCCCAGTTAGCACTTTGGCTTTGGCTTGGCACAGCCAGCATTAATCACTCACAATAGAAGGAGTAAACCTCATTAGACTACACATCAGAAAGGAGTAAATTGTCTCCTCACATCCAGAAGGGAGTAACAACGTTTGACTGCTGGCTGTGCGGGCTAGTGCGGACTGTCAATCTACAGCCCTGCCAAGCATGCTGCTAGCAGCACTCGCCTGCAACTGCACCAGCCACGAGCCATTTCTCTTCACAGTGGCCGTCCAGCTGGTCTCAGCCCCACAACCAAGCGATATATCTCCGCTTGCAATGGACCGGACAAAGCATTGCGAGCCTCTGCACTACAGAGCAGCCAGCTATCCAGTTCTACACTATGCAACCCCAGCACTATCTCTGCCGGCCTTATCCAGCATGTTCACGGAACCTGCCATGAATCAGCTCAGCCAGCAAGCGCACCAGTGCCAAGCTCCTTCACCACACATTAACCACTTTACAACTTGACAAGACTTTTTAATAAATATTTTTATATATGTATATATGTTGGTACTGTAGTTGTGACTATAAACAACCCTGCAGTATCCCTCATGTGCTTACTAAATGATATGGCTTTGGTATATGAATAATGTGGACATAAAATGGCAGCAGTTTATTGGTTTCTGGAGATGCTGTATATATACTTTCAGTACCACAGTACAAATGAAATGTGTGTGTTGGCTGTGTACAAAAAGAGGAGGGACCACTGTTGGTGGTCATCAGAAATATTGTGCACTGAATAGTTAAAATCTTTTTTGTGTAAGAAATAAATCAAAATGTAAAAAAATTAACTTCCTGACTTAAAAAAACAGTCAGTGATTTCATAGTAAAGAAATGTGTATGTTGGTACTACTAGTTTACAAAAACGAGGTAAAAGTTATTAATTATGTAATGGGGCAGTAGATAATTGCAGCCATCAGAAATATCAGTCACTGAAGGTAAATTTATTGGTACTTTTCAAATACAAAATATGGCAACAAATAAAAACTAATATTATCAGGCTCACATAGATATTACAGCCTGCAGTGGGATGTAAAAAGAAAACATTGTCTCTTATTGGCAGGCGATTATTTTCAGATTTCTGTTTCCAGTTTAGTTAGTTAGCAACAAAACAGTCTGTCTCACTGCACCACTGAGAAAATGAAACAGTTCCAAAAAGAGATGTAAGGAGAGAGGTTTGGCTGTGGAAATGAAGAGGATGGACAGATGAAGAAAAGTGAGAAACATCAGAGTTTTGACTTCTGCTTAGCTTCAGTTGCAAGGAGAGAAAGAAAAGATGTATCATAGATATGGCAGAATCAAGCCATGAGCTTACATGAAGATAATTATAATAAACCTAGTTGCAGCAAAACAAACAGCTCTTACAAATCACCTGTCATGTTAAGCAAAATAGGTACAATGAATGGCAACTCACCCCCCCAAAAGCTCAAGAAAGTGGGAATTTGTAATGGAGCTTGCCATTGATGATGGAATTTAATTCCAGAGTGCACTAAACAAGCAAGTTCATAATTTAAGTTCAGATACAGAGGAAGCTGTAGTGCGTTCTGTGGCTGAAGTATTGGCAAGAATTGCATAGGAGAAATGCCATGGCACAAAAATTTTGGACATTTCTGCCCTTCAGACAACAGTACATGTGAAAGTGCTGGACCACCAGGTGCATCCTAGCTTTTATACCTTTTTCTGCATTTGTTGTTGATTTTCAGCATTTCCTGACACTGGGCACATCTTACAAGAGAAGGCTCTGCAATTAGGTATATGGTACCTTCCCCATTTCTAGCCCTGGTAATGCCACCAGAAAGAACAAAAGAAATGGTGCAATTTCTTTTTAATTAATTACATAGGCTCCTATTTAATGAATACCAGGGGGCCTTTCTGCAGGAGTTAAGATGACAGGAGCATGAATTGTACAAGTATACACTGTACATGTATGTTATGAATCGTGTCTTTTTTTTAATACTAGATGCATTGAGGAGGAGAGTCTGGCCAAAACTCTTGGGACTTGATACAAAGGCAGCAACAGAACTACCAACACAGAAAGAAATTGAATCTCATGCAGAATATCTTCAGGTAGTGCTGGATGTTAACAGATCGCTGAAACGCTTCCCACCAGGTAAAATAGATAATTAAGTGTATTCATATATCATTCCTTTTCTCTCTTCTTAAGCAATTAGTTATGCATGCACTTCTTTCTTAAGGTGCTGACATTGTTTTCTGCTGTATCTTGCTGTACTACAGCAGTAACATATCATTTGCTGCCTTCAGTTGATCATGGCCTACTTCCCTGTTGTATAGCTTGCTAGCCCTGAAGTTCTGTTATTGTAATTATAGTTCTTGTATCTTATTTTGTGAAGAACGTACCACTTAAATACAGACACTGTCTGCATTAAATCTGTCAGGTATAAGCTGAGAGTTTTGCAGCATACTGTGTTTATAAGTGTTAAGCTATAAAACAGTAATTTATGTTTAGTGTTTGAGTATATTAATGATGTATCTCCATACCAGAATTCACATGCTGAGGTCCACAGGTTCATTTGGTATCTCCATTAAACTCAGAGTCAAATAATATGTTTGTTGGGCTGGCATTTTTTTTTTTTTACTTTTTACAAATAAAGGGTTACTACAATGATATTGGCATATTTTTTTTATGGCATCTTGCTATATATCATTTCAGGTATGCGAATTAAATGTCACCAGTATTGCTTTCATCTTAGAGGTTAGCATATTCTGCATGCTGTCTTAATTGTTTGTAGGAAGCTAAGAATTTTGATGATTGGGTGATTTTCTTGGCATTACATTTATTGTTAAATGAGTTGTAAAGTTCAAATGGATACACAGAGCTTTGTGATATGTAGTTCATAACTGTACCTTCCTTCCAGAAGAAAGAAAATGAAACTGAAAGAACTGACACAGAATTTGTAGTTGTGTTTATGCTGTATTGTATTTGGATGATCAAATAAAGAAGAATGAGATGGGCAGGGCATGTTGCATTATGGGGGAGAGGTACGTACAGGGTTTTTTTGGTGGGAAAACCTGAAGGAAAGAGAACACTTGGAAGACATAGGCATAGATGGGAGGATAATATTAAAATGTCTCTTCAAGAAGTGGGATGGCCGGGCATGGGCTGGATTGATCTGGCTGAGGATAGGGACAGGTGGTAGGTCTGTGTGAATGTGGTAATGAACCTTCAGGTGCCATAAAATGTGGGGAATTCCGTGACTGGCTGAGGACTTGTTAGTTTCTCAGGAAGGACTCTGCTGCATGACTTAGGTAGGCAGGTTGGAAGTTAGTTGTGTCACATTTTCACATGCTTTGCTGTAGTGGTCCATTAGTTATTCTGAAAACTAAATGTAGATTTTGTATGGTTATGTTGCTGTTTTACATTCATTGAAAAACTGTAAGAACTTAGGTCCATAGAGAAACTGTCTGATCGTTCATTATATTTGATAACCTGGCACCCCTCCAGTCCTGTTGGTGCTGAATGAAAGGAATTTTGCTATGTTAGTGAAAGCATTTGGAATAAACCCAAGTCCCCTTGAAGACTAATGTTTTATGCTGACTGCTTGGTTCCTGAGGTAGTGGATAAATATTATAAATTTATTTGTGGTATAGGTGTTTCTGTTTCTTTTCTTGCATCATTTGGCTGAAGTTGTCAAGCACTGGCATTTATTTCCAAATTGAAACAGTGTTTTTATCATGGAATTTATGCATTGTTATATTTCGAGTTACAACACTGTGTTCAGATGTTCTCATTATTCTAGGTATTCCATATGAACAGAGAGTGGCGCTGCAAGATCAGTTGACAAGGCTTATTCTCAGGGTTATTATAAAATATCCTCATCTTCGATATTACCAGGTAAACTCTTAAGTAAAAAAGAAATGTCTATGTATGAATATGGAATCAAAGGCATTATTTGGAAAGTGAGAGCACTATAGCATCAGTATACAGTGTAATGTGCAGTTACAACAGAAATGAAACATTTTCTTCATATCATTGTGAAAAAATGTAGATATTTTTTGATTAGGAGATGTTTGTGAGGAGAGAGAATAACATTCAGGTTTATTTCAAGAAATTCCTTTTCATATTTACGTAGGCCGCTCCGAAAGTAATGCCTTCTATTTATTTCCATAGAAACTACAGTGGATACAAAGAACACAATAACACTGTTTGATAGAGCATATTCTTAGCTACAAAACACTATTTTTCAACTTAGTCACCACCATTGGCTGTGCACTTCCGCCAGCGATGAACAAGAGCCTGCATGCCGCGCTCGTAAAAATCTGCACCAGCGGAGGTGGCCCCCTATTTCACAGCTCATATGACTGCATCGTTGCTAGGAAAATGTTGCCCATGCAGTCCGTCTTTCATTGGCCCGAACAGATGGAAGTCGCCATCTCCGGACTATACAGTGGGTGTGGTACAACAGTCCAGTCAAGATTGACAATGTGCTCCATGGTCTTCAAACTGGTATGGGGCCTGGTGTTATCATGTTACAAGAGAAAGGTTTTCTTCTCTGGCCTGACTGTGGAAATTCAAGCCTTCAGCTTAGTCAACATCGCGATGTAGCGGTCAGATTTGATGGTTTGTCCGGGTTCAAGGAAATCCAGAAGGTTCACCCCTTTCCTATCCAAAAAGACAGTGCACATCACTTTACCCGCTGAGGACAGCATCTTGAACTTTTTCTTTGATGGGGAATTTACATGTCGCCACCCCATGGACTGCCGTTTTCACTCCGGCTTGTAGTAGTAACACCATATCTCGTCACCAGTGATGATGCGATCCAGGATACTGTCACCTTCAGCCTCATATTGGTTCAATAGGTCCTGACAAACTTACGAACAGTGTTCTTTATTTTCGTGTGTGAGCATTCATGGGACCTGGCACAAACTTTGCAATATTCCAACATTGCCACCATCGTTTCCAATGCATTGAAGCTGATATTCAGCTCTGTTCACAGTTCCCTAGTCATAATCCACCGATTCGCACAGATGAGCTGATCGAGGTGCTCTTCATTTCGTGGTGTGACAGTTGTGCATGGCCATCTGGAAAATCACTTGTCTTTCATGTTGCTTTCGCCACTGCTGAAACGCGCCACCCACCGCCTCACTGTGGTAACATCCACTGTTTGGTCTCCGTAAACCCCTCAGCAAACATCGATGAATGTCATTGGGTTCAAGTTTTTCTGCATGGAGGAATTCAATTACATGCCTTTGCTTCATATGCACTTCCATGTCAGATGCCATTTTGTCAGAGTGCCCCTCTGCTGTCATCTGTTGCACTGCAACAAAATTTAACAGAATATTGGCAGGAAGGTTCATCCTCTACTGCCATATCACCAACATCTGCCTCTGACGTCGTGGGCCAACATAATGAAATAGGAGTCATTAATTTCAGAGCGACCCTTGATGTTGGTTTATATAATGCTAAAATGTTTAGCTGTATTTGTGATCTCTGCATTTGTGCCAATAAATCAGTGTTGTATACTATTGTCTGTGCTTGTGTTAAGCATGTTTTTGTAGTACAGGTTGTGGCATTGTTGGTTAAATCTGTTTGTCCTTTAAACGTGTTTATTTATAGAATTTTAAATATCCAGTGCGTATTATAAGCTGTATGCCAAGGGTTAGTAATAAAAAGCTGTGCTAGGACACAAATGCGTGTAATGTATCATTTTATTTCACATATTTGTGATTTGACTGACGATTAACACATCAGTGTTGGAAGATTTAAATCAAATCAGATTATTGAATTGGGGGGCAAAGGAATTTGCCTCTGATTTTTAATCAAATTTCATTGAAATTTTGCAGTTACATCTGGTAATATTTGCAGAATATTAGGATATGATTTACATGTACATTGCTTGTACCTTAGCAATTCAGAGCCAGAGTAGCACAGTCAGTATAGTGACTAGGATATGGACTGGGCAGTCCAGCGTTTGAAACCTGCTAAGGGTAAGAGAGTTTTCTCTTCTCCTAAATGTCCATACTGTCTCTGGTATGCACCCATCCTCTTGTTCAGTGGGTACCAGGCCTCTTTTCCAAGGTTAAAGTTGGCAGGATGTAAAGTTAACCATTCACCTGCATTTAGTGCCAAGGTTAAGGATGAGTGGAGTTGTACCTCTGCCCTCCCTTTATGCCATCATGGCATGGACAGGGAAAACTTTACTTTTTACTTTTTCATAGCAATTCACATTGTTGTGGTAGACCTGAAAGCAATGAAACCATGTGCCAACATTACTTTTCTGACACCTGTAAGTAGATTGCACACCTTTGCTTTTGGTTGGCAGGATTTTTCTCAGTCACTCGGTATATCATGTCACTGTATTATTATAGTGATTGTCGTGTTTCCTTACATCATATACGATATATGTTGTAGCATATCAAAAGGGCCTATTATCACCTTGGTTCTGAATGATAACTCCTGATTTTTTCCCTCTACATCTTCTTGGAACATAATCTTCAAATTTATTACTGTACTGGATGAAGTTTGAGATTCTTATGACCGGGACTGTGTAGATTGCATTCTGCAACTTATACTCATAAATCTTATACTCTGGAGATGGAGTTTCATACGAAGGATAATTGTTGTTGATTAAATGTTTGGACATTGTCAGTTTCTTAAAGTTATATGCAGCTAAATTCAGCATAATCTTGATGAACTATTTAAACCATTATAATATAATTACTCTTAAAACATGAGAGTAGAACCATAGTATGTCATAGAGTTTTCTTCAACAAGTTTCAAGTGTCCTAAAATGTCAAAATCCATTTATTTTTTCCATTTAGTCATGCTATATTTTATGTTTATTTGAATGATTGTGTAACCAACACAACATACAGAAGTTATCGCGTCTGTATTTTATTATATTCCAACATGGTCCTGTTAACATGGCCATCTTCTGGAAGATCAATTAAGTCAGAGGTTTCAAGTTTTAAATGTATCTTGTAGTACGAGTAAAATACACATTGACATAATAGATCACAGAAGCTGTAAGCTAAAATGTTTAAATATGTGGATCCCATACTAAATACCACAGTGTATAATGTGTCAGAATTAGTAAACCAAGGTGGGTTCAAGTGTTATTTGTGGATATTTGTATAATAAATGATTTTTCTTTCATTTGTGAGGATCGTAATGAATGATCATATGAAATGCATGTGTGTGCTAGTATTTTTAAAAGGAGACTTAAAGCACCTAATGTTCAAATATCAATGTAAATCAATACAATGTGGCTTGTGGCTAAGTGATGGTGTTACAAATGAAGAGATAAGAAATGTATGTACAGAAACACTCTAAAGGCCATGATAAAGAAACACTTTGCAGAGACAGCCTGGGTGTGTGGAAGAAGAATGCCAAGGTTAATTCAGATGGAACACTTGGGCTGCACTGAGTATGAGTTGACCAAATGTAGAGGTGAGATTGATTGGGTGCAGGTAGTTTGCATAGCCCACTGGTCTTGTTTCTTATACAGTTCTGCTGAGCCACAATTCATACTCTGTTGACTTGTGTCAACATTATATGGATGTGTGAACATAAGTTTCATGTCTCTTTTAAAAATATTAGCACACACACATGCGCGCGCGTGCACACATACACACATAGTGTACTATATGCTGTCGATATAGTAATTGTGTGTAATGCTCCCACATGAAAGTTAACTTGTTTATTATGAAAATATCTACAATTAACATTTGAACCCATCTTAGTTTACAAATTCTGACACACTAGATATTGTAATTGTTGTAGTGAATCCACATATTTTAAACATTTTAGATTAAAATTTTCATTGTATATTACATCATTGTATATTTTACTTCCTGTCGTGTGTTTTGTAAACCTGTGTACAGCCCACTAATATCTTAAGTGATCTCCCTGAGGATGACCATGTAGGTTGAAACATGTTGGATGGTAATAAAAGAGGGTTGTGATGTACAAAGAATTGAAAATACTTAGATACCTTCGGTTAACGTTTTTGTGTACTGACAGTGGTTCCCTATGGTGATCAGTTTTTTAATTAAAACCTGTTGGGAAGTGTAATATGAAATATATAGTTTAATGTCACTTACTGCATTATTATGATATTTATTGAAGAAGTTACAATTCTGGTACATGGTATAATATGAATAATTTTAAAAGGGCATAAGGAGTTATATTTCAGTTTTTCTTTGGGCATGAATGTTTTTGTGCAGATTTGTTTTTTCATGATTATGTGTTACATCTCAGTTTCCACTTGTCTGTTAGGTGAACTGAAAGTCTAGCAGTTGTTACTTTAAGTCATTCTTGGCTGTTTGTTTAGGGTTATCATGATGTGGCAGTAACTTTCCTCTTAGTAGCTGGGGAAGCAGTTGCATTCCAAATCATGGAAAAATTGTCCACTGAACACCTGAAGGATTGTATGGAGCCTACTATGGACAAGACATCCCGTTTGCTCAATTACATTTACCCACTTATATGCAGAGTACATCCAGAATTGCATGAATATATGGAAAGGTAAGAAAATGTGTTCAGAATAGGAAGGGCATTAGAAATATATTTTTGTGCTTATGTTATGTTCATGGATATGCTTTTACCACCCTTGCTCTTTAGCATCTGTTTAGAGTGCCATGAAAATGTCCATAGAAATGTGAAGGTTGTAGTTGAATGAAGTAATATTGTATGATGCTAATGACGTGTCTGTAACGGATGAAAGTTATAAAGCAGAACACAGGAACTCTGGTGAAGGGGTTGGTGTCAAAATGTAGAGAAAAGTCTTGGAGAATCTGGTTGCAGCTCACTGAGAAAATTATATCATATGTGTAATGAGAATGTTAGTTACCATTATACATGATGCCCCACCACTGGCATCTGTTCTGAGCCAGTTGAATCAATTTCACACTCCTTGGTTTGATCAAAGTAATGATGTTTGGTGAGGGGTATTAATTATGAAGTTCCTCATGTAGTTTTTAGCATCCTCTTGTTACTGCCTTTCTCAGATGTGGATATTATTTGCAGCACTTTATTCTCACATTAACCCTTTGGTACCGAGTTTTAAATACCAACTGTCTGACTTCATGTACAACATTCTTTTTTGCTAGCCATTTAAATTTCTGTGCATGATTTACAAAATATTTTAATACGGTATGAACCATACAGGTTTAAACAATGTAAAACCTGCATTGTGTAGGAAATAATGTGGAGGTATTTAATCATTTCATAAATAGTGCAGTATGTATTGCTAGTTTGTAAGTACACAAAATTAATTTCTAGAAGATGCAAAACTTTCATTATCTTTTACTGTTTGGTTTGAGTCCCTGGTGTTGCTTATGGTGGTTGCATATAATGTGTTCTTACAATGGCTATCCTGACAACATGCCTGTAAAGCAGTTATAGCTCATATCTTTGTCAAGCCCATACATCTGATCTTCTCAGTAAAGAAGCAGACTCAGTGCAAGACAGTCCTAACTCAGTTAGCATGCCAATAAAATGTTGTCCCATTTTGGAACATTAAGAAAGGGTCAGGAAACAAACAGAAGTCCTCACCATTAAAAAATAATTGAAGAAGGAATTTATGATCGAGAAATATAAGACAAACAACATTTAAAATTAGTGTAAAAGGATTTACATTTATTATTATTATTATTATTATTATTGTTGTTGTTGTTGTTGTTGTTGTTGTTGATTTCATTGCTGTTGCTGTTGTTTTTGGTGTTGTTGTATATCGGAATAAAGAAATTTTGGGTTAGGTCATTGTAACTCCAATCTTCCAGCTGTGGTGCAGGGAGATTAAGTATGCACAAAAGATAACCACTAGTGACACTAGTACCCTTGGCTCAGTCTAAACACTACATGCTTTGTGTGAGGAATTTCCTAATCAGCTGGCTGCACTGCAGACATTGTACAGAATGAGTCAGAGGTCACTGTGTACCTACTACAGACTGGGCATATTCAGAGAGCTATAATACAATAAATTTCGCATACTTACTCTAGTTATTACATATGTTAGAAATAGCCTTTCACATGCTTGTTGGGATGCTTTTACATGCCTGACCTTGTATGCAAGCACATGTAACAGTTTAGTCTGAGGGGTGTTCCTAACAAACGCAGTATATGTGTAAAATGAGTTGTGTTTCACTTTGTATATTGTAGCCTCACATTGCACAACAAACCTGCTATTTATACACCATCAGTAGGACTCTGAAATGGAAGCCACATTGCAATCATTCATGCTTTTCTGTGCTTATTGCCAGAATCAATACTTAGAAAACAATTCAGCTTCTGTCGGTCATACTTTCATACTTAGCACTACAGCTGGCAGTAGAATACTTGCCAGAATATCCTGAGCGATAATAAATTATGAATACAGCATAATCACATTGTCCTAAGTGGCTCTAGAGACCACACAGTTTCTTGTTCAGTGGGTATATGGGGTTTTTCTGGGGGTATAGAGGCTGAAACATGAAGCTGACCAAAAATACTATCTACTGCAGGTTAAGAATGAGTGAAGCTATACGTTACTCCCCTATATGTTTTTGTGGCGTTGACAGTGAAATATTTAAATGATCTGGGATCTAGATATAGGTCCCTCAAGCCAGAAAGGATTTTAAATGCTGTCCTGTATATATCCTAATGGTTAATACAGGAGTCTCAGTTCAGAGTCAGTAATCTTATTGGTTTACATACTGTATTTATCTGAATATAAGATGAGAATTTGTTCTAGTTCATCATATGAAAAATAATTGTATACGGCTGTTGAAATGTATACAGTTATTGTAAGTGAATGACATAAAGTGACTTCATTCCATTACTCTCTACAATGAATTTGAGATTTCAAGGAAAGTAGAACAATTGGGAAACTGCACTGCATCTAGAAAGTTTAATTTGAGTGAAAGCTGCAGCTAAGACTGGATCAGAAACAAAAAAAATTTCTTCAAAGTAGTCACTGATGGGTTTTCCATAGTAAAAAAGAAAATTTGCAGAAATGTAAGAAATTCTTCATATCTGAATGAGATGCAGCAGTGTGGTTATGGAGTTTCCAGTGAAATGTCACATAAAGGCACTAGAAGGTGCAAGCAAAATTTTAATATAGAGCTTCAGTGCAAGCTGAAGTTGGTTGTAGAAATGTTTGAAATTAGTTTTTTTGTATGCAAGATGGAAAACAAATATTGCACAAAGGATTTTTGAAGAAGCAGTGTCGTCATTTTCAATGATGATGAAGAGATCAGTTCATATGCCAGCAATGAAGCATAACTGTCACAAAATCAACTTTTTATTAATTTTTATGTTCTTATGTTTTCATGAGTCATTTTGCATGCCTGTGTTGATATGCAGAATGAGATTGGCCACATTAATTTCTTTTGTATTCAGATTTGGTCTTTTAGTATTAAATCTTTTAATAGAACATTTTTTTTTCTTAAAATCAATGAAAAATTGCAGTGTATGTCTTATTTAGGTGCATGTGGTATGTGGTATTAATATACTGTTATTGCTGCTCGTTGTTGTTTTTGTGAAGAATGTTTTATATCTAATCTGTCAGCTATGACTGCAAAATTTCAGTCTTTGCCTTGTTTGTACACCAGGCCCTTGTTTTTTGCCCTAGTTGTGTTCCTGAAAAAGTGGGCAAGAATCAAAAATGATATTCCCATAAATAATGGAATATGTGGGGTTTAACATAATAGAGCCCAATGGCCCAAGGACGTTAAACTGAACGTGAGAGGGCATAAATTATGTGTTGGTATAAATAGGCAAGGGCAATTAAAGCCAAACGGTGTAAAAGAAGTGGGACTTAAACAGGGTCTCAGTGTAATTGTTTTAGTGCACTCTGTGTTGCGTACATGTATGTTTATGATGTCTTACTATACCAGATTTCACATGCCAAGCTCTGTTGGTTAATTGGTTACCTCGAGGAACTGGAAAGCTAAAGAAAATGTTTACGTGCTGACCATGATGTTTTGTTGTTACATTCTAAAATAGTATTATCTTAATAAAAGTTGTAAATTTTTCTATGGTCTGCTACCATAATTTCAGGGTTCTAATTCAAGTGACGCTGGTCCCAGTGGCCACGTGGTCTAAGGTGTAGGTCTGTGGCTGCTCACCTGCTGAGATTGTGGGTTCGAATTCCAGAGGGGGCAGGGATGTTCATCTGTTGTGAGTTGTCAGGTAGAGGGCTCTGTGATGAGCTGATCACTCATCCAGAGGAGTTATACCGACTGTCATGTTTCATTATGGGTGATTTAGAAACTTCAAGAATGAGGAGGCCATGACCTGCATTGAGCCACACTGCCACAGAAATAAAAAAAGTGACACTGGTGTTGTCTCTGCCTCACAAGGTCATACCCACCATGTGCTTCTGACTGTCTAAATTGAAAGTGTAGTGGGGTAGCATCCAGTGATGTGATATTCATACTAAGTTTTGTGAAAATTGATCATATGGTTCAGCTGAAATGGATTCCTCTCTTCCACCCACCCACATGCTATAGGCAGGATGATATTTTAGCCTTTTAGAAATGTGATAGAACATTTCTGTTATACACCTGTTTAGTTGTGTAATTTTTCATTTACAGTATTTAATTTTTAAGTATAATTTTGCCTGTTGTTTTGTATGGGTGTGAAACTTGGTTGCTCACGTTGAGGGAGGAACGTATGCTGAGGGTTTTTGAGAATAGGGTGTTAAGGAGAATATTTGGACCTAAGAGGGACAAAGTAACAGGAGAGTAAAGAAAGCAACATAACGAGGAGCTTAGTGTTCTGTACTCTTCACCCAATATTGTTCAGGTGATAAAATGAAGAAGAATGAGATTGGTGGGGCATGTAGCATGTATGGGGTGAGAAGAGGTGTATACAGGGTTTTGATGAGGAAACCTGAGGGAAAGAGACCACTTGGAGGATAATATTAAGATGGATATTCAGGAAGTGGGATGGGGGGGGCTTGGACTGGATTGATCTGGCTGAGGACAGGGACAGGTTGTGGGCACTTGTCAATACAGTAATGAACCTCCAATTTCCATGAAATGCGGGGAATTTCTTGACTGGCTGAGAACCCGTTAGCTTCTCAAGAAGGACTCTGCTGCATGGAGTAAGTAAGTATTTCATTTTAGGGTGTAAGGACCACCACATATTGTCCTAATTGAGTCTTTTGATGGATTTTAATGAAAATTGATGGCATTTGTATTTTATGTTTCTTGTTATGTACAACTTTCATTCACATTTATTAAGTTTAACAGTTGCTTTACTTAATGGCATAGATGAGGCTTTATGTATTTGTTTTGATCCTGTGATGGTTTTGGTGAAAGTTTGAAGTAACAGTGCTCTAGTCATACAAGATTATTGTGTAGAAGTGTCATTCACGTAACATATTCATTTTAATGAACTGATATGCACGTTGTTTTCGTTCTTTTGACAGGTTCTGATGAAAGTTGATGTACTGTACAAGTATTATGTATGTGAGATTAATTCACTTCAGTCAGCAGACAGCAGCCTGATACCATGCATGAATGAAACACACCTTTCTTTACCAAGGGTACATTTGCCCCATTCTTGTTTCTGGTTATTGCTGTGACAGGATGCCTTTATATTTTAGGTTTCATTTCATGGTGGAATGTTACTTGGCTAACTTCAGAATGTGTTTGCATGTAAGAATTTGTTTTTAATTTAGGCATTTTGTGTTAAATTTTTTTTTATCTGCTTGTCTTCCCCCAAACACTTGCATTTGTGTACTTTGTTACTACAGGCAGTGGAATGCCTCTCTGCTATAGACTTGCATTCCAAGTGATCAATGTAATCACTGTTATAATTCAGAGAAAATCAGACACCTGCTAACTTGCTTGTAAAATTAAGCACATACATATTAGATAGAAGCAGGAATTTGGGGTTTTCTTCTTGGACCATATTGACTTACACTTTTGCAATAATTTAGGCAGAATATCAGGGATATCAGAGTGTATGTGCTCTTTCATTTGTAAAAAAAACTTTTGTTGTACTAGATCTGGTGTTGGTACAATGTTCTGTCTGCCATGGGTCCTAACATGGTATGGCCATAGTCTGAACCAGTACAGGGATGTGGTAAGGCTGTATGACTACTTCCTAGCATCTCCACCTTTAATGCCACTTTACGTAGCTGCTGCCCTTGTGGTCCACCGATGTGATGAAATTTTTAGTGTGGATTGTGATATGGCCAGCATTCACTCCTTGCTTTCGCAGGTAAGTTCCAGGTATTAACTTTCATCGAACTTACAGTCCTTCGTTTGATGTTCTGATGACATGATCAATGATGACAAAATAGAAATTCTGCTGCAAAATACAGTTAATTGTTTCATTCAAAATAATAAAGCTCATATGACATTAGAGGTTGAAACATTGGGGAAGATTCAAATTGTAGTCTTCTGCATTATATTGCTGGGTACTTAGTATGCACCTACCATGTCACATGTCTGCATATCCCAAGAGACTAAAATAAAAATAAAACTTCTACAGAATATACTCTTCAGATCCTGTTCTTATATCTATTTGCATTGTTTTCAATGACTGCTGTGAAGCCTCACAACTGAACTTGGAACATTGTCATTTGTGCTGTCATGTTGTTGTCTTTGTCATAAACTCATGGCTCTGAAGAATTGCAGCTCTTTGCTACAGACTCCCTACATGTATCAGCTGGCACTCATTGTAGGGAGTGGCACTACTGCCACTTTATTCCTTGTCATGGCTGCTGTTGTTTTTATAGCATTCTTCATTTTAGAACAGTGTCCATGCATATTCTGCATGTCTTCCAAGTAAGTTTTGAGTGTGCCTGATCTCCATTAGACATTGTAGAAAAGGTGATATACATTGAAGAATGTCCCAGTACCCTACCTTTCAGGTCCCTACCATTAGCAGTACCAACACAGTGGGCACATGAATCTCTGATTTGGGAACGTTTATTATATGATCTTGAAATTTTATGTTACGTGTCTTTTGTAAAGTGTCCAACTCTTATTGGAATATGTGGCAGCAGCAGTAGATTGCTTTGGCTACATATCGACAAACTTTATTACTTCATATGTTGAAGTTAGTTATTTGTAGGTGAATCAGGTCAGCAGTGTGCTCATGGTAGATTACATTTGTAAGAGATAAGTAATGTGATGTTGATGTAAGTTTTTTGGATATTAAGAAAGGTGTAGAAGAAACTGTGCTATGCATACACGTGGTCTGTCAAAATAGTTCGTGAACTCATTGCGGTAAAAGTGCTACACCTCATTGCTGAATACCACTGTGGTCGCCTTCAAAGTTCTCCCTTTGGGAAGCTATGCACCAATGCCAGCGCCTAGTCCACCCTTTGAAACAATTTTGGAACTGGTTTTGTGGAATGGCCTTCAGAGCTGCTGTTCTATTACTCCTGATGCCATCAATGTCATCAAAATACCTTCCTTTCAATATTTCCTTTACCTTTTGGAACAGAAAAAATCATTGGGGGCTAGATCCGGTGAATAGGCAGGGTGTTCCAACACAGTTATTTGTTTAGTAGCAAAAAACTCCCTCACAGACAGTGCCATGTGAGCAGATGCATTGTCGTGATGCAAGATCAATGAGTTGTTGGCAAAAAGTTTGGGTCGTTTCCGTGTAACTTTCTCACGCAGCCTTTCCAGTACTTCCAAATAGTAAACTTGGTTGACTGTTTGTCCATTTGGTACAAATTCATAATGAACAATTCCTCTGATATCAAAAAAAGTCAGCAACATTGTTTTGACTCTTGATTTGGACTGACAGAAATTTTTGGTTGTGGGAAATTGGCAGTCTTCCATTGTGCACTTTGCCGCTCATTTCAGGGTCATATTGGTAGACCCATGTTTCATCACCTGTGGTGACACGGCCCAAAATGTCATCTTGCCTCTCCAAAAGGTCTTGGCAAATTTTGCCTCTTCTTTGCTTTTGTTCTTCGGTGAGCTCCTTTGGGACCATTTTTGCACACACCTTCCTCATGTCAAGATCTTCAGTTAAGATTTTCCTAACTGTTTCTCTGTTGATGTTCACTTGCTCTGCTATGCTCCTGACAGTCAGCCGACAATTTTCACGCACAATTTGACAATCTTTTGCAATGTTTTCTTCAATTCTGCTTGTTACTGGCTGTCCAGATCTCACTTCATCGGTGACACTTTCTCTTCCTTCAGAAAAACGTTTCACCCACTTGTAAACTGCTGTTGTCTTCATAGCATTATCACCGTAAACTTGCACTAACATCTCACTGATTTCGTTTCCACTCTTTCCAAGTTTAACAAGAAATTTAATGTTCATTCGTTGCTCTAATTCAAGCTCCAACATTCTCATGGCGGCACACCAAAACACACGCAGACAGTAATAGATGCCACTCAGAATGACTGCCATAGTTCAACAACAACACAGCTGTGAAACACTGATATGTCAACGTCATCAAACCATACTAAAGTTTTTGTCCAGTGCTGCCACGGCAAGCACACGGTGGTGAGTTCACGAACTTTATTGTCCGACCATGTATGCATATCATTTATCCAGCATTTAGAATGGAGTCAAAATATGTAGTTATGACAGATAAGATGAAAATGTGTCAGAGTTCTGGTGTCTTATAAAACCATTAATATATATAGATTGTATTCATGATGAAACTAAAAAGAGAATGAACTAAAAAAATGTGCACTATTCATTTCACATACTGGATCATTTTATGTATATGTATAGTGACAAGAAATTCATGCACAGACTCTTCACAGTGTTATTTCTTGTTAAAAAAACAAGTCAAAAATGTTATGCAGCATACATTCCAAGACATTAGTTTTTGTAATATGCATCACTGTCAAAATCTACAAGGTACCATATGATCAAACTGTGGGCACCTTGCAGTTACATGTACAATAGGTGTAGAGGACAGTCATCTAGGTACAGACATGTTTTCTGTGAGAAGTGTTATGGACCCCAATTGATCATGAAGACATGCTTCAAGTACCCTGGTTTGGGGCAGCCCCAATTCTCATGTGATGTGTGATCACCTTGGCTGTCATAACACAGCTGCGTTTGTGGCACCTCTATTTGCGGGTCACTGCGCTCTCTGTGGGTGACTTGCCTTCACATGGTGTTACATTTCCTGTCCCACAGTTGCCACTTCATTGTTGCAACATTAGCATCTTGATGATACCAACCAGAATAACATAGTGCATTTTCCCCCTTGCATCAATATCAGTTCAACATGTCACAGTATTCATCATGCTTTGTGTGTGTGTGTGTGTGTGTGTGTGTGTGTGTTTGTGTGTGAGAGAGAGAGAGAGAGAGAGATTGGGGGATAGAGTTCCATGATCATTCCATCACGGTGTCTCGAGTACACCCAACAACATGCTTCTCATTGCAACAACACTGCTGAGAGATTTGTTGCCCCATTTGCTGGAGACATGCATCTACAAAAGTAAATGTCTCAGGACATACAATGTATAACACTTTTGACTTGTTTTTGTAGCAAGAGCCTGTGTGCATGTGGGGTGGGTAGCAGTGCATAACTAAATCTGTTTCCTTCCTTCATTCCTTGGGCACATGGTTGTTCACATATTTCCCAGAAGAGTGTGACAGACAGTACAGCATTTGTTACTGACCCATCAGCGTCGATGGTTCTGTCATCACTACAATGATTGGTGGTCCTGCAACACAGCAGAATGTGTCTCCTTGGCGTAGACCTGCCAGTGTCAAGGGCTCTGTTGTCAGTATGGTGGGGTTTAGTCCCCGAAGAGAAGGGAGTGTGTTTTATGGATGTATTACATGGTTGTTTTTTTGGTGGTTCATGAAAACAACTGATAATTTTGAAATATCTTAGTGTCAGTAAATTTTAAATGTCATTGAATTGTTCTTTTTCCCTAATGGGCTTAAGTGAAAGTTTCTGGTGAAAGTTGTGCATGCAGGTGCAAGCTGTTCTTTACGGTCCTTAGCATATGTTTTAGAGAACAAAGCAAAATGCTGTTATCTCTGACAAAGTGTTGAACACATAAATAATAATTGGGAATTATTTTCAGTTGCCGTCAGTGTTTGTGTCATTCCTTATTATTACAAGGGAGGGTTATATTTCAAAAGGTAGCATATTTGGTACAGAGGTGTCCCATGTGTGTTGGTGGGTCGTCTAATATTTCAGTATTGTTTATTAAAAAAAAAGGCCTAGGCACACTGTGTGTGTGTGTGTGTCCATGTGTGTGCATGCATGCACATGTACTTGGGCGTGTTTATTTAGGTGTAAAACTTGGTTTCTTGGACTCAAGTGTAACTGATTTATCACCCTGTTTTATGTTGTGTTGGCAACATTACAAAATCCCCAGGAAAAAGATGAAAAGTTATGTGTTTTTCTTGTCTTGGTCTCAAGCATCTTATTCTCCAAATCAGGTTCAAGTCTTTATACTGAGTGTAATGATCTAATGAACTAATAGATTCCAGATGATCTACCATTTGAAAGCCTTCTAAAGCAAGCAACTCGGTTACATGAAGATTACCCACCAGTTAGCTTAGAAGCTGAAGTACAGGAGAGATTTACAAGAGAGTGAGTAATTTTTTAGTAATTAACAGTTAAGTGAACCAACAGTCTGAGCAGAAAGATATCCGTACTTGCTGTTGGAAACTTCATTTGTAAGTAATCTTGCTCACTGTCAGTAATTTGTGATGATGTTCAGCATTTATTCTTGTGATTTATGCTTCATTAAGAAACATTCTTTCAGTACACTGTGAATACAAACCAGTTCAGGGAATATAGAAGTTAAATGAACACTGATGTTGAAATTGTGTTCTGAAAGTTCGGCTTTTTGATAAAATAGCTGGCTTTAGGGATAGTCTGACAGTTTTTTTCCTTGTATCTGAATACCATACAAAGCCTTTGCTTCCCAACTGACCTTCTCTCCAGACATAGACATTGTACAGCATGTAACATTTATCATCTGGGAATGGATTTTAATTCCCTCAGAATTATGGTGGGGGGGGGGGGGGGGGGTTGTGCACCCATATTTAAACTCCATGTAGCAGTTATCATCTGGGTATAGGTGATTTTAAATATTGCATTTCTGAAGGTCTAATGGCCATATTTTATGCGGCAAGGGAGGTATTAGCTGGACCATGCAACCATCACAGTAATGTGACACATGTTCCATAGCAGTTAAAAGTTTCTCACACTGAGGCAAGGTCCTGATGTTTTCCTACAGATCATACAAATGATTGACTGGAATTGCATATTCCCATATGTCATGCAAAACCACACCACAGAGCAAGGAAAAAATTTGTATATAGGACAATAAATTGCACAGTAATAATTAAATATGATCAGGTTAAATATATACTCATGGAGTTGAAGACTGTGAGGTGAATGTTTTAAACTAATTCTGTACAATCACAACCTGAGCATCTCCCCAACCCCCACCCAGTGTGTACTATGGAGACTTATGAAGCTGAACCTGAAGCAAAAAAATATAGGCCTAATACATGATCAGCACTAGGCATCATATTCATGCAGCACACTATATACATATGAGCATTGTGTATTTATGAGGTCCACTTTGGGGTTTGATTGTCTTTAGGTCCACAAATAATGTGCTGTTGAAGAATGTGTTGTATTTTAACAATGTATTGATTGTTTTACTTGTAAGAATTGCATGAAAATATTGTAAGTAATGAAGAAAGCAGTATGTTGTGTGCTGCTTAAGAAAGCCTTCCTAGTTGTAACCCTGTGTCAGTTTTCTTCCATCCTGGCTTAAAGGAGTTTCAAAAATAATACAACAGACACTGTTACATCTTTTATTCTGACTTCAGTGTAAATGACACAGGGGTGGCAGATGGTACATATCAGACTGCCATGTGGCCACCATTGACATTTAATCATGTGTCTTGTCATGGCACCAAGGCTGGTATCCTGTCATAGAAGAAATCACTGTTAAGTAGGTGTAGTCAGAAGACAACAGAATTCTTCAGGCCAACATCTGTTGCAAATCGCTTGCCAGCCATATGCTTCTTGCAAGGTCCTAAGAGGTTGAAGTCACTGGGTTTGAGATTGGGACTGTAGGGAGGGTGCTGTTAACCTCCCAGCCATAGCACCATAACCAGTTGCAAGTCTGGTTGGTAGTATGGAGCCTGGAGTTACTGTGTAAAGTGATTATGTCATAGCACAGAAACCCAGACCTTGAATGGTGAAAAGCTTGCTGTAACCTTTCAAGTGTACCACAGTACTCAACTGTTACAGTGTCACCATGGTCAAGGACATTTTCCAACCACGTTCTACAGAACATTCATTATGGGTTCCATGAACAATCATGGAATAAAAACAGAAAAATTTTGTTGTACCGTATTTCCCGGCCCATAAGACGCACCGTGATTTTTTTGTTAGAAATTTTAGAAAAAAATAATAATGAATGTATTTTAATTTTAGTAATTTGTTGGAAGAAAACAGGATTGTTACATAACAAAATTAACAACCATAATATTATTTATTCATCATAGAAACCCAGAAAATCGTCGTCACTGCCATTAAAATCATCTTCATGATTGTTTCACTCGATGCGTCACTTCATATAAAATGTCATCTTCACTTCCATCTGGTGCATTGCTAATGCCACATTTTTTTAAAGACTTTACAATAGTCTCACTTTTAACTCATGGCCAGGAATTTTTCACCCACTCGCAAACATTAGAAATCGAAGGCCATTTCACTCTTCCTGCTGGTGTAACGTGATGAGTTGGTGCCTCAATCCACTTTGCCCATTTCTCATGCATAAATCCCTTGAACGATTTATTAACTGAAACGTCCAGAGGCTGTAATTGACTAGTTAATCCACCAGGAATTACTGCGAGATGCGCCTTCAGTTTAGTGGCAAGCCTTTTTGTTGATTCATTCTGTTACATGTGCCTTGAACTGATCACACACTAATAAAGATGGTTTTTTAAGACCACCACCTGGACGCTTGGACCACACTTTCTCTAACCACAGCTTCATTCCTTCTCCATCCATCCATCCTTTAGAATGAACATGAACATAAATCCCATGTGGAATTACATCTTCAGGCAGCGTTTTTCTTTTAAAGATTAATAAAGGTGGAAGCTTTGTGCCATCAGCACAGCACGCAAGAACAACAGTGTAACGCATCTTCTCATTACCAGAAGTCTTTATCATAATTGTCTTAGCACCTTTAACATCCACTGTTTTATTCGATGGAACATCAAATGTCAAAGGTACCTCATCCATGTTCGCTAATTGCCCTATCTCAATCTCAAATCTTTCCTTTGCTTCCTTCATTCTTGTATCATCTTCTCTGTTAGAGGTGAGCCAAAACACCTTTCAGCTGCCCGGTTTCCATGTTTTTCAGCGTAATTCACAACTTCAATTTTAAATGCAATAGTGTAAGATAATCTTCTCTCTTTTGATCCCATGAGGGTTTTCTTTGATTTTAAACTTTAAATTTAACTCTTTAATCTCTGTTTGTAAAAATATAAATACACACAAAACAGATATACTTTAAGGAACGTGGAACGCACTTGAATTACACTTGACTACACTTTGCTACTGCACCACCGTAAATACCCGGAATCACATGTGATACAGTGTATATGTTAGGGTAAATCCCCAGATAAGAAAATAAGCCGTTCACAAGCGTGATGCCAGATCTCATGATTTGGAAGCAAATTTCACTATCTCACGATAAAAATGTTGTATGTACAGGTATTTATAAGTTTGGAAATAATACTTACCCTTGTCACATAAGACGCAGGTTCGAATTTAGGTCACATTTTTCGGGAAAAAAAGTGCGTCTTATGGGCCAGGAAATACGGTACTTCAAAATGTCACACAAGTATCACAAAGACACAAAAAAGATGGGAAAAGTGCTTCAAGTTTTTGTTGTAAGCTGACATACAGTACACACACATACACTCACATGTGTATGTACAGCAACCCTTTACAAATATATTTTCTTGATAATATGAGTAATTTAGCAGTAAATGAACTGTGTTCCTTCTGTCAAATTTCTTTGGCCTCTAAACGTTTTGATATGTAGGTGTGCCCTGGGATATAAAAATTATGTTAGGGTTTCTCCCATTGAAAAGACTTCGGGAAACACTGATTAAGGAAATTCCTTGCGATAGCAGTGCTTTGTATGTCTTTCTTGGAGGAAATGATGGGTTTCCACATCATAGATACTTTTCAGTTTTTGGTGTCACATTAACCAATCTTTTCATTCCTTGTAACAGTGTTCTGAAGAAACTGCTAGTCCTTGATAGGAATAAAGTTTCAAATTCAAGAGACAGGGTTCCATGTGACAAGCTTTATGACCATCATGCATACACTTTTCTGGAGTCCAGTTGTGGACAGTGCTCTGCACACTACCCAGCAAAACATGTAGCTCCCAGCCAACAGCATTGAGCTTGGTGCTCCTGTGCTAGGGGTGCCTGCACAACACAGAATATCATTCATAGTGGATGTTCATGAGCAAATGGGTTTCTGCTTGCCATCAGCATGTGCCCTTTTATTGAAAGCATTCTATCATATTCACACCTGTTTCCATGACATTACATGTGCTTCACACACCTCTACCGTTTGGTAATGAATTTTCACAAGTTGTGACAGCTTCAAACCCTGACATTGGACCATGTTTTCAGTAGACCTGCCATCTTTAAACTGACTGTAATGGTGATGTGACATGTTTATAGTGTCTTATTGTGACTCTCTGATGATGCAAATGATCTACTTTTGCCTATTACAAAGTGAAATCTATGGTCAGATGATGCTGTTTCATGTGAGACCTTGTTTTTTCAAATTCCATTCTACAGTAACAGGGTAATGAACTTGATTTGTGTTTGACCTTGCATCATCAATGTAGGTAAAGTAATATTAAAAAACCAACTAGAGGCAACAATAACAATTTATTGATCTCCAAGATCAGCTCAATTGGGCAATCTTTTGCCCATCTTAGGAGCATAAGACTGAGATTTTTACAGCATATGGAATCTTGTCCTGTTGTTGTGGTAGGCTGGGGTTCTGAGAGCGGCAGCGTGGCACTCTGTGTACGGTATGAAGCAACTTCCTTCATACCGTACACGTAGTGCCACATTGCCACTCTCTGAACCCCGACCTACCTCCACAACAGAACACGATACCATATGTTGTAAAAATCTCAGTCTTATGCTCCTGAAGATGGGCAAAAGATTGCCCGAAACATGTTGAGCTGACCTTGGAGATCAATAAATTGTTATTGTTGCATCTAGTTGGTTTTTCTGTATCACTTTACGTAGGATAATGAATTTTGAGTTACTTATACAATCATTTTTTTGACAGGCTGCAGCTTCGAAGATATGATAACAGGCCTCGAACATTAAGAATGCATCGTCATAACATAGGAGCATTGTGGCATCATGTTGCTGAAATGAACCGGTTGCTCCCCCACTGGGGTTTAGTGCCTCGTTTTGCTATACCACGTTTCCGTTCTCGATTTGTTATTGTTACTACTGCTGCTCTGATTGGACTGTATGCATATTTTCGCATGACAGATGCTCTTATTGTGAACAACTCACCTCCTGTTAGGTAGTACAGAATGCATTAGTGCAGATAGTTATTAATATACATAATGACATATTTTGAATATATGCCTCATGAACATGTAGAACACCTAAAATTTCTGTGCTGTGTGCATAATAGGAAACATCTGTTCTAGGGGCTCTTGCAGTAAAATTCCAGTCAGAGATCATAATGATGTGACAAGAAATATGCTTGTGTTACATTTATTTGCAAGCAGAGAACTAATAGCTCTATGTTCCTAATTCAGATGAGTACCAGAGAGACATGTCAATGATTTTGTATATTTTAGACATGTCTCATATGTGCTGGGCTTCAAACAGAAGCAGAGTGTCAGTCATACCATGAATGGAAGGTGCAGTACCTGTTTTGCTTGTTGTCTTCATCCTCTGATGAGTTAAATTTTGAGGGGCTTAAAAATATTCTCAGTGTGATTTATTTTTCCCTTTTGTTTTATGTACATTATGCAGAACTTTTGTACAGATTTTATATTTAAGAACTCCTCAATTTGTGATATTTCCCTAAATACAGAAATACAAATTTCACTCTATCAAATTTTTTACACATGAGTCTTTTCTTCTCTTTTGTACATATGCATACATGGCATTGCCTTTTGGTCCTTGTATCTTCGCTTTTGTTTGAGAAATGGTGACAAGGAAGTGCAGTTCCACTATCCAAAGAGAGCTATCTCAACTTAGAGGCTTGCTGCTCCTTTGAGGCTTCTGCAGCATAGTGCATTTTGGTTTTAATTTCATCACCACCTCACGATGAAATTCAGATAATTGTGGACATGTTTCCATTTGTATCATGAGCAGAACCTGTTCCCTAAGGACATCTATGTCCATTAAATGCAATCAGGAATTTTTTACACTTTTCTGCAGATTTTCTGTCCTGAAAAAATAAACCTGATTTGTATATTGATCTTGCCTCCAGCTCCCAATTTATGATGGTGGTCATTGACATAGCCAGGCCTGGACATGTGACACCATGCATAAAGTTCTTTTATCATGCTTTGTAGGCTGTGTTTTGTTTCCAGTTCCATGTTTCTTTATCTCTGTATCACAATTTATCAATATTTTTTATGTCTTTGGCTATAACTTTTCTGTTAGGTTTGGCAGTTCCACAAGGGACTGTTTTTCTAGTTACAAGAAATAGATTTAGCTGAGAGCTTATGCACCAGTGTCAGTATGGACTTTATTGCTTGTATTGGCACAGCAGTAGTCTGGTTATTACCAAAACAGAGATTCCAGAATGTGTTTTATATTTCTTTACCTATATCACTGTGTATGATAAAATCTAGAATGAATATTGATTCCACACCACACAGAAGTAAGTTAATGCCACATAGATACTTTTTTGAAGGACTGTACTGTCAGAAAACGAGGTGTCCCTCCTTGGATAATGTACACTCATTAATTCAAACAGGTTTTTGAAAGGCTGCATTATTGCTTTGAACATTTTCTTTTGCATGCCAAATTTTATCTGATTTTTTATAGTTTATCATTGTACCTGAAAAGTATAACATTCTTTTGTGGTAAAAGAAAGCTGTCCTGTGACATCATCTTACTGAATGACAGTATTTCTGTCAGAGGGTCAGTGGTTCCATACTCTTTTTGAACCAAGAAAATCAATATGTATGCAGCAAGCAACATGTATAGTATTTTATCTAGCTCGTATTAATTGATATGGTAATTTGACTGTGTTCTGTTATCTCAGTTAGTACTGAAAATGGGAGTATGACATTTTGTTTCATTGTATATGAGTAGTGATATTCCCTTTATTATTGTACTGGAACAGTTCAGTTCCTTAGAGTCTTGAAATGTAACCTCACTACTTATGCTCATGTTAGTCAGATGGTCAAGTAACTGTGGGTTGTGACACCAAGTTTTCCATGGGATTTCATTTTCACAATAAACAATACTTCCTTACTTTCACAAGCAACCATTGTTACAACAAGGGAGGTTTATTTTGCCCCTGTTATGTTCATGTTTGGTATTAATACTAGCAGTATTTCATTGTCACCAGTCAGTGTCAGATTCAAATGCCACTGTTTTGTCTCATTATCTTTTATCACTAAGTAAGTCTGTTCTCTACAGTTATATTGTCAGTGATTCTGTTTATGATGTTATATAATCTTCCAGTCTTGTAAAGAAATTGTAACAGTGACAGAAGGACTATGAAATTTTGTGTACACATTCACAGACATATGTGTAAGGCTTCCAGTCTCATTATGTAGTGGCACCACCCCCTTCTACAGGCCATCTTCCTTTGGTGACTTTATTTATGACCTGTCATAATATGTGTCTGTCACACAAAGAAAATATAACAGAGCCATAAAAAAACTTCCTGCAGTCCCAGATGGATGTCAAAAGCTACTGGTCCATACCGAAGAAAATATTTCTTGTATGCTTGCATGCTACAGGACATAAAACATGAAAAATGATTACTTTGCTGGGATGTGGAAAAAATAGCATACAGTCATTTAGCATTCAGTGTATATGGTGCTGAAATATACTGGTACATTTGTATTCAACAGAGAGTTAAGAACTACTGTAATAAATATTTGAAACACTCCAAAGACTGCAGAACAAATGATCAACTGTACTTACGAGAGAGTCAAGTGTTTATGCATATCAGAACTTATTGATGATTCACCTCTAGAGGTCTAGAGGCTCTGGCTTAGCCCAGGTGTCAGGTATTTTTACTGTGTTGACTTCCTTGGACTGATTGTTGTTTTATTATTGATATAAATTAAGTTGTTGTTTTTCAAAGAAAATTTACATGGTATTGGTACTGGTATATGTACTAATTTGATTTGTTGCTGCAATATTCTAAGAGAATGCTATTGTTTGAAATATTACTACAGTGAGGAAATAGGAAAAGTTATGTGTTTTTATCTTTGTTATTAACTATGCCATGTAATGGTACTCTAACCAAGCCTTAATGGTACTCCATGGCTGTTATTTTTCCCAAAATGAATCTGTCAGATACAGATCTTAACAGTTAAGGTGAAAGACTTAATGTGCAACAAATTTTCAACAGTCTGTACTGATATTGCTCTGGCATGGTAAGAGATACTGCTGATTGATTAGGTTGTGTAGTGTTTTATTAGCATAATCTGATTCCTAAGTTAAAAGCTCTGTGTGGCTCTCATAATGTATTTCAGTCACATGGATGCTCTAGCTTTCCACATATTAGATCATTATACCTTGTGTGTATCTTAGTGTACCTAGTAGCCTCATGGACAGACCTAAGCATTTAATTTGCCACCTGAGATCCTGTCTGATTTTCCCTGCCATACTTTCTGTTCCCTTTTCATCACTACTTAGATGACATGGTGTATTAATCTTAAAAAAAAACAAGACACCAAGACATACTTTGCTGTCATTATTTTCACTGTTCACTTATGTAAATTTAACCTGTCAGTAGTCTTTCTTGATGAACATCTGCATACTGAATGCTCAGTATTGGTGCTGGATGCTGATGGTCAACTGAAGTAAACTGGCAGCACCCAGCACCAATTTTAAGAGTGTAATGTGATGGGTAATAGAGCTTTCCAGGCCATGCAATGCCAGTAAACTGGCTTTTACTGTATTTGGATGTTGCTTGTAGATTGTGTAGTTGGTACTCAGTGCACAGTTACTGTTTTTCTCAATGAACATGCAAAGTCATGGCCAAGTATATTTGCTCAGATATATTATGGCTAACCCATATCCTTGACGTCCTCTTATCGAGGGTTGATGTGAAAAAGAAATCACACTTCAGTTCATTATGGGTTACTTACTCAGTGCAGTTCATGGATGCCGGCTAATTTGTGCTAAGTTCTAAATTTCCTGTCCATGCAGACATCTATGTCACTTGCAGTTGAATTGTATGACATGTACATGATGTCTTTAGCAGAAGGACCTCCAGTACAAAATTGTGCTTATTATGTAGATTATGAGGCAGGTACTGGACTTTCTTCGCACAACATATGGAGATTGATAACTTTTGATGACTGCTGTTGTATTTTTATGCCTTGTTTGGTTGTATAGAACAAAATGTTTGCATTTAAAAGGCCCTGTCATTATGTTATTACAAATCTGATGTTTTTCTGACCGTGCATCATAGTGTAGACTTATTTCAAATTACCAACTTAATGTGCAATACCTTTATTCTATAACAATATATATCTTACATTATGATCCTCAACATGTTTCGAGCAGTACTATGCTCATCTTCAGGAGGACAAATTGTATTATTACAGCATCTGGTATCGTCACTCTCTGTAAACGGCCATATAATATGCCGCTCTCAACTGGCATACTGTACGGCCGTTTACAGAGAGTGACGATACCAGAGGCTGTAATAATAAAATTTGTCCTCTGGAAGATGAGCATAGTACTGCTCGAAACATGTTGAGGATCATAATGTAACATATATATTGTTATAGAGTAAAGGTATTGTGCATTAAGTTGGTAATTTGAAACAAGTCATTACAAATATTTGATAGAGATAATAGGTTACTTTATCTCTATGTGTGGTATGAAATATTACTGCCCACATTTTCAAAGTTTTTGACTATTGTAATATTCATGAAAGAAGCATACTGATATACAGTCTGTGGATCCTTCATATGTTCATAAGTAATCCCATTATTTCAATGCAGTCTATTAAAAATAGAACTAACAAAATTGACCATTTCAGTACCACTTTCAGGAGACAGCAGAATTATATATACAACAAAACAGATTTTGTTTCTGTGGGGAATACCTAAAATGATGTATAATTTGAGAAACGTTCTTATGGGTATCTGGCTGGGACCATAAAAAATGCATAAAATTACGGGAAACAAAATGTGGGAATGTAAATTTGGGGTTTGCTGTGTTTGAAAAATCTGTTAATTCCTTGTTTGGTTAATGGGAATGTATGTTAATAAAATCACCAGAATTAATAATTTAATTATTTCATTACAGTTGTTTGTAGAAAAGCTGTGGATGGAAGAATAGGCAGATTCATTGGTTACAGATCAGATTTTTTGCTTGGGGAAGTACAGAAAGTAAGGTCTTGTGTGTCAAGTAGAAAAGTGTGGTGTGTAATAATACAGATTATTATACGAGATGCAACAATTTAATTCCCGGAATGGCACTGTGAAAACAAAATTTGCCTACCTGTGCACTAGCAGCTGCTGTCGCCTTCGAATACTCTCCTTGTGAAGCTATGCACTTCGTGAGACGATGGTGCCACTGCCGGAAACAGTCTTGAAAATCATTTTCCAGAATATCTCGCAGTAACGTTCTCACGTTGCATTGGATGTCAGAAAGGTCAGCAAATCTTTGTCCCTTCAGGGCATTTTTTAAAGAAAGACCCAAAAATCGCAGGGGGCTAAGTCAGGTGAATAAGGTGGATGGTCCATTTTTGTAATGGAGTTCCTAGCCAGGAACTCACAAACGCTTAACGCATCATGCACAGTGGCATTGTCATGGTGGAGAATCCACTTATCAGGCCAGAGTGCGGGTCTTTTCCTCCAAACAGATTCCCGTAACCTTGTCAGTACTTCCAAATAACACTGTTGATTTACTGTTTGTCTTTGTGCAGTGAATTCATAGTGAATTGTCCCTTTGTGATCAAAGAAACACACAAGCATGGTCTTGATCCGCAACCACGACATGCATGCTTTTTTTCAGCTGAGGTGAATTCTCTGTTTTCCACTGCATGCTCTGTCATTTTGTTTCTGGGTCGTATTGAAAACACCACGTTTCTTCACCGATAATGACCCTGCCAAACATCTCAGCATTGCATAAAAGATCAGTTGAAATGTGAATCCGACGTTGTTTCTGGTCATGTGTCAAGATTCGAAGCACCATTTTTGCGGAAATTTTTCTCATTCCCAAATCTTTCTTTACAATCTGTCACACTGTTTCCCTATTCACATTCAATTCTTCTGCTATTACTCCCACACCTAATCTTTGATCTGAGCACACCAAGGTTCCTACTCTGTCCATATTCAAATCTGTCCTTTGCATTTTGGGCTGCCCACTTCTTGGGTTGTCTTGCACATCTTCTTGCCCTTCCTTGAACCACCTATGCCATTCAGAAACACTCAATTTCTTCATAGCGTATTCACCATAAGCCACTGTTAATAGGGCTAACGTTTCACTAGCACTTTTACCAATCTTCACACAAAACTTGATGTTTATCCACTGTTCCAGATTCTTGTCACTCATTTTTTCACCAACTGTATACCACGGACACATAGTACTTCCTCTGCTGCTCAGGAATGAACGACTCATTTGATCTGTGGCGCATGTAAACGCAAGTTGGAACATGTCCAAACGTGCTTGAGTACACGAGTTTGCCAGACTCAACACCCCAGCGACACGCTGCGACTATTCCGGGAATTAAATTGTGGCACCATGTATTTCTATATTTTTACATGATATTTACGAAGAAGTGCTCATTGTAAAAGAAGATAGATAAGATAAACTTCAGGAGCTGGTGTAGTGTAGTCGGTATAATGACTAGGCTCTAGGGTAGATGTCTGAGTAAGATGGTTGAATTCCTGGCAGGGACAAGGATTTTTCTCTTCTTCAGAGTGTCCAGATTGGCTGTATAGCCCATCCAGCTTTCTGTGCTGTTTGTAGTGAGGTCGTTTCCCCCACAGCAGATGGTGTGACACTGGCCACTTGCCTCCATCGAGTGCTGAGGTTAAGAATGAGTGGCGCTGTACCCTCAGTTCCCCATCTGCCTTCATGGCATTAACAGGGGCCTGTTTAATGTGAATTATGTTGGTAATATCTAATATCCAGCAAGTTACATAAAAGAAGATATGCACTTGTATAATTTGTGTACTGTACTGTTGTTATTTTCACAACTTAGATCTCAGCTTTGATTGGTTACAGCCACTATGTTCGGTAACTTTTTAAAATGTACAGATGGCTGAATAGTAAAGTTGCTCCTACTTTTTATGTTTAAAATTGGTACAAACACAGTGAATAAGATATTCCTATATTAGAAGATTACATACAGCATGTGTGCAGGCGTGGGTGTTGTGTGTGTGCATGCCGATTGCACGTGTGCGTGTTTTGGGCATGGTCACTCTTTTATATGTTAAGATATATTCATAAATATAAATGATGTGGTATGCTGTATGATTTTCTACATTTATTTCACCTGTTTCAGTAGTTTGACATATGCCTTAGTACTGATAAACTTTAGATTCACTGTTCAATTTTATATTTTTTTATGAAAGCTGTAAAGAATTTAAAACTCTATATATTAGTCCTATTATAAAATCAGTATGTAAAGAATCACAATATGTTGTTGAGCTTGGTAGTATGAAATAATAAATATTTAACTGTATTTTGTGTTGAAACTTATTAAATACCAGTATTGCAATATTCAGGTTTGAGTCAAGTTAATAATTTTAATCTTTTTTTTTTAATATGGATGTCATAATGAACAAGAACTTCTAATCAGCACATTTTTTAGCTGAAGCTGAAGTTCAAGAGCAGTACCATGCAGTCTTCATGGATGATTAGTCAAGTCAATGTGAAAGGAATTTAGGATATTTTGGAGAATGTCTATTCCTCCATTTTCTGTTATTCAACAGTGGCTGAACTCTACATGTAGAATTTTTTGTGTTTTTGCATGGCTGTAATTTTGAATGGACAGGTTATTGTAAAGGAGCGTGATTACTAATTTGAAAGCCAATGCGACCTTAATGGTGGGAAAAACAGAACCTGAGAAATATCACCATATCTGATACTGTTGGTTGCCATGTATAAATGTAGGCTTTCTCATAGGTAAGAAAAATTATGTCCCTAGAGCACTGGTCTGAAAATCAATAAATGGTTACTTGATATATACTGGTGTGCATTATGACAGCAATATGACTTGTGCAACTACCTGAATTCACATTCCATGAAGATCTTAAAGACATGAACATATATATCCACAAAAAATATATTAATATAGTTGCTATTTCCAGTGAATTTATTATAGGTATTTTAATTAGCTGTCTTCAGGCTGATACTTCGTAGATCATTAGGTAATGTGTAGTGCCAATATTGTAAATTATGGATAACACATTTTCATAGATTTGATTCCATTACTTTGAATATTTAACCGTGTATAAAATGTGAAATCTCATAACATTTTCAGTTACTATTACTGTACATAAAGCTGCGATGTTCAATAATATATGCCATCTTTTAATTTGTTACTGAGAGCTGGGGTAGTGTAGTAAGTGTAGTGACTGGGTGATATGGGGTTCAATTCCAGGCAGGGGCAAGAGATTTTTCTCTTCTCCAAAACGTCCAGACCAGCTCTGGGGTCCACCCAACCTCCTATTCAATAGGTGTGGGGACCTGTTTGTACAGAGGTAAGTGGCTGGGGCATAAGGTGAATGACACACCTCTATCTAGTGCCAAGGTTAAGAATGAGTGGAGCTATACCACAGCATTCCTATGTCTGCATGGTGCGTGCAGGGACAACCATACATTTATATAAAGTTCATAATTATTTTTAATTTTACAGTGACATTTATATTTATATTCCTTTAATATTCTTTGTGGAAGGTTACAGCTGCATACCATGTATTGCTGTAGTATGAGTGATGTAGATGCTGCTTCGTTAGCCATAGTTTTATTTTAGATTTTATTAAGCAAGGTATTTTGTAAGTTAAATTATAATCTATGCATATACCATTAAGCATTATTATTATTATCATAATCATCATCATTTTTGTTATTATTATTATTTCATCATCATTGTCTCCTTTATCAGGGTAGCCATACACATATTCCTGAGACAAACCATGTCCCAAGGGGATACATTGTTGCAGCTATTCTGTCTTTGTTGTTTATGGTGCCTCTATGTCTAGTTCCTGCGTTGGTTCTGTTGTTCTTTTACATTAGCACTTTCTGAAGTATGTG
>Ga0209629_10000142_pt1 | contig 33776 bp, 49 predicted proteins | sample TergutCu122P5_FD_187286 | JGI IMG/M metagenome (GOLD analysis project Ga0209629, IMG submission 187286) | Cubitermes ugandensis P5 segment gut microbial communities from Kakamega Forest, Kenya - Cu122 P5 (SPAdes) (version 2) | ecosystem: Host-associated > Arthropoda: Insects > Digestive system...
ACCTCGAAGACCGTGCGGCGTTCGCCGTCGCGGTCCTCGTAGCTGCGCGAGCGCAGCCGTCCGGACACGACGACCCGCATGCCCTTGTTCAGCGACTCGGCCACGTTCTCGGCCATCTGCCGCCACACCGAGCAGGCCAGGAACATCGCGTCGCCGTCTTTCCACTGTCCGGACTCGCGGTCGAACGTGCGCGGTGTGGAGGCGACCGTGAACTTGGCGACAGCCACGCCTGACGGTGTGAACCGCAGCTCCGGGTCGGCAGTCAGGTTGCCGATCAGCGTGATCGATGTCTCGCCGCTCATCATTTCCCCCAATCTAGGTTTGTGGCTACGTGAAACGCCCCACCTACCAGCGTCTCCAGTGTGGTGATGGCATCGCGTACGTCCTGCGCGTCGACTGGTGGGTCGCACCGGTAGCACGGATGGTGCGGGTAGCAGTGCCCGGACTCACGGTCATCGGTGTAGGCGCGTTCCCCGAGAGTCCGGTGCTCGTCCTCATGCCCAGCGCAGCCGAGGTAGCTGCCGGCGGCGTTGTAGACGGGGACTGGCCTGTCACCCACGATGGAGCGAAGCTGTTCGACCACCTGCCTGACGGTGGCCTCATAGCATGCCACGAAATCCCGCCACTGCCCCTCGATGCCCCTCGGCGCTGCGATCTGTAACCGTAACGCCTCAACCTGTAGACGACGCATCTCAGCTATTTCCGCGTGCTGTACCGGGTCTGTCATCTCCAGGGCGATAGCGACCAGGGCCTGCATCGTCACCTGGCACGATCTACCATCATCGGCAGCTCTCTCTGCCCACTCTGCCCACTCGCGTGCACTCGTCCTCGTCTCAGGCATCGCGTCCACCAGCCTTCATATGCTCAGACAGCCACTCCCGCAGCGCCACAACAGCAGCACGCAGCCGACCATCCTCATTGGATACGTTCATGTTCTTCCCTTCAGTTTTCGTCTTGCATGACGGGCAGAGACGCGGATCGCGTCCCCATCCCAGCTGCTCCAGCGGCACGTCACACCACACGATGTGCACTCCAGGATCGGCGCGTAACTCACGATGACGTCACCTCATCGTCTGCTAATGGACTACGAGACGCCCACGCCCGCAGAGCCGCCCGCTTCGCCTCACAGCGGCAGCGTGCACGGTCGGCCTCGGTAGGCAGAGCTGACCTTATGTAGCAGCGGCCTTCGCGGTCCTTCCAATACACCATCCCATGCCCTACCGACGTCCACCCGTCACGGTCCTTCACCGCTACGCTCCACATCAGACACAATTCCCCCTCATCCACGATGATGAAACGCCGGTCATCCCGGATCGTGTAAAGGGCCATCCCGTACGGGCAACCCGTCACCTTCCACGGCTGGTCGCTCACCACATCCACCCCTTCACCATCTTGTCAAGCTTCGGACCACACCCGCTCAGGCCCTTCGCCGCGAACCACCGCTTCAACGAACCCAGTTTGCGTGCCTTCGCGGCAGACTTCGCCACCTGATGCTCGGCAACAGTCGGGCATGTTCGTAGATTGTCAGGGTTCATGAACGGCATCAGGAGCCGTCCCCACTCCTCAACCTGATCGCTCATGGCGCCACCGCCTCGGACCTGGTCAGGTAGAAATGTATGCCGCTAGAGCATTCATTCCACCTGTCATCGTCGAAAGGCTCGGTCGGCTTGACGGTCGCCCCAACCTCATACACCGTCGACCTGTCATACCAGGAGATGGCCTTGCCGTCGTACGGCTTCCCATCGGTTGTCTCGATGGCCAGGACCTCCGCATACTCAGCGCGGCATTTTCTACCGGTCGCGTTCGACCGCTTCGCTCCGGCTGGGATGCGTAGTCTCACTAGAATTCGACCATAGTTTATGCCATAGGCGAACTTCCAGACGATCAGGTCCCCATCAGGAACGATGATCAGCTGCGCAGCGGCCAGTTCTGGGATGTTCTTCGCCCCCTGCAGGTCCGCCCCGCGCAGGTCCGCCCCGTGCAGGTTCGCATCGCACAGGTTCGCATCCCACAGGTTCGCCCCCTGCAGGTTCGCCCCCTGCAGGTTCGCATCCCACAGGTTCGCCCCCTGCAGGTTCGCCTCGCGCAGGTCCGCGTGGTCCAACTTCGCCTGCATGAGCGCGTCGCACACGTCGGTCGCGGATTCTGACGTGTACAGCACGTCGCCACACACGTTGCTAATCGTGACCGTCGACCCGGTGCTCATGCCGCCACCGCCTCGTCCATCGCGTAGAACCACTCATCCTCCGACCTGAACTGGCGTCCACAGTCACGGCACCTGAGATGCTGAGTTGCCCCGTGCGGACAACGACCAGACCGCTTCGCCGCGTAGTAGGCTTCACCGCCCGCGTCCATCTCGGCCTGCTCGATGTCAGCGTCCAGGCGTGCGATCATGATGGCCTCCATGTCATCCAGGCCGCTCATGCCGCCACCGCCTCGGCGTTGTATCGCGCCACCGCCTCGGCGATAAACTGACGGTACATGTCGCCGTGGATGGTCCTGAGAGCATCTACGATCGCGTAGAGAGCTGTCTCGTTCGTCCCGGGGCTGTTGTCATCGAGATGCTCCGCGATGTTGATCAGGGCCTCGCCGTATGTCCTGAGTGATTCCTTGGTGTTCATGTGTTCCTCCCTGTCTGGGGACCTCCCCCTGACAAGATCAACTCTAGCACGGATAGACGCTCATGTCTAATCATGACGGTAAATTGGTGCGACCAGTCTCGTCTGCGCTAGTCAGACGATGGACCGGCCACGTGCGCCAGCCGGTGAAGCACATTAGCGAGCCTGTCAGCCTGCCGCGGAGTCAGCGTCACGAACGAGTCCAGGAGCACCTGCACGCCACGCTCGTCATCCCACGCAGCCCTAGCGGTCACATCCCCGTCGAGCCCGTGGACACGAACCTGCTCACCGAGGCTCGTCCCCTCGATCACCTCAGACCAGTCATCCATGGACCGCCTCCAACGCCCGCAACATCGCGTCCTGGGTCCACACGGCTCCACAGGCCACGCACTCCACATGCCAGTCGCTGGTGGATGCCCTCAGGGGACCATCGCACTCAGTGCACGCCTGGTCAAGGCTGATCCATTCCGGTTCAGCCTGGTTGATGATGGTTTGCCACCGGTTGCGTAGCCTGTGAGCCTGTTTTCCCAGGTCGCGGGCCAGGTCTGGGTCGGCCTGCTCCACCTGCGGGAGTAGATCGGCCACCGTCTGGAGTCGGAGCTGTGGTGTCACGAGATGACGTCTCACGCCGAGACGCAGCGTGCCACGAGTCAGCGAGTCGGCGTCCTCAGACCAGCGACGGATGTCCTTCGCGAGGTCGATCGGGCGTGGGTCGATTGGTAGCTCCGGTGATGCGAGTGCGGTGTGACGAACCTGACCAGACGACATCGCGTTCGTCAACCCTCCGACGCTTCCAACGCGCAGACGCGTGTAGATCCTGGCGACGTCCAGCACTGCCGTCTGCTGCTCCTCGATCCACGTCATGACGCCACCTCAAACAGGCTGTCCTGCATCGGCGCCGGTGCCATCGCCGCCGCCACTTTCGCCTCGTGTCTGTCATGAGCCAGCCTGTCAGCGATGATCCTCAACGCCTCATCGTTCGTGACCCGCTCGTACTCGGGGAAGCGACCGTCGTCACGTATAGTATCGATGATCTTACGCAGGTCGTCCGTCTGATACCAGCCGTCACCGAAATAATTTCCGACCAACTGCCAGAACGTCGCCCATTGGTACCCGTACCGCTTCCCTTTCGTCCGGTCGTCCGAGCAGTACGCCATCGCCACTTGGAGGTTCATGAACGCCATCGGTGTGTGACCGTGGCCGACCTCGGTGGACGTGTACACGATCGCTAGATCATCGAAGGTCACCACGGCAGTAACCCCTGTCCAGCATCGGCCTGTTCCTGGGCACGCGTCCGCATCCTCGTCTCACGGTGATGGTCACGGTCGTAGCGCAGGTGGCATCCCTGGCACATGGCCCGCAGGTTCGACGGGTCGCAGTGCTCAGGCGTGTGGTCCAGGTGGGAAACCGTCAAGATGCACATAGCTCCTGACTGCATGCTCCGGCGGTGACGGTTCCAGCATCGTCCACTGTGGTCGGTCCCACACTCACCACGGCACTCACAGCGGAATCCAGCCCGCACCACGATGCCAGTCCTGATCGCATCCCAGTTCGCCGGGTAGCGACCACGCTCTGAAGTTCTGATCGGGCTCATTTCGGCATGGCCTCCTCGCACCGACAGCAGCGGACCGCGAACACGTAGTCGCGCCCACCGGGCCCGGTGCGGTGCTCCAGCTCATCCATCCAGCCGTCGAAACATGCACTGTGGGTGCACTGGCAACGTCTCCACCAGCGGCACCTGCGCTCGTTCGGGAGCAGACCGGCGGCGGCTTGGCGTTTCGCGTCAGCTTCCTCACGGCGTCGACGTATCTCGGATACGCCGCGCAGGATGTGTGCTGGTTTGACGAACGGGTCGGCCTGGAGCGTCGCGTAGTAGTCGCGGACGGCCTGGGTGGCGTCCTCGTAGCGGACGGTTTCCATTACCTCGGACCACTCGGCGACCACGGCAGCGTTCGGCTTCCTGTTGTCGTAGGTGGCGCACAGTGTTAGCAGGTCTCGTACCTGGTCGGTGTTCATGCTTCGCCTCGCATCCGCTTCGCCTCGGCCAGGGCCTCATCCCACTCGCGTCGCCTGGCTTCCTCGCTGTTCGGTTTCGCGCGGCATGCCTGTAGGCGCATCTGGTCGTACCTGGCGCGGAGTGTCGGCATTGACAGGATGTTCGACCGCCAGAACTCGTCAGACTGGCACCAGTCGATCGCCTTCGCGATCTGGTCCGGTGTGCGCCCATCACGGTCGATCAGCAGGCGACACGCGGTTCTCCACGCCTTCGTGATCGTCGGCCGTCGCGAGCCGTTCTGCGCGATCCTGTCAGCCAGCAGGACGCACAGTGCCTCGACGTCGCCACGCGTCGCGTCCGCGTCAGCGGACGAAGTGTCTTCTAGATTGTCTTCTGAGTCTTCTCTCATTGAAGATTGGTCCCGTACGGTACCATCCGAACGGTCCTCTGCGGTACCTATCGATTGGTCCCGTACGGTACCTATCGATTGGTCCCGAAACACCGGCCTGTACGAGATGGTGTGGTCCCAGTGCTCGGCTCGTTCCTGCCGTGTCTCAAGCCATCCACGCGACTTCAACTTCGCGAGGACACGCTTCGCCGTCTTCAACGAGACATGGCAATCAGTGGCAACCTCGTCCACGGTTGCCCGCCACCATCCGTCACGGAACTCGGCCTGTGCTCGCCACACGATGCGCTGCCACACGAACGCGGCAGCGAAGTCGCCGTCGAGTAGGTCCAGTGCCTCGAATGAGATGCGTACATAATCTACCGGCAGCGATGCCGATGTTGGTGGTGCAGTCATGCTAAGCGCCTTGCTCGCCTTGCTGGAAGCCTGGCGGGTGCCCGGTGCAAGGCGTTAGACCGGGCACCCGCTCTCGAAGACTGGCCGTCGCCTGTCATGATCCACTCTAGCACAGATGTTTCCATGCGTTGATCTCTCCAGGTGTCGCTCGGCGTTTCGTGCCGTCCTGCGCGTACAGCGTCCATCCGTCGATTCCGAACATCGGGATCCGCTCTGACACTGCGCTCGCGTGCACGAGACGGCCCAGCTCGAATGACGACATCGGACGGTGTTCCAGTGCCTGATGGCATCGGCGGCACACCGACACCAGGTTCGCGAGCCCATACCGGTCAACTGTGGACGGGCCGATCGACCGTGGTTTCCGATGGTGGACGTCCGAAGCTGGCCCGCCGCAGACCTGGCATGTGCCGTCGTCACGCTCCAGCGCCAACCGCCGTATCTGTATCCACTGGTGGTCAGGTTTGCTCATGGTGAGCCTTCCATCCCTCGCCGAGCCGATGCCCGAGCGCCCTGATCATGTCGGCTGCCTCATGGTCGGCCTGTAGCTCAGCCCAGAAGGCTCCGCGCTTAGCCCAGTTAGCGATTGCCTCCAGCGGTGAAACCGACTGAACAGCGCGGCTACTCGTGTTAGACGTGGCCGGCATAGCGAGCCTTGAGTACAGCCTTCACGGCCTTCGCCCGGCTACTGAATTCTCCGTCGATTGATGTGACGCTCGACGAACTGTGCGATACCGCAGCTTCCGCTAGCCATTTCGTCCCGTACATAGTCGAAACGTCAGTGACGTACCCGAATGGCAATCCATTCACTTGGTCGATGACACCATACCTAGTTGGCTTCAAACGGTACCTGATTCCATACGCTTCAGCGAAGTTCGCCTTCTGCTCGCGTACCTGACGGTCGATGTCACGCTCCATATAGTACAGGACACGGACCTCACGGCGTCCACGACGCCGCTGTGCTGCTGACTCACTCATCAGGCAGCACCACCGCATCACTGCCCGTGTACAGCACCTGGCATGCTCCACAGCCGACAGGCTGTGAACCGATCCATGCCATTCCAACCGACAGCACCAGCAGTGCCGCCGCGATCATTCTCTTCATGGTTTCCTCCCTTTGTTTTTGCATGCCAGTTTGGCACGCTTGTAATATGGCAGCTTCATGTACAGCAGGAATTGCTGTACGGATAGCAGCATGTCAATACACCAGGGCATCGCATGCCGAGCCTTGTACCTGATCATAATTAGCGTTCACCTACCCCTGCAACGGCGTACGCCTGCCGCACGGACGCGCCGACTGAACGGTATGCCTCCAGTTCGGCGTTCAGCGCCTCCCGCTGGTCACGGACGAGCCGGTAGGCGGCGTCGGCCGCGTCCCTGGCGTTCCGTTCGTGCTCGGTGGCTATCTCGGCCGCGTAGCGTTTCCCGGCGATCGCACCATCGGCTCCCATCCATGCGCGGGCGTAGGCCAGGTCGTAGTCGTGGTCGGCGCGCAGGAAGGCCTTGTATGCGGTGTCACAGATGAGCACACCCTTCGCGAGACGGTTCACGATCTCAAGCAGTTTTTTTTCGACCTGGACCGGGTTCCAGTCAGATGTGTCGCTCATCGGAACGTCACCTTCCCAGCCTCGAACGCGTCCGCGAGACGATCCAGGTGGTTAGCGCTAACCGTCTCCATGATCCGTCCGTCATCTGACTCGACGATGACGGTGCGCTCCACCTCACCGGGAGGAACATCACGCAGGTAGCGGACCAGCGTCCGCAGCGCCAGTGTGACGACCGCCGCTTCGAATCCAGTCAGTCGTTTCATGCCGCTACCCCAGTCTTCGCCCATGCGGCGATAACAGCCGCCACGCCGATGAGTCCGAGAGCGACCGCGCACGCGGTGTCGCCACGCGCCAGTAGCCATTCGCAGCGACGTCGGTCATCGACCGCCATCCCGGCGCAGCACGCCGCTCCGACGAACCCCATGATTGCGATACACACAACCCCACCTAGCTCGCTCATGACGGGTTGCCTTCCGGGAACATAGCCCCGGTATCCGGCACGTAGCTGGTATCGGGCACATGGCCGTTGCGTACCGCGTTGAGGTGTGCCATGACGGCCCGTTTCACGTCACCTGGTGCGCGTCGCATCTCGTCCGTGATCAGCTGCTGGATAGCGCGCGCATCCGTCAACGTGAGCGCCCGCTCTAGGATCGGCTGCCACTTCGCGGCCTGCTCAGCCTGCCACTCGGGCGATTCGCGAATCTCCTCAGCGGCCTGCCGCATCCGCCCAGCGGTGGTCTTCGGCATGTCCTTGTCATCACCACGTGGTGCCGCACCAGTCACCGCGCACAGCGCGTACCGTTTCGCGTAGCTGATGGCGGAGCCGACCTCCTGCGCCGTGTACCTGGTAGGGTCCGGCAGTGGGTAGACGCCCACGATCGAATCCCCTGACTCATGCCTGAGCGCGTAGTCGAGGATGAACCCTGATTCCAGCATGCGAGTGGAGCAGATGAACGCGAGGCCGTGCCTCGCGAGGATCGGGAGGACGGCAGCTGACACGTCCGCGAGATCCGCGTACCGGTAGCTGTAGTCAGAGCCCGTCTTGGTTTTGACGTTCGCTGTCCTTGTCTTCGCGATCTCCGGCAACTCCCCCTGCGCTGCCGAGAGCGCTTCCACGAGCGTCGCGTGCTTGATCCTGTCGGCTGGTTTCTCTGTGTTCATGTTTACCTTTCGTTTATTGCGGTTGGACGATTCGGTTACGCGTACACCTCGCCGCGCGCCCAGCGTGGCAGTGTGACAGTCATCGGTGCATCTCCCTGGCGCCATGTCGGCCACAGGTCCGATGCCATGCAGTCTCGGTAAGTCTCGTACGCGACCAGGCAGGCCGCTCTACCGGCTGCCCTGGACTCACCGTCGAGTTCTACGACGGACACGTTGTAGGGCGGCTCTGGCTCGACACAGATGAACCAGAAGTGCTCCGGACGGTAGCCGAGTTCGCGGACGATCCCGTCGTAGTGTTCCTGCTGGACGGCGAATCCGCGCTGGGCCATGAGACGCTGGAGCGGCCCGGACGGGTCGGCCGTCGACACGCGCTTGAAGTCGAGCATCGTGTGATCGGGGCACCACCAGTCGATGCGTCCCCGGCAGTTCACGCCGAACGTCTCATCGACCGCGTACACGCTGACCTCTGGTTCGCCCTCGCACAGCAGCTCCGCGGCGTGCCGGTCACCGAGGATCGCCCCGGCCATCTCCTCAGCCGCGTCGTACGCGGCAGGCGGGATCGGGATGAGACCGAGCTGTGCAGCCTCAGCCGCGCGCGCCTTCCCCTCGGTCGTGGCGAGACTCCAGTCCTTGCGGACGTACGGGTGATCCTGCCCCGTGATCAGTGCATGCATGTACGAGCCTGACTTCATGGCGTCGGTCTGCTCGACCGGATGGGCCAGTTCGTAGCGGAAGCGCCGCGGGCTGCTTAGGATCGTCTTCACCCCGCTGGAGCTGAGCGAGTCACGCGACGCGTGGTACGTCTCCTCGTCGAGGTCGTAGACGACGCCGGGCTTGAATGGCATGGTCACCTGATCACGACCTTGGCGTCTACCCTGTACTCGCGGGTGTTGTCGTCTCGGATGTAGCCGGTGATCCTGGTTGTACCGACTGGCCTGCTGTTCATGATCGCCTCGGCCTCGCGGTATGTTCCTACCGTCTTGATAAGCCTCCATGTGGTGTTCATTCCGCCACCGCCCAAGCCTTGGCCTCATCTTCGCTGTAGCTCCGGAACCATGCGTGGTCCCAGGCCTCCTCGGCCAGCAGCCAGTCCGCGTCGGCTGGCTGGACGATCCACTGGATTCCGATCCTGGTCCTGATCCTGATGACCTCTAGTGAAGTGCTCATGTCTTCCTCTCTTCGGGGGCCTCTCCCCCTCACAAGATAGACTCTACTCTATCCCAGTCGTCTAGCCTAATTGGAAACGCGGCATTGACTAGGGCAAACAAAACTGGTGCCTACGAGTTTCGCCGTAGCTGTGCGCCATCCGCGTGACTGAACGCGATGTGCACCGGAACACCCAGGACATCGGCGATGTTCTCCGCCTGAGGGAGGCGCACCCCGTACGACCCGGCGAACTGGGCCAGGTTGTACACGGTGGCACGCCCCGGCTTGCCATGCACGGCCTGGACGCGCGTCGCCAGAGCACCGACGCTCCGAAGCCCAGCCGACTCCAGCAGGTCTCGGAGCACGCCGGGCTTGAGCACCACGACCGGAACGGCCACCTTCGGTGGCTTCTTCGCTCGTCTCATCATGTCTCCTCGCACTCTACCGATTGATGCACTCACGGTAGACACTCTAGACCGTGACGGGAGTCAATGTCCAATCGTGGAGTACTAGCCTGTCACGCGCCGGATAGACGATCCGCTAGGCTGGTGGTCACACCCCCTGGAGGAGGACACGTGATCGCGACACTCGCCGCGCTGATCCGAGAGCACCAGGACAAGACCGGCGACTCCTACGCAGACATCGCACGCCGCACCGGGCTATCGAAGGCGAAGATCGGCCAGCTAGCCCAGGTCGAGTCCGACTACCTCGTCCGGCATGACACGTGCGAGAAGATCGCCCGTGGTCTCCGCATCCCACTGGCCACAGTGGAGCGTGCCGCGCTCGGCTCAGCCGGGTACGCGGACGTGTACTACCAGGACGACTCCACGATGGCTAGAGTCGTCGAACGGCTTCGAGAGCTGGACGAGGCGACTCTCGTGCTCGTGGCTGACATGGTCGAGACTGTAGCGAAGCACAGGTGAGCAGGGCAGCGAGGTCGGAGCGCTGCCTCGGCGTGAGCGGTGGCGCATGAGCGACCAGGTCGGCGACGACGTCCACGATGTCCGTCATGCCGTCTCACGGTAGACGACCAGACGGTAATGCGCCAGTGGACGGATGACGAAGGCCCGGCACTAGGCCGGGCCTGAGGTCGTCCGTTCTCAGGCTGCCGCTGTCCGCCACGCTGTTCCATCGATCCAATACCCGGAGCGACTCAGCTCGTGGCCGCGCAGTGGGTTGCGGTCGCTGAAGTACCAGTCCATGCGCTCGCGCCAAGCCTTGTACATGCGCTCCGCGTGGACGCGCGCGGCCTCGCTGTTCTGGCAGATGACCGTGGACTTCTGCGTCTGGCCGATGCTGGAAGCTTCCTCGATGTACAGGGTGGTCATCTCTCCGCCCAGGCCGATGAACTCGGCCTCGAACCACAGCTCTATGTCGCCGTACTCGTACGGCTCAGCCGCCCACATGTGGTCGAACAGCCGTCCTCCACTAGTGCGAAGCTGCGACCTGTACCACTGGATGTCGTTCATGGTGTCCTCCCTTGGTGGGCCGGGTGCTCCGGCCCTTCGTGCCCTGCCCAGGACTTGCACCTGGGCTATGGTCTACGCCAGGGCTGTAGCGGTCAGGATGCCAGCGCCGCCAGGTAAGCCGCGTCCTTAGCCTCAGACTCCAGCCGCCGCGACGTGCTCTCAGCGTCGGCGCAGTCACAGTGACGCCACTTGCCGTCGAGGCCCTTGTACGCAGTGCAGGCCTCGTAGCGGAAGTACTTCTGGTACGGGTCAACTGTCTCCCCGCAGACGGCGCACGTCTCAGGTTTGGGCGTCGTGACATTGTAGGCGTCCCATACGCGGACATCGACGGCCGCGAAGTTTCCGCTAACCGCCCACCGGTACTCCGTGTCACCCGTTAACACCGAGACGTGGCGGACCGGGCCGCTGTTCTTCGTCGGGTAGTTGGCAGACCCGCTGACCTGGAACACGGCCAGCACATTGAGCGTACCGTCCTGGATGGCAAGGCGGTCTTCGACGTAGAGTTTGACGACCGTCAGCAGCTGGGCGGGGATGTCGGTGGTGAACTCGTCACACACGCTGATGCGGTTGAAGGACTTGTCGCCCTCGGTGGAGATAGCGGCGGAGTAGCCCTTGCGGTAGAGCTTGTAGGTCTTGGTGGTGGTGTTCATGTCTTCCTCTCTATCTGGGGGACTTCCCCCCTGACATGACCTACTCTAGCATCCATCCCCCTCAATGTCTAATTTCCCTAGACGCGACACGCCGTTGTGACTAGGGCAAACAAAACTGGTGCCTACGAGTTTCGCCAGATCACGTCCACAGTGGATGGGTCGAGCCGCTGACGACCACGCGCACCAGGGTGCAGGACGATCCTCGCCAGCAGCCCAACGGTGCGCTGCCTGATCGCTAGCGGAGCCGCATCGAACGCCGCGACCGGATCCCGTGCGGACAGCACCGGTGACGACGCACCTAGGCGTGCCTCCTCGCGGGCGATCTCATCCAGGCGGGTGTTCGCCGTATCGGTCGCGGCCTTCAGGCGTCGCCCGTCGATCAGCCCAGCATCGTAGTCGGCCTCCACAGTGGATAGCCGGTGACGCAGCTGGGCGCGCTCCTCAGCGAGCGCTCTCAGCTGCCCCCGGTCGGCTGGTTGGGTGAGCAGCCCGACCAGGTCAGGTTGCGCCAGCCTCGCCCTGATCACCGCGAGGACGAACATGTCGACCTGCGGCCCGGACCGGTAGAAACACGCCGACCGGCACGTGTACCGGTGGACATGCTCACCCCGGTAGATCAGACCCGACGATGCCCTGATCGTCAGCCCACACTCGCACTCATACACGCCCGACCCGAGATGCCTACGGGCTGTGCCGGTCTGGGTTCGGCGTCTCGGGTCGGACAGGCGTGCCTGGACTGCGTGGAACGTCGCGACGTCGATGATCGGCTCCCACTGAGCCTCCCCGACGTCGCGCCCTGCGTAGATCGATCGGCCAATGTAGCGTGCATTCGTGAGGATTCCCCGCACAGATGACTGATTCCAGCGCCCTCCGCGACGAGATGGCACCCCGGACTCAACGAGCCACGTCGTCAGCCCCAGCAGGGAATCCCCGGCAGCGAACCGGGAGAACAGCTCACGCACGACCTGGGCCTCAGCCTCGATGACCTCCCCCTGGAGCGTGTACCCGGTGGGGCGGATGCCCTTCGCTGGACGTCCCAGCTCGGCCCGCTGACGCTGCGCAGCCGACTGGCGCGCGGACTTCCGCTCGACCTCAGACCTGGCGACGGCAGCCTTGATCCTCGCGAACAGTCTCCCGGCGTCGGTCGTCAGGTCGGCCTCCCCGTTCGCGGTCACGATCGCCAGCCCACGGCCTTCGGCGGCATCGATCCAGTCCTCAAGCTGACGCGGCTGTCGGGTCAGACGGTCCAGGTCCCACACGACGAGCGCGTCGAAGAGTCCGGCTGCGAAGTCCCGGCAGAGCGCGTCGTACCCTGGTCGTGCCTTCTGAGAGTCGCTGGCGCTGATGCTGTTGTCCTCGTGTGATCCAGCGAGTGTCCAGCCGCGAGCCGCGACGATCGCGAGGCACGCTTCCCGCTGCCTGGTGACGGCGAGCCGTTCGCCGGTCTGGTCAAGACTGACGCGCGTGTAGACATATGCCCTAGTCACAGGCAGATAGTAGACCTCATGTCCTTTGAACGCGGAACTCCACCGTGTGGCTTCATGAGAGGTCATGATGTTCGTCCTGGTATGTGCCGGCTTGCCCTACCGTGCCCGTCTACTCGGAGTGGACTTTGCGCCTGACTTAGATTAGACTGTGCATGTGCGGGCAGGGAGCCGGCACACGACACAACGGAGGGACGGAGACGTGACCATCGAGCGCAGGCCACTGTGGGACAGATTCTGGGCCAAGGTTCGGTTCACAGGCGCGTGCTGGGAGTGGACAGGAAGCACCACACCAGGTGGGTACGGCCATATCGGAGCCGGTGGACACGACGGACAGACGCTCCTGGCTCACCGAGTGGCCTACCAGCTACTCGTCGGGCCAATATCGACTGGTCTCACGCTCGACCACCTCTGCCGTAACCGCCGATGCGTCAACCCTGATCACCTTGAGCCTGTCACAGGACGCGAGAACACGACCCGTGGCCGTGTCCCCGGCGGTGCTCTCTATGAGAAGGGGATGCACTACCGATCACGATGGACCCACTGCCCACGTGGCCACGAGTTCACGGAAGCGAACACGAGCCTGAAGGGCGGTCGCCGCCGCTGTCGAGAGTGCGCACGGATCCGCAACAACAAATACAACGCCGCAAGGAGGCAACAGGAATGCATGAACTAGAGACCGATGGGAGCCGCACGGCTTTCGTCACAGCGAGGGTGTCAGCGTGGCACGCCCTCGGAGTTACCCTCGACCACAGCTTCACGGCCGCTGAGGCGATGGAGCACGCCCACCTGGGCGGCTGGAACGTCAGGAAGTCGCCGCTGAGCGCGACCGTCATCGGTGACGACGGGGTTGACACGCTGGAGGTGCCGGAGCGTTACGCGACGGTCCGCACGTCCCCGTTCACCGGACAGCCCGAGGTGCTGGGGGTCGTCGGCGAGCAGTACACGCCGATCCAGAACGAGGAACACTGCGACATCCTCGACTCGCTGGTGCACGAGGGTGGGGCGCACTTCGAGACGGCCGGGAGCCTCCGGGGTGGGCGTCAGACGTTCGTCACGATGAAACTGCCGGAGCACATCGAGGTCGGCGGCATCGACCGCATCGACACCTACATCGCGGCGCTGAACAGCCATGACGGAAGCCGGGCGTTCACGCTCCTGGTCACGCCGGTGAGGGTGGTGTGCGCGAACACGCAGGCGGCAGCGCTGAGGGCAGCACGGTCGTCGTTCCAGGTGCGGCACACGACGAACGTCCGTGACACCCTGAAGCAAGCCCGGGACGCATTGGGCCTGACGTTCCGGTACGTTGAGGAGTTCCAGGTCGAGCTAGAGAAAATGGTCCAGGAGCAGCTGGAGGCGGACGAGTTCATGGACCTCGTCCGGGATATCTGGCCGGTTGAGATCGGTGTTACCCCGTCGAAGCGGTTCCGTGACCGGGAGTACACCCTCGGGCGGCTGTTCTCCGAGGCTGAGACGCAGGCCGACGTTCGGAACACCCGCTACGCCGGGTATCAGGCGATCGTCGAGTTCGCAGACCACTACGCGTGGGCGAAGACTCCTGCGGCCCGCGCTGAGCGTGTCCTAACGAGCCCAGCCGTGATCGAGCTGAAACAGCGGGCGTTCGACCTGCTGTCCGTCTAGAGACGCCGAAAGCGGCCCCGCCCAGTGATAGTGGGCGGGGCCGTTTCCATATGCTAGCGGCGTTTCCGTGGCTTGTGATGCTCGGCCATGATGTGATCGACGATGCCCTTCACTGTGGAGGACACCGCAGCCACGATCACGGCCGTTATCAGCGCGTATAGCTGAGCTGGGTCGATGAAGCGCATGTCGTTCTCCATTCATGTCCGACCTTCGCGGCAACAACCCGCCAGCAGACGAAAGATAGAACGGCGACGACGAGGGACCCGCCACCTAAGACCCCGGTCAGCCAGTGTGACTGGACGGAAGCGGCATAATCGAAGACGGCGATGACGCTCAGGGTGAAAACGCCAAGGTACGGCCATGGCTGGCGCTGCCAGTGGAGCAGCAGCCGTAGCACGAAGTGGGCGAGAAGCAGGACAGCAAAGACGACAACGACCCAGTCGAAGATCACCCTGAAACGTGTCAGGTTCATCGACCACAGGTCGATCGGCACCACCATCGAGATGATGCCGATGACCAGCGCGACGTCGACCCAGATCATGCGCACCGTGTCCACGCGCGCCGCGAGTTTCTCCACCATGGTCACACCGGCTTCAAGTCGTGGGCGTGGACAGCGGCAGTGACAGCCTTGCCGTGGCCGATGACGACACGGTCACCGCGAATCTCGATCACGTCGAAGGTGCCGCCGATCACCGACCGGTTGAGGAGCCTCCCGGTGTAGTCGCGCGTGCCAGTGAACACGGCCTTGCCTCCCCACGTGAGACCTACCGTGACAGGCTTCGCCGTGGTGGCGCCCGGGATGATCAGCTCCTGCCCGACACGGAGCAGATTCGGGTTGCGGATGCCGTTCGCTGCCTGAATCTCCGGCCAGCGGTTCGGGTCACCCAACAGCTTCCGGGCGATACTCCACAGGGACTCACCCGCGAGCACCTTGTGCGTGGCACCGGCGAGCGGAGCAGCAGGAGGCGGCTCCAGGTGTCCGCGAAGGATCGTGTCCGCCCGGCTGGCCAGCTCGTCGAGACGCTGCCACATGGACTGTGGGCAGGCTGTCGCCTGCCCGGGCACGTCACGATGCCCGATCACGCCGATCGTCGTCGACCCCTGCGGCTGCCAACCGTGCCGCACTGCCGTCTTGCCGTAGCGGCGGGCCACGTCGGCGATCAGCTGGGCCAGCTCCTCGAACGTGGAGTCCGAGAACTGCCACGAAGGTGCTCCGGTGCTGTTCGCGTTCTCCACGGTGATCGCCTGCGAGTCGTACAGGTCAGAGCCGGACGTCCAGGCGCGTAGCTCTTCGGGGACTGATCCGGCGAGCCGGTCGTCCTGGATGATGTAGTTCGCGGATGCCTTGTCAGCTGAGTAGACGAGACGGCCGACGGCATCAGCCCAGTTCATCCCGGCCCAACCATGGACGACCACGTTGTTGGGTGCTCGTCCGCTTCGTGTGCTCGCCTTGGTCGTGAGCAGCAGCTCATCGACCCTAGGGCTAAATGTCGCCATCAGCGTCCCCTTCCAGTTTCGCGACAGCGGCCGTTACCTCATCGTCGGATGGGGTTGGCTGCGTGTTCAGTTGAACATCGATTGCCTCGGCAGTTCCGAGTTCAGTTTCGTTCATTGTATTACCACTTTCTACCTCTCATATACGGTTTGGTACAGTGTTGACCGCGTTGCCAGTCGAGACGTTAGCTAGTCCGAGGAAATCGTTGGCAAATGCCCAGATATCAGTCCCCGAACTGGAGATGCCAGCCGCAGCCTCGGTTACTCCAGAGATTCCGTGCTTCCGTACCGTGTTTCCGGTGATCGAGATTCCGACTGTTGGCCCGGTCGAGTTTGACATTCTGATCGCTCCAGCCGAGCCGCCAGTCGTTCCAGGACCGTCGATAAAGTTACCAGCGATAACTCCACCATCAGCGTTATCGTAAACGATGGCATACCCATGTGGATGATATACGAGGTTGCCTGACACGACCGTCTTATTCGACGTGTTGACATTGATAGCGTTATTCCCGCCAGCAATCTGACATCCGCTAACAGTCACATGATCTGATCCTTCAGACACGACCACAGGGCCTCCAGCTGCCGCTTCCACCAGTGACACACGGCAGCCTGACAGTAGGACATGGCTTGATCCACGCACGGTGATACCGCCGTTCGCTCCGGAAGCCATTACAATCTGGTTATTGACAATCCGAGCATTGCGCCACGATATCATGTGAATGCCGCGATACGTGGATGAACGGATCACGCATCCATCAATTACGACTCCGTCATACCATGGGTCCAGGCCGCCTGGTATGGCGTGCGAGCCGACCGCCACAGGTGGAGACGGATTCACGCCGTCGGTGTCGAAGACGCAGTCGGTCACATGGATATCTCGTGATGGTGTCCCGTCAGTCGCGCCGCTATCAACGGCTCCCTGGATAGCGCAGTCGATCTGTAGTGCCTCCGACTGGGCTGCCAACCCAGGGTCGGTGATGTATCCAAGGAATTTACAGCTATCCGCCGTCCCACGCTTAATCGCGTTGAATTCCAACGCGTGGTTGCCACGTGGACGGAGGAACGTGCAGTCGCGCACGGTTATATCGGCTGCATGATTGAATGTGACCATGTTGCTAGATGAGCGTCCTGGCGCTGCGCCGTCTCCGTCGAACGTCAGCCCTAGAAGTGTGATGCTGCCATTGCCATTGTATCCTCCAGGCTGCATGTCGACGCCTGGTGGTGTCATTGCCAACGTGTAGTTGCGCAACAGAGCCACGTTAGCTGCTACCGACGGGTCAGCTTTCTTCAGTGTCGCGCCGTAACCGATGAGCGTTCTATTGGCTGGGCAGTCCAGCTGAGTCCCGATGATGTACGTAGCCGCAGGGAAGAATACGATACCTTCGCCACTATTGAGAGCAAGCTGAATAGAAGCCCTGTCGTCCGTTACTCCGTCGCCAGTGGCGCCGAAATCTTTCACGTTCGCCACTCCGACGATGTCACCTTTAGGACCTGCTGGACCGCGGATAGACCCGTAATACTCAACGTATGCCGTCCACATCGCCACTGTGGAAACGCGACCGACAGCTCCGGGTGACCCCGGATTCGACGACTGCACCAGGTCACCAACCTGTACAGCTCTACCAGTCACTGGACTAATCACAACTGAGTTTCCCGGTGATTGCAGGATGCTCGATGTCATCCACCATCCGAATCCAGTGTCGCCCTGTGGTCCTGGCTGTCCTGGCATGAGGATGGTGCCGTAGAGCGGATCACCCTGGATGATTGACCCTGATAGGACCTGGTTGGGGAATCCTCCGCTGATGTCACCAGTCATCGTCCGCGCTCCCAACTGAGTCTCCTGGTCGTGTGATGTCGCCGAAGACAACAACCACGAAGACTGGGTCGAATAGCTGGTTGCCTTCTGGTGTCATCGTGGAGATGATCCCGTCTGGTGATGTGACCTGGACGTCGCCTACGAGACGGCCCAGGGGTAGCACATCAGTCGCGTGGTTCGGCAGATGGAAAACGACTGTCCCGTCTGGCTCCACGGTGGAGTGCGAGACGAGCACCGTGGTCGGTGCATCCACGCGTTCACGTATCGTCAGAGTGGCCGGCCATCCAGCCACCGATGGCGCACGCAGGTCGAATGCGACCGCCCTATCGTCGCCACGCGTGAGCGAGAGCTGCTCCATCACTCACCCCTACGCGCTAGCTGTTCGGCCCCGGTGAGGGACGGGTCACCTGTGGCGGCACCAGACCCGATCGAGGTCAGCACAGAGATGACGGTAGCCATGCCAGCGATCGATGCGACACCGACCCAGTCAGTGTTGATCAGGTCAGTTCCTGCGGCGACGAGAGCCGCCACACCAGCCTGAGCCATGGTTTTGATGGCGCGTTCGATGACTGCACCCCAGAATGCCCACGTCCACATAGCTCCCCCCTTCTCATGCGGTTTGGAATCTCAGGGGCGGAATCGCGATCCACGTGTTACCTGACGGGTTGAGCGTGACGTTCGCTCGCGGTAGCCAGTTGATCTGCCCGCCGTCGTACATGACCAGCTCGGATGGTGCCCATGCCCCACCCAGTTCTGATGCCACAGGCATACGCAGAACACGCGTGGGACGGAATCCGGCAGGTAGCGGCTGGAGGATAGCGAACACTGATCCTGCGTTCACAGACCCTGCCGCCCCGGTGTATCCGACCCACCCGCCTGATATCTCGACGGTGTGACCGGTCCGCCGATACTGTGGCAGGCCGTACGGAACCCCGCCGCCGTACGTGCTGTAGGCGGTCCAGTTCGCGGCGGCTGGCATGGTCGTCCACTGCATCACGCTCCCAGCCCGCGAGTGGACGATGATGCGCCCCTCATGCAGCTGGTACCAGACACGGTCACCGACGACCAGGTCCTCGGTGAGTGTCCATACGTCGATGGGGAGCGGCTGATCGTCGACGTCGAGCTTGATGCGTAGCGGCCCGACTCCAGTAACTCTCGCGAGTCCCTCGTCCATGCTGCCAGCCTCCTACAGGTCGACGACCTCTTGCAGCGTCGATTTCATCAGGCCGGTAGGTGACAGGTCATCGCGTAGTGATGTGATGATGTGGCGGGAATCGATACCTGACCTAGAGTGTTCGAATCTGATAGCGTCACCGATCCACACCGGCACCGGCAGATGGGTGATTTCGCGTGTCGCCTGCACCGATGATGCGGCGATCAGCCTGGCCCTGGCGATCGCTGTGAGTGCCGCAACCTTGGATGCATCATCCCCGTCCGGTACCTCCACGCCGTCGTCCGTGCGGACCTTCCATCGTTTCCGGCGCTGGTAGGAGAACTCGCTGTTGGGGTCTTCGTTCGTGGCATACCCGATGAGCGGTTCAGCATCTGGTGTTCCAACACCGACGCACACGATCTTGTTTGGTACCTTGTACTTGTCCGCGTCGTTCGTCCATGCCGGTGCGTAGATCGATGTCGGCCCCGAGATGAGTTCTCGTGGCAGGTCGAGCACGTCGTAGACGATGGGGCGTTTCGCCGGTAGCACTGACTTGTTGGCGACGATGTTGCCCTGCGGGTCGCACGTCAACGAGTTGTAGCCGATGACCTCCAACAGGTCGTTGCAGATTGTGAGTTTCGATGTGCCGACGCTCCATGCTTTCGGGTTCGCAAGACGGTCTGGTACCGACTGGTCGATGCTCATCGTCTCGCCGGCCGATTGCACGACCGTCTGAACCCACTGGAGGACTGTCTTCGTGTTGTCAGCCGTGAATGTCCGGTCGATCTGGTCCTCGTCGATCGCGACGCACTTGTCGTGCAGCTCCAGCCGGTACAGGTGACCTGTGTCATCCCAGTCGTCCGGCTGTGCCGTGACGATGTAGGCGCCGCGCGGGAAGTCCGGTAGTCCGTCGATGAGCGTGACCGGCCTGATTCTGACCAGCATCAGGTCCAGATCAGCGATACGCATGTACCCGTCGCGAGCCTTGTCCAGGTCGGCGACCGTGATCTCCCCTGATCCTTTGATGCGGGCATTCCACGACCACTGGAGTGACCCGCCAGCCTCCACACCATCGAGGTATCCGGCGAGCGTATCCACACCGGTAACCGGGTCATGGTTCAGGACCTCGTACCGCTGTGACGTGACCCGGGAGCCATACAGGATATCGTCGACTGTCTGGTTGCCTGTCGATGGGGCGATCGTCCCGGGCGGCATCGTGATGCGCGCCATCAGTCAGCCTCCGTGATCGTCAGCGACAGGTCAGCCTTCGCGGCCGTCCGGTTCTGAATCTGCCCCTTGACCTGCCCGAAGATGCGTGCTCCTGTTGGGTCGCGGTAGCAGACTCGGTGAGCGGTCCGCAGGAACTGGCGAACCTGGTCGACTGTGGAGCCTTCTGTTGGGTCGATGGTGGCTGTTACGGTTGTCTCGTCGGTGACTGTGGTACCCCACAGGGCGATAGGCCGTGGCCTACCCTCAGCCCTGAACAGCGCCTGGTCCAGTGACGGGCTGGCTCCCAGACTGAGGTTGCCGTAGACGCGGATCATGTCCGTGTAGTCGTCACCAGAGGCGAGGAACACCCACCGTTTCTCGCGCGTGTCCAGCTGGTAGGTGACGCTGGTTGCGGCACCATCGATGGACCAGGTGGTTACCGTGTACAGGTTGGTGCCGTTGATGGTTGGTGTCGCGTCGAGGAGACTCATCGATGATGCGGCCGGTAGTTTCTCTCCGAGCTGCTCCGCCACACCGTTGATGGACCTGGTGACGGTTACGGCTACCGCTGCGGCCTGTGCCGGTCCTGCTGGTGGGATGGTGAGCGTCAGCATGGCTGTGCCCTGCTCCGGCAGGTAGACGGCCTTCACACCGGCCGGGACGGGGTCGGTGTAGTCCACCGTGATCGTGGACGTGACTGGTGTTGAGGTGAGCCCGTGAGAGTCGGTGACGGTGACGGTTACCGTGTACGTGTGGCCGTCGAGGAGTTTCGTCGCCATCGTCGTCGCCGGCAGGGTGGTGGTGTCGCGTGTTTCGAGGAGTTGAGCGCCTGAGCGTAGCTCGATGCGGGCCCGGACAGCGGTCGCGCCCTGCGCCTGGGCGAAGCCCACAGCGACGACGAGGGTCGCCTGTGTTACCGTGCCGATCGGGCTGAGGATCGTCCCTACTGGTGGGCTGGCGAACGACGTTTTGACGGTCGCCGACCAGGGCGATGACCCTGCCCCGTCCCCTCCACCTGTGGTCGCTGCGCCCCACGTCCGAACCCGGAACAGCAGAGTCTGCCCGAGATAGGACGAACCGAGTGGACCGACCAGCGCGTACTGGTAGGCGTTCACGAGTGGAGACTGATCATTCCACGTCGCGCCGTTGTTCGCCGAGTACGACAGCTGGGCTTTCGTCTGCGCTGTCGTGTCCACCGGGTTGTGTGTCCAGTCGATCCGCAGGGCGATACTCGGGTCGGACCACTGTGGAAGTGTCGCGATTGTCGGCGTGTTCGGTGGGGCGATCAGCTGCACACTGCCCGACTCGACCTTCGCCGACTCCAGATGTGACACGTCCGTAGTCCGAGCCCACACACGATAGATATGAATCGACTGCGGTGGCGGTGACGCGTGTTTGTAGCTGGTCGTTCCGGCTGGGAGTGTGGCGAGGACTGTGCCGTCCCACGTTTTCGTGGATCCGGTCATCACACCGTGCTCGATCAGATGCTCATGTTCGCTGTAGCCGACGTTCGACGCCAGCGAAACCACAATCGAGTTGTCAGGCTGCTTCTGGGCGGCCACATTGGATGGTGCCGCCGGTGTTGTCCACACAGGGTTCGTCTGCGCCCAGCCTGAGGACCCGGCCGCGTTGATGGCCCGTACCTGTGCCTCGATCTTCTGGTTCGTGCCGACTGCGAACGTCAGCTGGGATGTGGGCGGGATGTTACCGATAGCCGACCAGGCGCCGCTGTTCGTGCTCCGGTACGCGTCGAACGAGGTCGCCTGACCGTTACCAGGCTCGTTCCTGTTCCATGATGCGGTCGCCTGCGAGTCCGAGTTGCGGACTAGGGTTGCACCCCACGGTGTGCCCGGTGGGACGGTGAGCGTCGGCAGCCACATGCTGCCGGACGTCGACCCTGTCCCGCCCGTCAGGTGCGGATAGTTGACGGACAAGCCCAAATACATGTTGAGGGTGCCGTCGGCGTTGTGCTGAATCCAGAAGTCCCACGGACCCCTGGTCCACCCGTAGGAGCCTTGCGCCACATCAGCGTCATACCCGGTCACGGAGAAGCTGTTACCGCCGACGTTCCCAGTCACAACACCGTCGTGATACCCGTACCAGGAACCGGCCGATGGAACCTGGGCTACCAGGTAGGCGCGTACCAGGGACCGGTTGTTTGGTGCATCAGACTGGATCACATCGGCCTGGAGGAGCAGCGTGATACGCGGTGCCGAACCGACGACGACCGTCAGCCTCGTTGTTGCCATCAGCTCACCACCTCGATACCCATGCGGCCTGTGATCCGTCCGCCGCCGATCGTCGAACGCAGCTTCTCGACCCGCTGTGCCACAGCAGGATCAGTCACTGTGATACCGCCCATCAGCAGGGACAGCATCGCCTGCAACAGGCCGACCATCTCGGACGATTCACCGATGTCCAGGCGGGCGTTTACCTGCTCGATCATGCGGTTCACCCCGCCCGTGTCCACGACCGTTTCGGGACGTCCAGCCTCACCGAGGATCGCGAGCGTCCCACCAGCGCGCGGCATCACAGTCCCACCCGACGCCAGATACGAGATCGTCGGAAGGTTAACACCGAAGGATTTACCGCCGACGAACGGAACCCAGTCAGGGATAGACACGTGGATTCCGTTCAGGCGACCGATCGCCAGGTTGATCACGCCGATCGCCGCATTCACCGGCGCTTTGATGATGCCGGACAGTGACTCGAACGCTGACGAGAATTTCTCCTTGACGCCACGACCCATATTCTCGACCCCGGAGAGGATCGTGGTCCACACACTAGTCAGCTGATCACGCACCCAAAAGATAGGTGTGAGAACTGCGAGTTTGATGCCCTCCCATGTGTCCGTCGCGGACCGTTTCAGGCCGCCCCAGATTGTGACGACGAGGAAGTCACTGACTGTGTTCCAGGCGGTGGTCGCCCCGTTACTTATCGACGTCCACAGGCCGACGAAGAAGTCGGCGACCGACCCGAAGATAGACTCCGCCCACGCTTTGATGTTGTCGAATGTGCCCTTCACCCAGTTGACAGCGGCACCCCACACTGAGCTGAGCCATGCGACGACCGTGTCCCAGTTTTGGACGAGGAGAACGATCGCGGCACCCAAGGCGATTATGCCGAGGATGATCCACGTGACCGGGTTCGCCAACAGGGCGATCGTCGATGCCCAAATGGAGGCCGCCCACGAGAAGAACGCGGCGACGAGAGTGACGCCGATGATCCCGGCCACTACACCGATTACCCACTGGTTGTCAGCGAACCATTGGCCGAATGCCTGAAGCTTCGGCATGAATCCCGAAAGCGCATCAGACACGCCCTGGAACAGAGTTGTGGCGATCGGCTCCAGGGCCAATTGCGCATTGTTCTTTACGAGCTGCCACGACTCACTGAACGACGCCGTGTCTTCGGCCATGCCCATGATCGTGTCCGTGCCGGTCGATAGGGAAGCCGTGAGCGAGTCAGCGTTGATCGTCCCATCCTGAAGGGCCTTCACCATCTGCGCGGCACCCTTCGTGCCGAACAGTTTCGCCGCCAGGTTCAGTGCCCCAGCCTCATCACCCGCCTTGATGAATCCGACGATCTGGCCAGTGACGCGTTTCATCGCCTCCTGCGGCTGCTCGCCCTGTTTCGCGAGCGTAACCATGCCCTTACCCATTGCGGTGAGCGTGGCCTGCGAGTTCATGCCGGCCTTGTCGAGGAGACCAGCCATCCCGGCCGCCTCTTCGAAGCTGAACCCCATCGTCTGGAACATCGGCGCGTTCTTCTGTGCCGCTGCCGCCAGGTCATTCATGGACAAGCCTGATGCCTGGGATGCCCTGAACAGGGCATCCATCGCACCGGAAACTTTGTCGCCCTGGATACCGAACGCGGTGAACGCTGCCGAGGTCGTGTTGATGTCAACGGTCTGACCGAAGGCGCGGCTCGCCTCAAGGTACTGTCCGGCGACCGTCTGGAGTGTGTCACCGGTAAGTCCGAGGCGCTGGTTCAGTCCGGCGACGACTGGGCCGATCTTGTCGAACGAATCTGGTACGGTCGATCCGACGTTCTTCGCAACCTGAACGAGAGCATCCAGGTTCTGTCCGCTGGCACCGGTAGTGATTCTGATGGTGTCTGACAGCTTGTCGAATTCTGACCCGATTGCGAAAAGCCCAACGAAACTAGCCGCGATACCGCCGACGAGCCCGAGCGTGAGCGCCTTACCGCCGCCGAGCTTATCCAGCCCGGCCTTGAACTTCGCGCCGAACCCGACAGCGGCCTTGTCACCGGCCCCAGACACCTCCGGGATGAGCTCTGAGGCGATCTGCCCCTGCGCGCCCTTCAGTGATGGGACGAGCTGCACGTAGGCGGTGGCGAGTTCGATCGCGTCAGCCATCACTCACCCCTCCACCAGGCGTCGAAGCCGCTCACCGGGATCGGATCGGAGCCGATCACCTGCACGTCGGTTTTTCCGGGACGCTCTACCGGTTTCGGCTTCGGATGGTTCTTCTTCCCGCCGCGCTGCCAGTTAGCCATCGCCAGTACGTCGATGATGTCGGCGAGTAGGAATGCTTCCTGCCGCCATCCGTGACCACGGACCTCCCGCGCTATGGCTGAGTCAGGGCCGGAATGCTCGATGACGATTCGGACGTCTGACCATTTGGTGCGTCCGGTTCCGACCCACCGGAGACGGTGCCCGAGTCGCTGTAGCTCGTAGTCGACTGCCCCTGCGTGATCGGCGAGGAATCCGCAGAGGCTTGAGATTCCCCCATGTCAATACCTGAGTGTGTTCCCCACGATTTCATGATCGCCGCCAACGCCGGCGCCGACATCAGGTCGGACAGGCCTGGGGTGAACGTGTCGAACAGTGCGAGCTGGGCTTCGCCGAGTGCCTCTAGGGCCGACTCGGGTGGTTTCCGTCCGGCCTTCGTAGCGGCCTGGATTACCTTCGATGGTGTGCCGATGCGTCCACGGATGGACAGTGGCAGATCGTCTAGGTGTGGTAGCTGCCACACCTTGTCTGATCCTGGGATGCGGAACCGGAACGGCGGCGACATGTCGAATGTCACGTCGACGATTGTGTCGATCATTTCTTGGCCTCGTTTCTGGCCTCGTTATTGGTTTGTCTGCCGGGCGGTACGAGGCCGGACCGCCCGGCAGACGACTTGTTAGCTGACTGGGAAAACGCCGTCGTCGGTGTACAGGTACAGGACGTACCCGTTCGTGTCTGGCTGGCAGCCGAGCGTTACACCCAGCTTGATCGCGTCTGTCTTCACAAACGGGATATCTTCGAGTTCGGTTACGACACCGAGCGGCACCACAATACGCACACGCGCATTCCCATCCTTCATCTTGAAGATATACCGTTTCGTCGGCAGGTCGACCGCGCCCACAGCAACCTTGTACTGGGTTCCGTGCGTCGCTGCCGCCGGGGTGATTTGCACCTGGGCATCACCGAACGTATCCTTCAGGCTGAACTCGTTCACCTCAAGGTGGCTGTACTTGAGGGTCCCGTCGAACTCGGACAGGATCCGTTTGACGACGGTCCCACCCCATTCCTTGATCTGCTCGAACGACTTGGACAGGCTCATGCTGAGCCCATCCTCAGTCACATATCCGGAGCTGTCGAACCCCTGGAATGTGTCGGCGAAAATCTGGACATCGGTCGGTACTGGCACGCTCATAGGTGCGGAGAGGATCGCGCCTGTCGTCAGCTGATCAGGTCCGCCCGCGTAGATGTTCTGTGCAGAGACAGGCATTGTTTACTCCTCGTTGGTTGGTGTGCCGCGTAGATCGACGGCGATTGTGAAGGTGTAGCGGGCCCGGCCCGTGAGCGGGTCAGGGTTGGCGTATGGGGTGGAGAGGACACGCAGGTTCCTCATCGGAACGTAGTCGAGGAATCCAGCACGGTCTGCGAGACGCAGCCAGACGACTGCCTTACTCGCCAGTCGTTCGGTTGGCTGCTCATCGTCGGTGGATTCGCCCCACACGTGGACGGTCAGCTGGGCCATGTCGACGGCCGGGTCGACCGTTGTTCCGCCGGTCTTGCGAACCTGAATCTGCCGATGTGCTGGTGCTCCGAGACGGAACCCGCGCACGTCGATTGGCATGCGCGCGGCGAGATGACGGATCAGGGCAGTCTCAGCGTCGGCGGGGATGACTTGTTCAGCCACGGCCCGCCCCTATCGCTGTCGTCAGTGACGAGTTGTTGGCTTCGTTCGCTGCCGCCTGCTGCGTGTCGGTTTGGATGATGGCCCTGACCCGGTCGCGTCCCTGGCTGATCTGCGCCGAGACACCCTCGCCAGCAGCGGCTGCGATGGCCTTCGCGCGCCGGTCGATGTCAGCTGTCACACCCTGTGACCGCAGCACCTGCACGAAGCCGGCATCGTTGAACTCGATCTTCGTCACGACCGCACCCATCATGGCTCCTCTGGAGTCCAGCGTTTCACCGTGACGTGCACGTGGGATAGGCGCCCGGTGGGTGACTTCCAGCGTCGCGGCTCACCATCAGCCAGGTAGCGTCCAGTGAGTGGTTCCTCTAGAACGTCGACGGCGCACACGCTGCTGATGTCCGTGCCCTCCGGAAGGTACAGGTCGTGCGAATCAGACGACACCTCGGTGCCGCCCTTCGTTTTCGCTGTAGCGGCCGGGTTGAGCCATCCCCACGCGGCAACCGTGTGATCAGGGTTGCCGTAGTCGAGGGTGTGGTTGTTCCGTGAGTCAGTGACTTTGGATGGGTGGATGATCAGCAGTGACACCTGCGTCGCGAAACTGGGCAGCATCATGCACCTACGATTCTGTACGTGTCGAGGACCGCGAGTTCTGACATGCGGAACTCGGCTGCGCTTCCGGCTGTGGCCCCGTAGGACACGGACACTCCGCCCGCCGCTTCAGAGACGACCCCTGATGGTGCGGCCAGCTGCCGTGCCATGACTGCCAGGGCGACCTGGGCCACGTCTGGGGCGGAATCGAATCCGTGGGTGAGGGTCACATGCACGGACCGGTACCGGACGGGCCACAGCCCGTGACGCCGCTCCAACGACCCGATGGGCGACCAGTCGAACTCCCGGCGGACCTTCAGGAACGTGTCACGTCCGACGCGGACCTCGATGATCGACGTTACCCACTTCGTGGGCAGGTCGATGTACCTGCCACCATCACTGTCCAGGTCAAGCGTTTCCGTGATGGAGGGTGTGATGTGCCAGCCACAGTAGCGCCGGATCGCCAGGGATACACCGGCGACCGCGTCCGCGACCCTCGGGTCGGTCTCCGGGATCCCGGCGTAGGCGGAGAGCTGGGCCGCGGTGACGATCGGAACCAGGTTGGTGAAGTCAGCCACGGCCCCTCGCTCTCACTTGTTCTCGGGTGGTTTCGCCTGCTTGTTCGGCTTGACTGGTTTGGCGTTGAGCCGTTTCGCGTCCTCTTCGGACAGTTGGACCGTGTGGATGATCCCGCCGATCTCAATCTCATATTCCTGCATGGGAGTCTCTCCTTGGTGTGGTCTGGCCGCGCTAGTAGGCGCGGCCAGACCAACAACTCAGACCAGCGTCACCTTGACGATGGCAGCCGGGATACGCACCGCGAGTCCGATGCGCTCTTCGATGCGGGTCGTGACCCTGTTCGCGGTGAAATCGTCCACGTGAGTGTTCGTGGACTCGACACGGATACCGCCCTTGCGGTACACGGTCGTAGCGGCCCGCAGAGCACCGAGAACAACCGTCTTCGCGGGGACAGCCGCAGAAACAACCGTCTGGTAGCCCCAGATCGGCGGCTGCAACGGAATTCCGCCCTGCCCGTACTGTCCGGCGAAGAAACCACCACCGAAATACTGGCCGTTGCTGTCTTTCGCCAGGCGGAGCGCCTGGTAGTCGGCCGGGTTGATGATGATGCCATCGGCGGTCAGGCCAGTGGCTGTCTGAACCTTCGTGAGAGCCCTAAAGATCGCATCCGCAGCCGAGTCACCGGTAGCGGCCTGCGTCTCCGTCTGCAAACCGGACCGCTGGAGCACACCACGCAGGTTCGCCCCGGTGCCGTCACCGTTGAGCAGCTGATACTCCTCCTGCAAACTGAGAAGGTACAGGCCACGGTTGTTAACCTCAGCGATGAACCAGGGGACGTCCTCGACCATCTCGTCGGTCATCGTCCACCAGCCAGCGATCTTCGTGATCCTGTCAGTGACTGGTGTCGGGTTCGCGATCTGAAGCTGCGGTTTCGTCGCGCCCTCGGCGACCGCCGCGAAGTTCCCGGTGACGGGACCCTCAATGTAGTACGTGACAGCCGTACCAGAGATTGTGCCAGCGCCGAGCAGGTCTGACACGGTCGGACGCCGGTACGCCTGCACGATAGTCCGGTCGAGCTGCACCAGGTCATCGTCGAAGGCGGTGCCGACGAGCATCGGCCCGACCGCCTTCCACTCCGGGGCGGACAGTACCGTACCGGCCTGGCGAAGCTTCCCCAGGTTCGAGCCGCCGACGCTCTTCACGAAGTGCTCGCCGAGGCTCTTCGTCTGCGTAGGATCAGGCGTCGGCTCATCCGGGTTCACCGTGGCGAACTGGTCGATGAGCGACTTGGACTTGCGTGCCTGCGTGATCTGCTCGTTGAGCGTCACCAGCTCCGCATTCAAGTCTTCGACAGTCTCGATCTCGTCAGGTGTGAGGTCACGGGACGCGGACTTCGCAGCCGCCACGATGTCCGTGGCAGCCTTGTACTTCGCGTCCCTCGTTTCCAACAGGGTTGCCATTACTGGCCTCCAATCAGGTTGAGGTTGAGGATTGCTGCCCACGAATCAGGGGACGCGCCGCGCATGGGCTCCTCGGCCTTGGCCCCTTCGGGCTCCTCGGCCTTGGCCGGTTCGCTGACGTTGCCGTCATCTGTGGATTCGCCCGTTGCCAGGGCGTCTTTGATGGTGCCCGTGTCCCAGTGCGGGAGCGGTTCACCGTGGTTCGCGCGTGCCTTATCCTCGTCGAGGGTGGCGAGCACCTTATCGATGAGGTCACGTGCATCGCGCAAGTCAGTCTCGTTCTTCGAGCTGAGGACACGCCCGGCCTTCGCCAGGTCAGCCAGGGCTGACTTCACGGCGACAATGGACGTGTTCTGGTTCGCCCCGATCGGCACGAAACTGAACTCGTACAGGCTCAGCTTGCGTAGCTCGTTCGCTTTGGTTCCGTCTTCGAGGGTGACCTTCCCGGACTCGACCACGTCGAAGCTGAACGACAGTTGGTTGAGCCGTTTGCCCTTCACGAGCCGGTACACCTGGCTAGCTTTCGACGTCTGGTTTTCGAGGTCGAACTTGCCTCGCACCCACGCGCCGTTTTGGTCCTCGCCGTAGTCGGATGCGCCGGCGACGTTGTAGTCCGGGTCGTCGAGACGATGCCCGTAGTATCCGGGCAGGATGTTCCCGGACTTGCGCCATTCGGCCATGGAGTCGAGGAACGCGCCAGGGGAGACAACGTCACCGTATGAGTCTGGTTTCCGGTCGAACGTGGAAAAGTAGGCGATGAACTCGCCGTCGGCGAGACCATCCTGCGGCCCGGCCTTGAACTTAACGTCCACTGTTTTCGTCTGCATCGTCCCCCCTAGACGTCGTAGCTGATCTCAACCGTGCACTGGCAGTTCGCGACGCCTTCCGCGCCGAGCTCTGGATCGCCAGGCCAGTTGGCCCCGTTGCTGAACGTGTCGTTGATGGCGACCGTTTCCCCGTCCATCGCTGCATGGTCTGGGCGCGGGTTGCCACTGTTCGTCAGCCAGGTTTTCGTCGCGGATGGTCCGGCTAGCTGCCGTGTCGCCTCAGTGACGGCGAACCCGGCGACGAACGCCGTGAACGATGATGCTCCAGCCCCCGAGCGTTGCCCTTCTGCGACGTCGAACACCGATCCGATGGTGGGCCCGTCGTCCTCCCCGAAGTCGGCCGCGTCGAGGACATCCTGAATCTGCGACTTGGTGGCCTGGTTGATCCATGACGCTCGGGAGTCAGCAACCGACCGTAGGAACGCCATGGTGCGTGCCTCGTCGTAGTCGGCTGGGTCGAATCCGAGCTGTGCCGCGGTGTCCTGCCCGAGCTGAGTCGCGGTTGTAACGGCCACCCGGTACAGGTCATCGGACAGTTCCGAATCCCAGCGTTCCTCATCCCACCAGTCGTCGTCTTTCGCGCCGAGACGGGACAGGATGACCTGACGCTGCCGGCGAAAGAAACGCTCCAGGAGTGTCGTCACCTGGTCGACAACCTCGGACGGCTGCTCGGCCTTGATGTGGACGGTCGTTCCATCAACCCGGACTGACTTCGCGCGTAGGTTCTGCGTTCCGGAGTCACGTGGTGACGCCTGCCCGCCGATCAGCACATTCAGCGGGATCACGAGACGCCCAGCATCACCACCAAGCGCTGGCATGTTGAACCGGGCGCGTGCCTCATCGGCGGTCATCCATGGACGGCCGACCGAGGTGGAGATGATCTGTGCCTGCTCCTCGAACGAGCCCTTCAGTTTCCCCGCGATGTTCAGCTCAACATACACGCCCGACGCCTTCGAGACTTTCGGGACGATGAACGTGTTGATGCGTCCCTCAATCTCGGCGATCGGTGCTCCGAGCGTGTCCGAGTAGAGCATCTGCCTGAACGCCTGAACGTTCGAGAAATTCGCGTTATCCAATAGACCCACCATGGTCGGGTTCACCTGGTAGACGCTGGCTACCTGTGCGAGGGACAGTTTCGTTCCCTCGGCCCATTCCTCCTCGCGTGCCGAGAACCTCGACTGCTGCCAGGTCATGCCGTCCTCAAGGATCGGAGTCCCACCAGCATCCGTCCCGTCGCCGGAGAATTTCGCCTGCCACTGCCGGATGAACTTCGTCCGGGTGTCCTTGTCCCATTTCGCGCCAACAGGACGGGACAGGTAGCCGCCGAATCGTCCGCCCCTGCGCCACATCTGCGTACGGAACTGGCGGGCGTCCATCTGCTCGGCGAGGATGTCACGCAGAGCATCGACAGGAGACGACGTGTTCAGTGACGCCCCCGGGTTCCAGCGGTGGAACCACACCAGCCCATCCTGGACGCTCAACCATGGGCGCGCCCCGGTTTGCGGGTTGATGAACTGGACAGCGTCGATCGTGAACATCGATGCGGGGCGCCTGGACGCGGCGAACGCGGGCGAGATCGGCTGGATCGACCAGCCGACCGGCGACTCCGTGTCTGGTGCGCACCACCAGAATGCCTCATCCCACAGGGCCAGGTCGGCGACCGTCTGGTACATCAGCTCGTAAGTCGTCATGTGGCTGTTCGGGCGTGCAAGCAGGCGCGCCATCGGGTCGTCCGTGAGCCGTTTCCGGTCGGTGTCCGAGACACGCTGGTAGGTGTGCACACCCAGCTGGGCGATGTTCCTAGCGAGGAAGTCCACGACGGTCCGCAGGTGCGGCTGGGTACGCCACAGATCCGCTGGTGTCATGCCGTTAACAAGGTCGACCCACGGCCCGGCCTCGATCCACTGGTAGGGGAGGACGCCACGTAGAGCAGCCCATGCGTCGCGAATGCCCACGCTGCTCCCCCTGTCATGCGAACGCTAGATCTAGGTCGGTGTAGGCGGACTCGCTGGCCTTCAGCTCGTCCTCCCGGAGCAGCGCCCACACCGCCCCAGTAGCGGCGATGAGCGGTGCCACATCAACTGGGCTCTTGGCACGGTCCCACAGCCACGCGTCACCCATCGGTTTCGTGACCGCGGTTGCGGCCGGAACGTCGAGGAGAGGCTGAGACCGGTGCATCAGCACCGGATCGGACCATCCATGATCCGCGTCGGTTCCTATGACACGGCGCACCAAGTCGTAGAACTGGCCGGTTCCGCGAGCCAGCTCCGTCCCGGACCATGTGACGACCGGTAGACCAGAGTCGGCGAGTGCTGTAGACAGTGATGACACCGGTGCGCCGCGCTCCTGGTACGTCACGGCCATGTACTGGCGTGTCCTGTCCTTCGAGGCAAGCCATGGCACAACCCAGTCGGTACCGGCGCGTGACGCGACGATCTCGACGTGAATCCTGCCGTCCTTACGGCGACCGGCGAACGCGACATGGGCGAGGCTGCGGTCCCATGAGACGTCGATGCACGCTGTGACCTTCGACCGTTTCGCCAGCTTCGATGTGTCGTCGATACCCTGCTGCCATGCCCCAGGCGGGAACGGGCCGTCGACGGCCCCGTCGAACCACTGGCAAAGAACTTCAGTCCGGAAGACCCATTCGGGGTCGGATGCTGCATCAGATGCCAGCGTGCGTTCGGTGATTCCGCCGTAGCCGAGGCTTGGATTCGACTGTGCCCACCCGTCCCTATCCCAGATTGAACACCCTGGATGCGCCGACCATTCGAAGATTCCGAGTGTGTCGTCCTCGACCTCGCCAGCCTCATCTGGTAGCAGTGGTGCGATCGTTTTGCCGCTGATCGGGTCGAGGCTGAGCCCGTCAGGGTCACCCAGGGCGAGATGCGCTACCTTCCGGAAGTGCCGGAGCACCACCGACGATGCGTCGCCCGCGTTCGATACTCCCCACAGCTGTCCATTCGGCCTTGCGTTCGTCGTCTTCGAGACGGCACTCCACGTGTCCCACGTCTGCTGCTCGCGAAGCTCATCCATCAATGCCAGGTCGATGGTCTGTGACCGTCCAGCGCGCCGGTTCGATGCCGCGATCTGGTACGTCTCCCCGCCACGTAGGACAAAGTGCTCGAAGCCACGCGTCTTCACCGGGTCCCCATTGAACTCGGCGACGAGATCCGCGACTGACTCGGCTACCTCGACCGTATCCAAGAACTGCTTCCTGGCGATTCCACGATCCTGAGCAGTACCCAGGACACGTCGTGCACCGTCGATGTACATGCGCCACAACGTCAGGACGAGCAGGACAAGGCTCTTCCCGTTCTGCCGCCCGACTAGGACGAACACCTTCCGGAATCGGAACATTCCATCCTCGCGTAGCTCCAGCGCATGGACGAGGCACCACTTCTGCCACGGGTACAGCTCGATGTCGAGGACGACACGCGCGAACTCGGCGACCTCGAACCCCAGCGACGTTTCCGGTGTCAGCTCACGCAGCGGCGGCGTGAAGACACGAGGCTGCTCACGACCCAACAGCGCGGGCTTGCCTGAACTGCGCGAGACGACTGCCACTGTTCGCCTCACCAGCCCTCAACGAGTCCATGAGCGATTTCAGACGATTCGAGGCGAGCGACCACTGCGTCCACGCCCCGGGGTTGTCCAGGATCATCGCCATGCGGACCGCGTTCTCGACGTCGGCCGGGCGCCTAGCCGCTACACCCGTGCCGTTCAGCTCAGCCTCGACAGCCTCCACGACCGACATGTGCTCTCGTGGCTGCTCCAACGGATGCAGCACCGTCACGGTCGCGAGCCTGCTCGGTGGGTCCGTGATCGGTCTCGGAATATCCCCCCGCTCGACCGCTTCACGCTCACGCTTCCGTGCCCGCCACTCACGCTGCGCCTTCGTACGGCGTGCCCGCCACTCAGGATCGACATCAGGCATCGCCGCTCCCGTCTACACGCCCCGGCCGATGTCTACACGGTCGCCATATATAAGGTCACCGCCAGGACCACCGGTCTACCCCCTGTCTACCTGTGGGCACAGTTCAT